>Ga0247608_10001902_pt1 | contig 27616 bp, 22 predicted proteins | sample 176DNAGHGlowgp2_FD_193490 | JGI IMG/M metagenome (GOLD analysis project Ga0247608, IMG submission 193490) | Sheep rumen microbial communities from Palmerston North, Manawatu-Wanganui, New Zealand - 1766 DNA GHGlow gp2 | ecosystem: Host-associated > Mammals > Digestive system > Stomach > Rumen ... | reverse complement strand
CCATTAAAACCCAGGCAGAAGAGTCTGAAGCTTCTGCAGAAAGTGCAGTTACCCAAGGTCCAACTTTTCTTCCACCAAGGAAGAAGTCTGCAGCTGAATTATTGTCTTTTGCATTACGAAGACCAACAAGAACCATAAGGCCAAGGTAAAGAACAAAAGCAATAATCATCGCAATTGTTTGTGAAGTCATTTTTTATACCTCATTTAAAGAATAATAAATTTCTTCATTATAACTGATTTTCCGTGTTCTTGTTAATAGTAACTATGACAGATTTTAACTTTATTAAAATGCAATCGGTGGAGCGGAAGCCCAGCATTTTTTTTTGTTGTCAATTATTAGTAATATTATTATATTTTAAATTGAGGTATAAATATGTCTGAATGTACACACGACTGCGGTTCATGCGGTCAAGATTGTTCAAAGAGAGATTTACAGGTAAGCCTTCACAAAGACAGCAAGGTAAAGAAAGTTATTGGTATTGTTAGTGGAAAGGGCGGTGTAGGTAAATCCCTGGTAACCAGCCTTCTGGCCAGCAAAGTAAATAAAGACGGTTTCCGTACCGCAATTCTGGATGCAGATATTACAGGTCCATCAATTCCTGAAAGCTTTGGAGTTGGCGATGAACGCGCTCAGGCTGTAGAAGGCCAGGATGCACTTACTCCTGTTGTAACTGATTCCGGCATTCAGCTTATGTCTATGAATTTTCTGCTTCAGAATGAAAATGACCCGGTTATCTGGCGTGGTCCTGTAATTGCGGGGGCAGTAAAACAGTTCTGGACAGATGTTATATGGAAGGATGTTGATTTTATGTTCGTGGATATGCCACCTGGAACAGGCGACGTACCGCTTACAGTATTCCAGTCTCTTCCTCTGGACGGAATTATTGTCGTAAGTTCACCACAGCAGCTTGTACGTGTAATTGTAGAAAAGGCTGTAAACATGGCAAATATGATGAACATTCCAATTCTTGGAATTGTAGAAAACATGAGCTATGTTAAGTGCCCGGACTGCGGAAAAGAAATTACAGTTTTCGGCAAGAGCAACATTGATCAGATTGCAAAGGGCTTTAATATTCCGGTTCTGGCCCGCATTCCAATGCAGGAAGAAACCAGCCGTGCAGTAGACGCCGGCGATATTGAAAGCCTTGATATTCCGGAATTGAAAGACGCCGCAGAAACAGTTGAGAAATTATTAAATGCCTAAAATCGAAGAACCGTTAAAAAGCAAGCCGAAAGGGTTGCTTTAGGTTCATCGAAAAAATGGTACAGAGGCAAGCTGTGCTTGCCGACTGCCATTGCAAATATCTGAAAATATGCTATACTTGTTTCTATGAATGATAACAAAGAAACAAAAGGTATTACCGAAGAAGAAATTGCTTCTACTATAAAAGAGCTTTGTCATCTGATTAAAAAATCAGATGATGAAGCCTTTATTTATGAGTTTTTCAACTGTTTATTTACAAAGCCTGAACTTAAGGATATTGCAAACCGCTGGCTTTTAGTAAAGGAAATTGATGCCGGAACTACTCAGCGGGAAATTGCAAATAAGTTCAGCATGTCACTTTGTAAAATTACCCGTGGTTCACGCGAGCTTAATAAGGAAGACAGCGCCTTTAGAAAAATGCTGGAATTATTAAAAAATCAGTAAATTGAAAGCCATTTTTCCCCGATAAAGACAATAGATATGTATATTCAGAGGGGAATTATGGAAAAAAGAATATCAGGCTTTAAAACTATAACCTTTGCCGGATTTACCGCACTTCTTTTACTTTCCGGCTGTGCAAGTACTAAGCCGGTCGCTTCTAAAAATACACCACAGCAGCTCATTATGCAGAACCGCAAAGCCGAGGCAATGCAGGAATTTGTAATGCCTACGGATATCAACGCAATGGACGAGGACGGTAATACCGTTCTGCATGTTGCCGCTAAAGTTGATGATGCCGAACTGGTAACTTATTTCATTTTTAAGGGAGCAGATCCTGAACTTAAGAATCTAAATGGAGATACTCCTCTGCATGTCGCAATCAAGAATAATTCTTTTGAAGCAGCAAAAGCTCTTTCAGCCGTAAGTTCAACACTTTTTTCTCGTGATAGTGAAGGCGTTACAGCTCTCGATCGCGGACTTATGGCAAACGATGAGTACTATGATATCTTTATTACAACAAAAGCAGGCGAACTTCGTGATGTAGATGGCCAGACTATTGTTCATTATTTCGTACGTACAAAAAATCTTAAGGGAATCCGTCAGTGTATTGCAGAAGGAATTCCTATTTCTGTAGTTGATGATAATGGAAAAACTCCGCTCGATGTAGCTTTTGAAAATCTAGATGATGAAGATTCAGTAGAAATTGCCGCAGAGCTTATTATGGGCGGTGCAGATGAAGTTGAAACTGAGTTTTCTTATTTCCAGGATGCAATGCTTGCCCGCAATGTTAATTCCCGCTTTGATGACGGCCAGACTCCGCTTCATCTTGCAGCAATTTACGGACATAACGCAATTGCAAAATATCTCCTTGAAAATGATGCCGATACAACTGTGCAGGACAGCTCTGGTGCAACACCACTGCATGAAGCTGTTCGCTATGGAAATATTGAAATTGCAAGAGCTCTTCTTAATTCGGGTGCAAATGTAAATGCCCGCGATAATCTTGGAAAAACACCTGTAATGCTTATTCTTCCAAAGGATAAGTCTGCCGAAATCTACAAACTTCTTATTACCTACAGAGCAGACCTTAGCCAGAAGGATATGTTTGGTGATACAGTTCTTCATACTGCTTCCATGCTTAATGTGGGAGCCGGAACCTTCTCTGTACTTATCAGTGGAGGAGCTGATGTTGATGCCCGCAATAAGGAAGGTGTAACACCACTGGCAATTGCAGTACAGAAAAACGACCTTGAAACAGTAAAACTGCTTACAGCAGCAGGAGCAGATATTCATACCCAGGATACAAACGGAAATTCTCCACTTTCTATTGCACTTGCCGGAACTCCTGAAATGCTTGAAGCAGTCGTTAATGAATCAAATGCAGCTTCAACAGATTCAAACGGAAATACACCACTGCATCTGGCACTTTTGTGTGATGCTCCGCTTGCAAAGGTTCAGTACATCATAAGCCTTATGAAGGATGTAAATACCCGTAATAAGGACGGTAACTCAGCTCTCTTCCTTTCTATTTTGAAAAACCGACAGAAGGTAGGGGAACTGCTGCTTGCAAAGAATGCAGATATTTTCTCTACAAATACAAATAACAATTCTCCTCTCCGTCTTGCCCTTAAGTACGGCGGTTCAGTTCAGGACTGGCTTATTACTTCAAAAACAATTAAGTCTAAGGACGGAACTGGAAACACAGTTCTGCACTATGCTGCAGAATGGCAGTATAAGGATGCAATTTCTAGTCTTGTAATGAAGGGTGCGGATATAAGTGCAAAAAATGCTAACGGTGAAACACCACTCTTTAATGCGGTAAAAACAAATAATCCTGAAATTATTCAGATTGTAGTTGATTCCGGAGCTGATATTCAGGCTCGCGATAATCTTGGTTCTACAGTAATGCATACTGCTGTTCGATGGGATGCTCCTGCCTCAATTGATAAACTGCTGGAGCTTGGTATTAATGTAAACGCACAGAATACTTCAGGTAAGTCTCCTCTTGCAGAGGCTGTTGTTGCCGGAAAGTTTGATATTGCTAAAAAGCTTCTTGCTTCTGGTGCCGACCCGAATACCTGCGATTCAAACGGTGTAACAGTTTTGATGGATGCAATCCGCGGAAACAGTCGTGATAGCGTAAAGCTTCTTTTGAGCTATGGTGCTAACCCTAACGTTCAGGAAGTAAACGGACAGAATGCTTACCACGAAGCAGCTTATATGGCTGATATTGATATAATCAGACTGATTAGAAATGCCGGTGGAATTCCACTCTCCCGCGATAAGCAGGGAAATACTCCTTTCTCAATTGTTTTGAAAAAGGATATAAGCGTAATTCGCGAGGTACTTGGAAATAATTACACAATTACAGACAGTGACGGAAATACTCCTGTTCATATTGTGGTTAAGGCAAATGCTTCTGATTCCCTTCTGCAGGTTTTGATTGATGAAGGTTACCCGGTTGATACAAGAAATGCAGACGGTTATACAGCCCTTAATTATGCAATTGAAAATGATGATGTAAAGACAGCTCTTGTACTTCTTGAGAATGGCGCAAATCCATTCCAGCAGATTGATAAGAAGGGTAAAAACGGAATCTCGATTGCTCTGGATAAGGGTAATAAAAAGATGATTTCCAATATTGTAAAATATGCCGGAAAGATGACGGATGTTCAGGGAAATACAATCCTGCATTATGCGGCTAAGACCTGTACTCCTGAAATGGTAAAGACTTTGATTTCTTATGGAATTGATAAGAGTGTAAAGAATGTATCTGGCGATACTGCTTACACGATTGCCGTTAGATGGCGTAGACCGGAAATTGCGGCGTTGCTGAAGTAAATGTCATTGCCGGACTTTTGAAATAAATGTCATTCCCGTGCTTGACACGGGAATCTAGAAATCCCTGTCCATTCTAGATCCTCGGGTCAAGCCCGAGGATGACAAAAGCGGAAACTAAGCTTCTTCTTTCGAAAGCATCAAATTAGTCAAAATACCAAGGATAAGTGCACAGGCAACAGTACGAATCTCAACTGCGCCGAAGCTTACTACCATTCCGCCTACACCAGTGATGAAGATAACCGATGCAACGAAGAGGTTGCGGTTCTTGTTCAAATCTACAGTCTGGAAAATCTTAAAGCCTGAAACTGCAATGAAGCCGTAGAGGGCAATACAAACACCACCCATTACACAGCTAGGAATTGTCTCAAGGAAGGCTACGAGAGGACTGATCATTGAGAAGATGATACATGCAAAAGCACAGCCCCAGATAGATACTGTAGAAGCATTGCGGGTAATTGCTACACAGGCAATAGACTCGCCGTATGTTGTATTAGGACATCCGCCGAAGAAGGCACCTGCAATAGAACCTACACCGTCACCAAGCAGTGTGCGTGTAAGGCCTGGGGTTTCAAGAAGGTCCTGTCCAACGATGCTTGAAAGGTTTTTGTGGTCTGCAAGATGTTCTGCAAATACTACGAAAGCAACCGGAACATAAGCAGCAAAAATTGCAATGAGGTATTTACCTGTAACTGCACTGAGTCCTTCGCCGCCACCCAGCATAAAAGTGAACTTTGGAAGTGCGAAAATGCCGCAGTTTTTAAGTGCGCTGTAGTTAATTACAATAAGCTCTGGATTATTAATTGCCTTGCCGATGAGGGCGAATAAAGAGGCACAGATATAACCTGCAAGAATACCAATGATAAAAGGAATGAGACGGCCCATCTTTTTGCCGTAAGTAGAGCAGAGCATTGTAACTGCAAGTGTTACGAGACCGCATACAAGGCAGATGTAAGTGCTTCCACCTTCTACGCTTGACTTCATAAGGTCGCCAACGGCATTGCCGGAAAGGCTTAAACCAATGATTGCAACGGTAGGACCGATGATTACTGGTGGCATGAGCTTTGAAATCCAGTTTACACCGCAGAACTTTACTACAATTGCGATGATAACATATACGAGACCTGCCATAAGGGCACCAATGATAAGACCCCAGTAGCCGGCCTGTTCTGTAAGGCCGAGTGTAGCGGCACCTGCAAAGGCGCTGAACATTGAAGGAAGGAAGGCAAATGAGCTTCCAAGGAAAACAGGGCTTGAACTCTTTGTAAAGAGAAGGTAAACAATAGAACCAATACCTGCTCCAAAAAGGGCTGCAGAAGCTGAAAGATTATGACCTACAACTGCCGGAACTGCAATTGTGGCAGCCATGATGGCAAGAAGCTGCTGCAAAGCAAACAGTACAACTTTACCAAATTTTGGTTTGTCTTTGATTCCGTAAATCAAATCCATTTTAAATACTCCTTTTATTATGGTTAATTAATTTATTATAATCGCATGGGCTTGGGAATTCAATTATATTTCATGTTGCCTGCGGGATTTTTCATTGTTATATTATATATAAACAGCTGTTATATTTACGGCTTTACAAGGAAGTTTGTATGGCAGATTTTTTTGATTATTTGAACTGGCGCGGTGATTTAACTTTTGATAAGGTTCCTTTTGGAAAAATTGATGCGCTTTTGCTTGCTCACTTATCATATTCAATATTTGATGGAGTAGTTCCTTCTTCTTTTAAGGAAAAAAAGACTTTGGGTCAGGTTGCTAAAGATTTTGCGGCTATGCCTGATTATGAAGAAAGAATTAATATAGGATTTCTGATTAACAAACGTACTGCAGAGCTTATGTTTAAGTGTGCAGAAACCGAGCGCTATAAAAATATGGAGCTTTGTGCTTTCAGAAATATTTATAATGAAGAAAATGTAGAACAGTTTGCAGCTGTAACTTATATTATTAAGGAAAATGGCCGGGAAAAGAAAATAATTGCCCTGCGCGGAACTGATGATACGATTGTAGGCTGGAAGGAAGATTTTAATATTGCATGGATGGAGCAGATTCCAGCTCAAAAGGATGCCCTTGAGTATTATAACGAAGCTTGTTCTGCATTAGATGGAGATTTTATTCTTACGGGACATTCAAAGGGGGGAAATCTGGTAATAAATACAGCGGTTATGTGCGGTGATAAACTGCAGAAAAGGATAAGCCAGGTTTATAACTTTGACGGCCCAGGCTTTGCTGCAGATTTCTTTGAAAAGGCAGAATACAAGGCTGTGGAGGAAAGAATTAATTCATTTTATCCGGGCTTTTCTGTTGTTGGAATGATTTTTCATCATCCAAAGAAGTTTGAAATTGTAAAAAGCGATGGTTTTGCCTTCTGGCAGCATGATGCTATGAACTGGCAGATTATGGGCTCAAATTTTATAAATGAAGGTGACTTTACAGAAGAAAGCCAGCTCTTTTATAAAGCTTTTAATGAATGGATAGACAAACTGGATACAGAGCAAAAGAAAGATTTTGTTGAAACTATGTTCTATATATTAGAAGCTTCGGGAGCAAAAACGAATAATGAAATTGAAAAGGAAGCCCTTAAATGTACAGCCCGCATGCTGGCTTCCTATGCAGAAATGAGCAAAGATCGCCGCAAAGAGATGAAAAATATTTTAAGCATGTTTAAGGATGTAATTGCAGATGATATTCCAATCTTTAAGCCTCTTGTACTGTTAAAAAATAATTTGCGAATATTAGGGTGAGGTTTTATAATTTAAGTATGAGTGATACAACAATTGTAACAAGCAGTCCTGTAGGACGCCATCTTGATTCTCTTGGGGAAGGAAAGCCTGCCTCATATCTTATGTTCAATCAGAAAAAAGTTGAACTGGTTGCAAAAATTACTATAGGCCGCGATACAGATAATGATGTAGTAGTTGATAATAAGCTTGCCAGCCGTCATCATGCTATGATTCAGAAAATTAAAGACGCATATTTTATAAAAGATGTAGGAAGTACAAACGGAACCTTTATTAATGGAATCCGGATTCCTAATGATAAATATGTAAAACTGAATCCAGGCGATAAAATTTCGATTGGTAATATGAGCCTTGTGGTTTCCTAAGGTTCTGTGGTGCAGGGCGTGGATTCAATCTTTCAAAATATAAAAAAAATACTCACTTCCAGCAGTTTGCCGACTTATGATGAATTCTTTGAAGTATTGAATGAGGCAAGCGAGGTACTTGATTCTGAGCGTGGAAAAGCTTTTGAATACAGGCCTTTGTCTTCTGACGGTAAGCCTGGTTCTCTTCTTGATTTTCACGAAGACCAGCTGCCCCTGCTTGTTGTACCGGATTTTCATGCAAGACCTTATTTTCTCTTAAATATTCTTGAACATCAGATTTTTGATGAAGCAGTCCAGGGGGGCGCGGCTACTGTTTTTGAAGCAGTAGCACAAGGCCGGCTCAGACTTTTGTGTGTAGGAGATATTCTTCATACAGAGCGGGGAACCAGAGAAAGGTGGGCGGCTGCCTATATAGAGTTTTTAAAAGAGATTTACACGGGACCTTCCATTTCTGCGGAGATGCAGGAGGGACTTTGTCTTTTATGTGCGCTTTTGGTTTTAAAAAAGGAATTCCCGTCTTATGTTCATATACTTAAAGGAAATCATGAAAATATTTTGAATGAAAACGGTGGCGGGGATTTTGCTTTTAAGAAGTTTGTAGATGAAGGTGAAATGTGCCGCTGCTTTATTCAGGAATACTACGGAGATGATATTCTTTATTTGATGAATTGCGTGGAAAAGAGTCTTCCGCTTTTTTATTTTGGAAAACAATGCAGCGTTTCTCATGCAGAACCAATGAGGGCTTTTGGGCGACAGGAACTGATTGATGCCAGACAGAATGAAGATGTTGTTCGCGGGTTAATCTGGACTAACAATGGAGAAGCAGAAGAAAAAAGTGCCCGGGTGACTGTGCAGAATCTTTTTGATGCGGGAGTTCCAAAGGGCTATTTGTATCTTGGCGGACACAGACCTGTACAGGGAAATTACAAGCTTTTGCAGGACGGTTTTTATATTCAGATTCATAATCCGGGAAAACAGAATGTTGTTTTTGTTCAGCCCGATAAAAGTATAGATTTAGAAAGTGATATTATTAATGTTACAAATAAGGAGATGCTATGAGCGACGAGTTTCCACCAATGATTGGTAAATACAAGGTGCAGGGGATTATTGCAAAAGGCGGAATGGGAGTTGTGTATAAGGCAATTCATCCGTCGCTTAAGCGTTATGTCGTAATTAAAAAAATGACGGCACGCGGACATGCAGGGGATGCCGGACGTTTTAAGCGTGAGGCTCAGCTCCTTCTTGATTTGCAGAGTCCTTATATTGTTCATCTTTTTGATTATTTTACAGAAGCCGGTTACCGCTACATGGTAGAAGAGCTTGTTGATGGGACGGCTCTTGATGCCCTGATAAAAAGACAGACTTCGCTTCCGGTTCCTGTTGCAATGCTTGTTATGCAGGATGCCTGCTATGCCTTAAAGTACGCTCATTCAAAAGGAATTGTCCACCGCGATATAAAACCGGGAAACATACTTTTGTCGAAGCGGGGTGAAATCAAGCTGGCAGACTTCGGAATTGCAAGTGACCATGCAGAGGGCACTGGAGCCGGAAGCGCGGCGGCTGCAGCGGCCAGACTTGCCGAAAGCTCTTCAACTGTAACCAGCAGCGACCTTACTCAAAGCGGTGTGGCTCTGGGTACTCCGGCCTATATGCCGCCTGAACAGTTCGAAGACAGTGCACGTGTAGACCACAGGGCAGACGTTTATGCCCTGGGAATCATGCTTTACGAAATGGTTACCGGAACAAAGCCATACCCAGGTTCAATGTCGCTGGATACTCTCAAGGTTATAAAAAAGGGAAAGTATATTTCGCCTCGACAAATCGATAAGAATATTCCAAAAGACGTTTGCCGCCTGATTCATAAAATGACCAGGCCAAAAGCAAAAAGACGTTATCAGTCTATTGATGCGGTTTTGCGTCAGGTTAAGAAATATCTTAAGCATTATGATACTCATGAACTTAGAGTACAGCTGGCAAAGAGTGTAGTTGCAGGAAAGCTTTATACTTTTGCGCCGGAAGCGCTTTCTCAGAAAGATCGGGCCAGCCGCATTATCAGACGTGTGCTATTAGGAGTCGCTGCGGCGGCTGCAGTTTTCGCCGGCCTGTGGTATTGCGGTCTTATTCATAAAACTCTGCTTTCCAAGTGGTATACCGAAGTCAGTGTAGAAATGCAGATGCCTCGTTCTCTTCTGGAAAATATGGACTTACCTGCAAGGGCAATCTTTTTTGAAAATGATGGTTCTGACATTCCTGAAGTAAACGGTTCTCGCAGAACTTTTACAGAGCAGGGCAAGGCTTTTTACGAAAAAGTTCTTTTCTGGACACCCCGTCTTAAGGTGGAACGACCTGCGGCAAGAAATAAAACTTACATTATCAGACCGGTTTTCCTCAAAAGAGGTGATTACCGCGTAAAGGTTGTTGTTGGTCCTTATGTCTGGTGGAAGAGCTTTACAGCTGGAGATGAGCCTTGTGTTCTGGACTGTGACTTTTTGAAAAATGCAAAGAGAAAGCTTTCTATTCAGACAAGAGCTTATGACAAAGCCTCAGGAAATCAGATTGAAGCAGCCCAGTTTAAGATTCTGTATAAGAATAAATGGCTGCCTCTGGAAGAAGTTCCTCTTGATGAAATTGAATCAGCTTCTGTATGGAAAATTAGGGCAGAAGCAGAGGGCTACAAAAACGAAGAGTTTTCTCTTTTGATAGACTGGTACCAGGATGCACTTATGATTTCTTCGGAATTAGAGAGAGAAGAGTAGTTGTCATGCTGAACTTGTTTCAGCATCTAAGTCATAGATCCCGAAACAAGTTCGGGATGACACAAAATATTTGACGATAGGCCATAAAAATTATTATATTTAAAATATGGCTAAAGATGATAATACTAACGAAATAATCCCTTCGGAGCAGATGCTTCCTAATAAATTAACCCTCATTCCTCTTGCGGGCCGTCCGATTTTCCCGGGAATATTTACTCCCCTTATGATTAATTCCAACGATGACGTAAAGGTTGTAGAAGAGGCTTATGAGAACGAAGGCTTTACTGGAATTGTAATGCTTAAAAACGAAGCTGAATCTCCGACTGTTGCAGACCTGCACAAGGTTGGAACTGCAGCCCGTATCATCAAAAAGGTAAATCTGCCTGATGGCGGAATCAATATCTTTATTTCTACTGTAAAGCGTTTTAAAATCAGAAAGACTCTTCACAACGCAGCTCCTATGGCGGCCGCTGTTGAATATCTTGATGACGAAGAAGCAAATACTTTTGAGGTTAAGGCTCTTACCCGTGCCCTTATTTCCGAGATGAAAGAGGTGAGTGAGAATAATCCTCTCTTTTCAGAAGAGATGCGCCTCAATATGGTAAACATCGATAACCCTGGAAAGATTGCAGACTTTATTGCTTCAATTCTCAATGTTGATAAAGATGAGCAGCAGAAGATTCTTGAGACTGTAAATGTTCGGCAGCGTATGGAACAGGTTCTCGTTTTCATCAAAAAGGAACAGGAGCTGCTTCGCGTTCAGAAAAAAATCCAGAACGAGCTTAATGACCGCATAGAAAAAAATCAGCGTGAATATTTCCTTCGCGAAGAGATGAAGTCTATTCAGGAAGAACTTGGCGAAACTCCGGATGGTAACGAAACTGACTATCAGAAGTTTAAGAAGAAGATTGAAGAACTGGCCTTTGAAGGTGAAATCAAAGAGACTGTTGAAAGTGAGCTTTCCAAGCTTTCTATGATGGAGCCTAACTCTTCTGAATGGGTTGTTACCAGAAACTACCTTGAGTTAGTTTGCAGCCTGCCTTGGAAGGTTCCTGCTGTTGATGATTACGATTTGACTCGTGCAAAAAAGATTCTCGAAGAGGACCACTTTGGCCTTGAAGATGTAAAGAAGCGAATTATTGAATACCTTGCTGTTCGCAAAATGAAGAAGGATGCAAAGGGTTCTATCCTGCTTCTGGTTGGACCTCCGGGAGTTGGTAAAACTTCTGTCGGCAAGTCTATTGCAAATGCAATGAACAAACCTTTCTACCGCTTTTCTGTAGGTGGTATGAGAGACGAGGCAGAAATCAAAGGTCACCGACGAACCTATATTGGTGCCATGCCTGGAAAAATCATTCAGGGACTCAAAATAACAAAGTCCAGCACTCCGGTATTTTTGATTGATGAAGTTGATAAGATGGGCTCAAGTCATAACGGCGACCCGGCTTCTGCTTTGCTTGAAGTTCTGGATCCGGAACAGAATGTTTCTTTCCGCGATACTTACCTGGATCTGCCATTTGATATTTCGAATGTCTTCTTTATTTTGACGGCAAATACTTTGGATACTGTTCCTGAACCTCTGCTTGACCGTGCGGAGATTATTCAATTGAGCGGATATATAGACCAGGAAAAGCTTGAGATTGCAAAGAAGTATCTTATTCCGAAAAATCTCGCTAAGAATGGCCTTGCCAAAAATCAGGTAAAATATACAAAGGCCGCTTTGCTTGAAATTGCAGAGGAATATGCCCGCGAGTCTGGTGTCCGCAATTACGAAAAGTGTCTGGACAAGATTCATAGAAAGATTGTTACTGAGATGGTCTTTGAAGCTGAGAAAGCAGCGGTGATTGAGTCTGTCGAAAACACATCTAAGTCAGATTCGGTGGTTTCGATACGCCCTTCGGGCTACTCAACCACCGTAACACTCGACGCCCCGGACCTATTCAAATATCTGGGTAAACCGGTCTTTGATGAAAGCCAGATTAAAGTTGCAGCTGTTCCTGGAACTGCAATCGGTCTTGCCTGGACAAGCATGGGCGGTGACACACTTTTAATAGAAGCAACTTCTTTCGCCGGAAAAACAGGCCTTGTTTTGACCGGCCAGATGGGTGATGTAATGAAGGAATCCAGCCAGATTGCTTTTGACTGGGCCCGAAAGTTTGTTCTTGAACGCGGTGACAAAGACGCAAAGTGGTTCGAAGAAAACATTGTTCACCTGCATATTCCGGAAGGGGCAACTCCAAAGGATGGCCCTAGTGCAGGAATCACAATGGCAACAACCTTTGTCTCTCTGCTGCTGGACAAAAAGATAAAGCCTCATCTTGCTATGACAGGCGAGCTTTCTTTGACAGGTCAGGTTCTGCCAATCGGTGGCCTGAGGGAAAAGACAGTTGCCGCAAAGCGTAACAAGATTAAGACAATAATTATTCCAAAAGCAAATGAGCGCGACCTGGAAGATATTCCAGAACACGTAAAGCAGGGAATTAAGTTTATTCCTGTAAGCGATGTTCGCCAGGTGCTTGAGATTGCTCTTGGCGTTTAATCTACCTTAAACTTGCTTACTGCCTCGGTCAGGATTCCTACAGACTCCTGAGCCTGGGCAGAAATCTGGGTAATGCTCTGTGAACTTGCGCTCAGGGTTTCTGAGGCACTTGCGCAGTCCTGGATTCCGCTGTCTACCTGTTTCTGCATTTCGGAAAGGGAATTGAAGTTTCCTGTTACCTGTGAAGTTCCCGAGCTGATTACGGAAGCACTTTCCTTTACGTTCACACTGCTGTTTTTGATGTCGCTGAGTGAGGCCATAATCTGTTCGGCCTTGTCACCTTGAACGGCAATGGTATTAGAAAGAGACTTCATGGTTTCTTCAAAGTTCTTTATTTCGGTAATTGTGTCTTCGAAAGATTCTTCTACAACGAGAGACGAACTTGAGATTTCGTTAATCTTAGACTGAATTGCCTTAAGTGAAACACTGGAATCTTTTGCCTGCTTACTTGTCGTTTCTGCAAGCTTTCTGATTTCGTCAGCAACTACTGCAAATCCCTTACCGCTTTCTCCTGCATGGGCAGCCTCAATAGCGGCATTCATTGCAAGAAGGTTAGTCTGGCTTGCAACCGAAGAAATAACCTTGTTCATTTCAAGCAGGGCACCAGACTCTGCCTGAACTTCCTGAATCTGTTCTACAGATTTTTTAAGCGACATTGTATTGTTGCCGGAAGCTTCTACAATTGTTCCAACCTTTGTTGTCATTTCTTCTGTATTTTTTGTGATTGCAAGGAAGTTTTTCATCATATCTTCGATGTTGTTGGAAGAAGACATAATGAGTTCGTTCTGGTTTTCTATTTCAGAATTCAAAACAGCAACCTTCTGGGCCATCTGATTAATAGCTTCGTTTACAGAATCTATAGCAGTACTCTGCATTGTGATTGTTGTGTTCATTCCATTTATAGCATTTTCGGTTGTAGAAACAGAAGAACCAATTACATGTGAATTGTCGGCAAGTTTATTTGAAACATCCTGAATATTTCCAGAGGATTCACGAATTGTGCTTACGAGAGAGCTGATGCTTTCTGAAAATTCATTAAAGCCTTTGGAAAGCTGTGATGCTTCCTGTGTAAAATAATCAGGATACTTTTTTGTAAAGTCTCCTTTTGCAATAACCTCGCAGCCTTTTACAATTTCACGGAAGTTATTTGAGACACGGCGGGCAAGAATTATGTATACGCCGATCATAATTAAAACAATGATTAAAAGAATTCCAAAAACCATCAGAACAAGATTTCTATACTGGCTCGAAAAATCTGAGGCAGGGCCTTCTGCAACAATGTACCAGTCTGTTCCATCAATTTTGTGAACACCGTAAAATTTTCCACCCTCAATAAAGGATTTATCTTCATCATTCAAATATGATGTTTTTGTATAACTAGAGAACCCTGCATTATCAAAATAATTTTTGTTCATTATGGAAGAAAAATCATCATTTGTAATAAAGAGGCCGTCGGAGGTGATAATATTTACCCGACTGTTATCAGAAAGATGAATGTCTTTTACTGCTTCAGAAAGGGCATCAAGCACGATATCTGCGGCAGAAACACCGATTAGTTTTCCATTATTGTCGAGTACACGATAGCTGATGGTAACTATAATTTTTCCTGTATTTGCATCCGTAAAAGGTTCTGTGTAGCATACTTTATTTTGATTATTTACGGCGTTTTTATGCCAGAGCCGGGACTGCATATCAAAATCTGGAGCCGCTTCCCAGCCGGTGTGAGAAATCAAAGTTCCTCCATCCCAAATCTGTTCATAGGTAGCATAATATAGAAGAGTTTCTTCCATCATATTGCGGCCCATGCTTTTGATTACTTCTTTCATTTGATTTCGGTCATCGCCAAGGGTTGGAATTACATTTGAAAGATCTATAACCAGATCATTATATTCACCAAGAATTCCAGAAACCTCTTTATTTAAAGTTTCCATGGCCTGATTTACTGTATCTACTGTTGATTTTCTTACTACATTTTGAATTACAAGTGAAAAAGAAAAGCCTAGAAAGAGGGTTATTATAATAATTGAACCGACTGTTCCGATTAGAAGTTCTGACATAAGTGAGAGATGTTTTTTTGCTTTCATATAAACTCCAGAAAATAACTCTTTGTTATTTTATAATTATAATTGAGGATATAAGAATTAACAAATGCTTTTTTAGCGTTTATTGCTTTTTTTTATAGTTTATGTTCTGCAAAGAACTCGATACTTGTGTTTGTTTTACCTTCGGTCTCGAAGATAATGATTTCATTTGTTCCGGTTTTCAGAAGAGGGGCCGGAACATAGAGTCTTCTTTGCGGACCAATTTCCCAGAAGCGGCCAAGATTAAAGCCGTTTAAGAAAATACAGCCTTTTCCCCAGCCGGAAAAATCAAGATAAGTATCGCAGGCTTCATCCACTTCGAAGTGGAAGCGGGTAAAGCTTGGGCCAGACTGAGGGACGCCGGCTGCACTTGCCTTGCTGGTTCCACTTGCGGTGCCTGTTGGACTTGCCTTTGTCCAGTCGATTTTTGAAAGCTGTTTTGTATCCAGGTTCAGATTATAGTATTTCCAGTTTTCAAGTGGGGTGTCATCAGCTGTTACTTTGCCGAAGATACCCTTGCGCTGGAAAGGAATCTTTCCTGCAAAGTTTACACGGCCAAGATTTTCTACAAGAAGGCTAAGTTCGTCACCGGCAGCAGCGGAGATTTTCTGGGCATTTGAGATTTCTTTGTCAAAGACTGTAAAGACCGCTTTGTCATTTATAAAGCCTGTGATTCTATCGTTTGCTTCTTCGATTTTAAGCGTACTTGCGGCCGCCGGCATTTTCGTCTTATATAGAATATATCCGTAATCCTGACCTGTTTCTTCCATGCTCAAAAGCTTTTGGCCTTCGATTGTTTTTTCTTCAGTAAGGTCTGGGAGAATATCAAAAAGGCGGACTGCCTCTTCTGCCTGAACTTTTCCGTAAGCCTTCTGCTTGATGTTTGTGCTTAAAGGAACTTCTTCAAAGTCCCGGTATTTCTTTATGATTTTCTGGAAGGTAAGATATTTTTCTGTAATCTTTCCGTCTTCAGAAAGAGGAGCATCATAATCATAAGAAGTTACATCCGGCGTGAGCTTTGTGTAATAGTTTGAACCGTTCATAAAGCCAAAGTTTGTGCCGCCGTGGAACATGTAAAAGTTTACATTTCCTTTTTTCAAAATATAATTGAGGTCTTTGATATTTCGTTTGAGTTTTGATTTTTTGTGTTCGTTATTTCCCCATGCATCAAACCAGCCGATCCAGAATTCCATGCACATAAGAGGCCCTGTATTTCCGGTCTTTTTCATCATGCGTTTCATGTTTGAAAAAAGAGGGCGGGCGTGTGAACCGAAGTTTCCAGTTGGAAGGGCACCTGTGAGCTGGCCGTTTATAAACATTTTTCCCCATGGTCCGTCGCTGGTTACGAATGGAACTGTGATTCCTCCCTCGCGCATAAGGTCAGCAAGAAATTGCAGATAACTCATGTCTTTACCATAATAGCCGTATTCATTTTCAATCTGCATGAGGATTATGTTTCCACCCTTATCAATCTGATGGTTTACAAGGCGGGGAAGGAGAACCTTGTAATAGTCGCGGATATTCTGATAGTAAAGTTCATTTTTACAGCGAAGCTCAAGCCCCGGAATTGCAAGCAGCCAGGAAGGAAGGCCACCAAGCTCCCATTCTGCACAGATGTAAGGAGAAGGGCGTACAATTGCGTAGAGCCCAAGGCTTTGTGCTATATCAAGAAACTTTTCAAAATTGCAAAGCCCGTCAAAACAAAATTCTCCCTTACGAGGTTCTGTAATGTTCCAGGGAATATAAGTTTCTACTGTGTTACAGCCCATGTTCTTTAATTTTTCAAGGCGGTCTTGCCAGTATTTCGGTACTACACGGAAGTAATGGATTGCTCCTGAGATAATCTGGAAAGGTTTTCCGTCCAATAAAAATGTATCTTTGATTTCAAATGTACTCATATTTTAATTATCCTATTCCATAAATCCCAACTCTACCAGCCATTCTTTGAGCGGCTGATTATAATGGAACTCTTTCATAAAGTCGTTATCTTTCATGCCAAAGCCGTGTTTGCCCCATGGGTAGCGGGCAAGCTTGCTTGGAATGCCTGCCGCCTGCAGAGCATCGTAGAGTCGAAGTGAGTTTTCAGGAATTACAACCGGGTCATCATCGCAGACAACTATATAGGTCGGTGGCATATCGGCAGGAACGTTGAGTTCCATAGAAAACTCGTCTTTTCGGGCTTGAGTCTGATTTTTTGCTCCTTTTCCAAGAAGACTGTTACGGCTCCAACGGTGGGCAATATCATCCTGCATGCTTACAACAGGGTAAACAGGAATTACAAAATCTGGACGCAAACTAACGTTAGTTTGTATAGCAAGCTTTGCAATTTCGTCATGAGTCTGCCAGAACTCGCCGGCCATAGTAACAAGGTGGCCGCCTGCAGAAAAGCCGATTACTCCGACTTTTGCAGGGTCAATATCCCAGTTCTCTGCATTTTCGCGGACAAGTTGAATGGCTCTCTGAATATCCTGCAGCATGGCAGGGTGGTGGTAGAGACTTTCTGCAGTACGATATTTTAAAACAAAGGCAGTAACTCCGTTTTCTGCAAACCAGGTTGCAGTTGTATTTCCTTCGCTTTTTAATCCTAAATGATGATAACTTCCGCCGGGGCAGACAATTACTGCAGTGCGGGTGCGAGGCGCAGTGTCGGAAGCCTTATGCATGAACATAACGGAAGGCTCTTTTTCCATTCCTTTTACATTGCGCCAGAGGTAGATAGTTGCGTTCTGGGCAAGGGCTGCGGTACAGAATAAAATTGCAGCTGCAAATGCGGTAAAAATCTTTTTCATATTTTAAATATATCATTATTAAGGGGATTTTTCTATTATTCTAAATATGGTAAAATCCCTAAATTATGAGTGAAAAGATGGAAAACATAAAAGCAATAATTTTTGATATGGACGGGGTAATTCTCGATTCAGAATCAATTTCAGATATAACCTGGAGAAAGGCCGCAGAGGAAAGAGGCCTTACCGTTAATGACGAAATATTAAATGCCTGCCGAGGCTCAAATAAAAACGACACAATTCAAACTTTGAAAAAATATTACGGTGAGGATTTTGACAGCGAAGCCTTTCTTGAGCGCACCTCAGAACTCTTTCACGAAATAGAAGAGAAAGAAGGGATTCCACTGCTGCCTTACGCAAAAGAAATTCTTGAATATCTTAAGCCTCGTTACCGCTTAGCACTTGCATCTTCTACAAGAGGTCCTACTGTAGAACGACAGCTTCGCGCCGCCGGCGTAATCGACTTTTTCGAAACCCGCACAACCGGCGAAATGGTAGAACACAGTAAGCCTAATCCGGAAATATACCTTATGGCCTGCAAATCAATCGGTATGAAGCCCGAGGAGTGTGTCGCAGTTGAAGACAGCCTCAACGGCATCCGCAGTGCGCATGCGGCCGGCCTGCACCCGATTATGGTGATTGATAAGGTTCAGCCGACAGATGAGATTCGTGGAATGTGTGAGGCGGTGTTTAAGTCATTGGAAGAAGTTGAAGAAATACTATAAAAATAGAACGTATAATATATAATGTTGTTTTATCTTGGAAATAAAAATTAGTAAACTTGAAAAATCTGAAAATCAGATTTATCCTTAAATTATCGAATAGGGTAAGACAGATTTAGATAAATGGAGGGAGAGCAATTAATGATGTTTATACTTTAAGAGATAAATCATTCTTAAAAATCCAATTAACTTATATAATGATTGCATGTATACAACTATTTTGAAAGGAATGAAAATGAACAAAAAATTAATTATCAATATTATTGTTATTTTTATATGTATATCTTCGGTATTTCCTCAGAAAACAGAAAAAGAAAAGAGAGATTTAAACTTAGCAAATTATTTTTCTGTACAGGCACATAAAATTATTACGAATCATTATAACAAAATAATTTTAGATGAAACTTATAGCGACTTAATAAATAATTTAAATCTTAAACTTGATAAAACTCAGAAAGAGCAGCTAAATACGATGATAGATTCTATAGGAAAATTTCGTAATAATGATATAGAACGTGAACATTTACAAATTCTTTTTGAGAACTCTCAAGCAAATGCAATTAACAGTGCTTTACCTAATCCACAGTATTTGTTATCAGTTGCATTATCAGGTGATTATGTAAAGATCCTTACGGCATGTGCAATGACAACATTAAGTTCTATTTCAAATTATAATACTGAAAAAAACACAGCTATTATTGAAAACTTAAAAGAAAACTGGATTCTCGATAAGGATGATAGACAAAATATCGTCGAGCTTCAAAAGAATTTGGTAAATTATTTGATTGATATTGTGAACGCAGGAGAAAATATTGATGGTTTGGATCCTTTGACTGAAAGCGAAATAGAAAAAATTGTAACCTATGAAAATCTTGAAAATCTGACACAAAAAAAACTGTTTTTTGAAAACAATAAAACTACATATGAGAACTATGGTCCATATTGGGGAATACTTGCGAAAACTTATTATGAACTTGAAGATTATGAAAATTGTTTGAAAGCTATAAATAATTATGAAAATGTTAGATCAGAAGTATTTGTCAAAGATAAAGATTTTGCAAATGTCTTACCTTGTGCCATAGTTGCAGTCCAGAATGTTTATAAAAATGATATAAAGCAAATTGAAAAAAATGAAGTAAAGTATTTACAATTATTAGAAAAAAATGTCCTTAATGATGATTGGAATAAAAGATTCTATATCTCTCAAATGTATATTTCATTATTTGCCAAAACTAATAATACTGATTATTTAGAGAAAGCATATAAAATTACAAAAGCAGACTTAAACACAACTGCAATCGAACAAGAAAAATGGATAGCTAATTATTTAAAACCAGTTGATAAGAATATATCAAAAAACTTGACAAAAACTGAACAAAAGAAACGTAAAGAAGAAATAAAAAAAGAAGTAAAGTATAAAGATACACATTTTCTTCCACGGCATAAAGGTTTTTATTTAATATATGATCAATATCTATGGCTTTGTGATATGTTAAAAATAAGTCAAAAAGAAAAAGATGAAATGAAAAAGGCATATTCGTTTGCTCTTTCAGTTTATACAGAAAGGGATTATGTAGCAGATATAACTTTTGATCAGGCAATTATTGACAAAATAATTCAAGTTGAATCTGTAATATCTGATGAAAAACTTTTTGATGTTTACAATATATATAAATTCAGAAGACAATTTGATGAGAGACAATTAAGTGATTATGAACTTGTAAAAGAAATAATTGAAAATATAGACAAAACAAATTATTATTTACCTTCTTTATTAAATTCTTCTTGCCATGTAGGTAAATTAGGAAGTCCAACAATTGATAATATTCCTGCATGCTTAATTGATGATAATACTAATTTTCACATTAGAGTATTTCATTATGATGAAAATGGTGAAATTGTTCCTGATTTCTATAATGATTATTTAAGGAAACAAACAGTTCTTATTGATTCCATTAAAGGTGAATATACTTCATATAGTAAATCTCCTTGTTATTTTCTTAATCTTTCATATTGCACTTTTGTGATAGATTTTCATCGAGAAAAATTTGTACCTGATGAAAATATAAAATATTTTCTGACTCTTAGATTACAAAATGAAGATTCAGATATATGGCTAACTTACAAGGATCCTTTTAATTTTAAAAATAAAAAGAATTTTATTGTTGTTTGGAAACCTGAATATGAGAAATAAGAGAATATTATATATTTTCATTTTTCTTATTTCATTTAATTTCATTTTTGCTGAATCAGTAAAAGTAGTTTCTTTTAATCTTAATGGAACAGCAAGAAATCATCGCTTTGAAACTTCTTATCAGTGGGCGGATGAAATTATATCGATTCTCAAGAAAAGTGATGCAGATATAATTTTGTTGCAAGAAGTATATATTCCTTTAGATAAAAGAATGGATACACCATATTTTAGAAAAGCCAAAAAGAATAATGTTTTGGATTATTTTACATCTCACCTTAGTGGATATAATGGAGTATGGAATTATTTCACTTCTGCTAATTATATGCTTCGTAAAGATATGAAAATTTCAGAAGAATTATACAAATCTGGAAATAATACACAAAATAATGCATTGCTTTTCAATTCTTCTAAGTTTAAAGCAAAAGATTTATCAAAACAATTAAATCTTGAAGATTTTTCAGGGAAATACAAGTTTGATAAAAATTCTATTCAGGTTATTGAATTTTCTGATATAAAAACTAGTTCAAAATTTGTAATAATAAATGTGCATTTACCTTCAGTTGATAATGTACATAAGTTAAGAGATTTAGACACATTAAAACTGTTATTTAATTCATATAAAATCCATCAAGCTGTTATAATTGGTGGAGATATCAATATTAGTCGAAAAGACCTAATGCCTTCTTATTTTGAATTTGTTGATGGAACTGATAGTTGGTATTATGACAAGAACTTTGGTTTATTGACATCAATTTCTGGAAAAAAATCAGATGGCGTTGCGTTTGCAAATGATTTTGATCATTTTATTTTTTCAAATAAAGTCAAAATAATTACTAAAATGATGAGAGTAAATGATTGTCTTAATAAAACTTGGTATTCTAATATAAAACTTGGTAATCATACTTTTTATAATTCAAAAGAATATACAAAAATGATTTCTGATCATTACCCGATAATAATTGAATTCGAAATTGACTGATTTTACTTATAATTTGTAATAAGTAGTTATTAAATAATTACAAGAATCAATCCCATAATTATTGAAAATATATATTTTCCATATAGCTTAGTAAATGAAAAATCTTCTTGATATGCAAAATTTAAAAAGTTCCCAATCAATCTCCCCACAACCATCAAAATCACTTCCAAAACAAAAACTGCTGTTGAAGAAATTAACCATGCAAAAATAAAATTCATTAAAAACCTCCGTAATAAAATCTTGTAATATAATGTCTCCTGTCGTATTATTATTTATATGACAGACTCGTTTAACTTCGATTATGATAAATATGAAGCAGAAACAATTGAAAAACTTCTTTCACGGGTGAAAGATTGTGACCGTGAGAATGCAAAAATCCTCCTTGATGATTGTCTCAATAACGGAATTATTCAACTGGAGCTTTGTGACGTTGAAGATTGTTTTTTCATCTGCAACCGAAATTGAATATCTGGAATTCAAAGGAGTAGAGGAATCAGAGTCTCTTCTTTTAAAACGTGGGCCAATAAAAACTTTGCTGCTTGTAATTTCATCCGGCAAAGATGAAGAACTGACAATACTTGAAGTTCAGAACTGTTTGAAACGCATAGAAGCCGCTACCGGACAGAAGCTTGAACCTGAGAAGATGTACTGGAGTATGGTTCAAAAAGCTCCTACCGGATTTTTACGCATGTTAGTTCAGTTCTAAAAACTTACACCGCAAAGCCCATTCTCTTTGTCGCTCCAGCTGCTGCATCCAGCTTTTCTACTTTGCACATTTCTATGATGTCGGAGAAGACGGGACGCTTGCCGGAGATGATTTCTTTCATTTCGGCCTTGCGCACGATGTTATCGATTTCGCTGCCGGAGAAGTTGTAAGTTGTCGCTAACTGCTGAGCCTTTTCTGTTGTCAGCCATGGCAGTTTGTTTTTCCAGATTGCTCTCTTTGCTTCGACAGTTGGATTTTCAAAACGAATCTTAAAGAGGAAGCGGCGTTCAAAGGCCTGGTCCAGATTGTCAGTTAAGTTAGTTGTGGCTATCAGAATACCTTCAAACTTTTCCATCTCTTCCAAAATGATATTTTGAATAGCGTTTTCTGTCTGAGCGGTATTCGAGTAGAAAATATCTTTTCGTTTACTGAAAACGGCATCACATTCATTAAAAAGGAGAATAGGGGTGCGGCCACATTTAAGTTTTTTCATTTTGCTGCAGAGTTCTTTATAATCTGTAAACACCTCTTTTATCTTCTTTTCGCTTTCGCCAAACCAGGCACTTTTTGTAGCAGAAATATCAACCTGTATAATTGAACGGCTCGTTTTTTTTGCCAACTGATAAACTGTTTCAGTTTTTCCGCAACCAGGCGCACCGTGAAGAAGGACTGCGATTCCGCAGGGAAGACCTTTTTCTGTAAGCTTCTTTTGAATCCGGCAAAATTTTGACTGGCTTAGAGACTGGGTAAGAGCTTCAATCTGCTTTTGATTTTCATCACTGTAGAATAGTTTTTTTGCACGAATATCCTGAGGCTTCTTGAGCTTTTTGTCATCAATTTTTACTGAATAAAGTTCGTAATCTTCATCCAGAAAAAATTTCTTGCCTTCTTCCGTTAGAGTAATTTTTGAATCAATCATATTTCCTTTTTCTGTAAATTCGACAAGCCCCTTGGCCATAAGAATATGCTTTTCATCAAAAAATTGTCTGGCAATTCTAAAGCGTTCGGAGTCTTCATAAATATCATCAATTGTTGAGCAAAGACAGGATGGCATTCCACTCAGACTGTCATTACAAATATCATAAAACATAAAACGGGTTCTGCTGTCATTAATTAATTCTTTACTGCGGATTACAAAAGGAATTGTTTCGTTGTTTTCTTCATAATCACTAAGCTGACATACAAGGTCGTCAACTGTGTTATCTGTATATTTGTTGTTTTCATAAAGATTTGCTACTTTTGCAACGAAGTCCAGATATGAAGTTTCTTTTCTCAAATTGTGGTTAATTGCTTCATTATTCAAAATCCTTTTAATTAATTCCTTTGTAACTGAGAAAGTTGATTTAGAATCTGTAAAGTCGAGCAAGCCCTTTTGTCTGAGAGCAACAAAATCAGAATACATGGCGGCTACTTTTAGAACATTTACTGAAATAAAATCTGCATATTCGCTCGGGTAAATCTGATTGTTATCGCGGAAGTGCTGGTAAATTGCAAAGCATAAAATCCAGGTTTGATTTTCTGTTGTATTAAAATATTCATTAAGGCGGAGGATACTTGTCTGATAGAGGGTAGTGCGTTCTGGACTAAGCCCGCTTTCTACAATTGAGTCACAGATTGTCTTGATGTTTGATAAAACATTCCATTTTGTTTTTGCCGGCATAGTCATTGTCTGTGCTGTCGTCTTTGTGATTGAATTATTCATGTTGATTCTCCTTCCGCATTCTGGCGGTTCCTGGAAGTATAAAGCGAGTTTTTCTGGTCGATGTGACCCTGATAAAATTATATGTCCATGTTAAAAACAATTATGCACTAACTATTTCAACGCCATTTAAAGCCGAAGTCTGTAAAAATGCTTATGGCATCGTTAAAGGAAATGTTATCTGGAATCGCCTTCCATTTTTCAATTGCATTATTCATAAGCTGATTATCAGCCAAATGAAAAACAATCGTATCAATGCCCAGTACATCCGCAACATAAATCTGCGAAAGATAAATAAGTTCCTTGTTGTTACGAAAGTTACCGCAGCCCCAGTTTCCGGTGTGGATTTCTGTGAGTGGAACTTTATCTTTTATACCGCGTCTTTTGATTCCGCCAAAGCCCGCAAAAAGAGTGAGCAGCAGGAAGATAATTTCCTTTTCCTTGTAAAGGCCATCGCCTCCGTAAGGAGCCATCATTGAAATTACATTGTTTGTTTTATCCCAGGTGATATTCTGCTTTTCGCCATTGCAAATGCTTACCCACTGAGGAACTCCTTCAAAGAGAATTGGAGAAAGAATAGTGACAGGTCCATTTTTGTGAAGAAGAGATGAGTCTGTGATTCCGCTTTGGTCAAGAAAAAGATTTGCCTTATGGAGAAGGGGCATTTCCATTACCATTGCAGCTTCCTGACTGCGGGATTCGCTTCCCCATTCAGTAAAGGCTTTTTCTGAGGCAAAGTTTACATGCCAGATTTTTGTGTCGGATGACTGTTTTGTAGTCTGGCCATCCAGATATGCCATGCCATAATCATAACCGTGTTCGCAAAAATTAATTTTTATTCCACGTTTTGTAAGGCACTTTCTTTGTGTGTCAGCAGATTCTGGGAAAGCGTATTTTGAAATTCTGACAAGCCCATGCTGATACTTATGAAAATATTTTGATTCTTCATAAATTTCTTTTTTCTTTAGATTTTCAAACTCTTCATCAGGGAAAAGTTTTTCGTCCATCAGCTGCTGAACTCTTACTGAAGTGAATACCATTTCTTTTGATAATTTTAGAGCTAAGTTATTCATAAGATAAAAAATAACTCTGAAAATTCAAATCGTCAACCACATCCGTACATATGACAAGGTGATTAATCAGTGACCTGACTTGCCAAATTTCAGATTCGGTTTTATCTTTGTTTTTGCCGGCAAAAAGAAGTATGTGTCATTGCCGGACTTGATCCGGCAATCTAGATATTCGGGTCAAGCCCGAATATGACAAAAAAGTATCACGAACATGACAATGTGATGAACAGGAGGAACTATGAGAACAATAAGAGATGTAATGAACATGGACGTAAGAGACCTGGAATTTTCAGTGCGCTGCAGTAACTGCATGGCGCGCATGAATATCAAAAAGCTTTCCGAGCTGACCGCAATGTCAAAAGACGATATTTCAAAAATGCGCAATATCGGAAAAAAATCAATTGAAGAAATGGACGGCAAGCTTGCAGAAATAGGCCTCTGGTGGCAAATGACCGACCGCGACTGGGCTTCCTGGGGTATGAAGCATATTGAGTGGATTAAGTCACATTAAGGAATATAGACTACTATGGGTAACAATGAGAAAATTGAGTTATTAAAAAATCTCTTTTCATGTTTGATTGAAAACTTTGAAGCTTCCTATGTAATTGACGGTGAAGATCTGAAAAAGGGCAGGTTATCGCTGGGCTTTGAAGAATCCTGGGATGACACAAGATTTGTTTTAAGGTCAGAAGACAGCCAGGTTTTTACAGGCCTACTCAAAGATTATTATATTGACCAGTGCAGGGGAGGAGGCTCTCCATTTTTATTCAGAAATATCGAAGCTGAAAATAAGGGGCTAGAAATCCGCTTTTCAAAGGCCACCCGTTTTTATGATGAATACGAAGATAAAGAATTGGGAACAAAACTAAAGGACCTTGCGAAAGCATATTATGATGTCTGGCTTTATGAGAATCGTAATCTGAAGTATTGGAATTATTCTCAGTTTGGTTATAAAGATTTTGAGTAGTTCCAGATTTTCATGGCAGGGTCACATTAACAAAGTTTGAGTGAAGTATAATAAAACTATGATAGATGAAGAAGGAAATGAAATAGATGATGACCTCTGGGCTGAAATGGCAGAGGCCTATGGTCAGGGCTTTTGTCCAGTTTACGGTGGTGTAAAAGAATCTGATGTAAGAGAAACTGCAGCTGTGAATATTACAACTGCAGTAGATAAAACGGATATAACCGATATCCCAGAGGACATACCGTTTTGATTTTTGACAATTACTCCATCACCTTGGCAACTCTAAAGTATTCTGGCTTACGAGTGCAGTCGTAGTTGTACATTCCGCAGTAAGGACCGTTCATTTTATAGCTGTAATCATTTTTAGGCAGAGATGGGTTATCGCAGATTCCCCAGATGGCTACACAGGTGAGGCTCTTTGTTTCGTCTGCGGTGGCTGCCAGCATTTTGAAGAAGTTTTCGTAGAAGGCTGCGTGCTGGTCTAATTTTTCTTTTTCGTATTTGCGGGGGGCCAGCTCTGTTACCTGAACTTCGAGTCCCATGTTGCTGTAGAACTTGATTGCGTTTTTGAAGAGGTTGATGTCATTTGCATTCATACAGCCGGACTGCTGGCCGTAACCGCCAACGTAGCCCTGCATGCCGACACCGTCGCAAAGCTTTTCATTTTTATTGATACTTTCAACAAGTTTACCGATTGCCTCGCGCTTTGGTGAAAGGAAAGTGTTGTAGTCGTTGTAGAAAAGCTTGATATCTGCGTTTGCCTTTTTTGCGGCCTGACGGGCATACTTGAAAGAAAGTTCTACATAATCCGGGCCGATAACATCGTAGAAATAATTTGTTGTGCCGCCGCGGCTTGTTCTAACATGACGCGCGTCGCCTGAAGCGTATTCGTTAGCTCCATCTCCAACTGCTTCGTTTACAACATCCCAGCAGTAGACTACGCCCGGGAACTTTGTCTCAAAGTGAGCAACCACTTCTTCTATATAATACTGAAGACGTTTTTTCATTAAATCTGAAGAAACAAAAGCGCCGTCGTTTTTATAGCCTTCGCGGAAGAACCAGGCCGGCATGTAGGCGTCCCATACAAGAACGTGGCCGCGGATGCCGATTCCGTTAGCCTGGGCAAACTCAGCAATTTTGTCTGCATTGTAGTAGTTCATAACAGGCATGCCATTTTCAGATTTCTGGCTGGCGCTCTGATTCAAAAGAGAGTAGGCTTTGAATTCGTTTCCGGCAGTAAGGCTGTTGAAGTCTGCCTTTACCATATCTGTGTAAGCTTTTTTCTGAAGGTTCTGAGGATTGATTACTGTTCCAAGTTTAAAGCCGTGCTTTGCTGCAAGCTCGTAGAGCGGGGCAGTGACTTCCGGTTGGGCAACTTCTGTCGGTTTTATAACAGTTTCTGTTTTTTCTGCTGATTTCATTATTCTGTCTGCCATGCTTGGTGCAGCAGATTGTTCAGTTTTCGCAGGAGTTGCTTTTGATTTTCCTGCACAGGAGATGAGAGTAAAAGCCGCAAGTGTTATTG
>Ga0247608_10001900_pt1 | contig 27644 bp, 23 predicted proteins | sample 176DNAGHGlowgp2_FD_193490 | JGI IMG/M metagenome (GOLD analysis project Ga0247608, IMG submission 193490) | Sheep rumen microbial communities from Palmerston North, Manawatu-Wanganui, New Zealand - 1766 DNA GHGlow gp2 | ecosystem: Host-associated > Mammals > Digestive system > Stomach > Rumen ... | reverse complement strand
CCGCTAGCTTTACCTCTTACTCTAACTCTATGAGTAAAATAATTAGCATCTTCCCAATCTTCATTTACATCTTCATTATTTACATCATATGAAGGCAATTCAACATTTTGTGTGAAGTCCTTCCAAGTAGGTTCCCATTCTTCATGCTCTCCATCTTCATCAACAACAGTATGCTTATTGTTATATGTACAAAGCATAAATAATGGTTGATTCGTTCTTCCGTAATCATGATACTCGGGTTCTTCAGGATCAAGTCCTCTTATGGAAGACGGATATGCCGGAGATTTATGTGATGCATAATGACCAACTTCTGCTCCAGGGCCCCAAGGATCATCTACAGTTTCATCATTACTTCTATATATTAGCATTCTTAATTGAATATAATATACAGCATTTGGATTTGGTAATTCCCATTCAATAGTACAACGATAACCAACTCCTGGAATATAAAAAGTATTACGTACTATTCCAAGACCAGGATTATTTGTATTATACATTTGCATGGTTGTAAAGTTATTATCTTTTGTAACTGTTTTGGTTGTGGAATAATACAATCTTACACTTCCACTATCCTGTGCTGTTTCGCCATAAGTATCATTTAATTTTATAGCATAACCAGCTTTACAATTACAAACAAATTTAATTACGGCCGTAGTCGCATTTTTCATATAAGCATCTTCAAGAGATATACTCGCTTTAGCCATAAATACACCTCCTTAATAAGCTAAATTATTTCGACCGGTACGTTTAAACTCGGTTCGATTTGTATCAACAACAAGGTTATAAATGTTAGTAGGATCTGGTTCGGCAGTAACATTAATATTAACACCAGCACCAGCTTCAATCATAGTCATAAACGAATTAACAACACCAGTTAAAGTATCGATTCGTCCTTGTAATGCTGTAAGATTATTGGTATAATCAGTAGACTCAATGCCAAATGAACCTATAGCTGAATCGACTCTAGGTTGTACAGAATCAAGAGCTGAATTAATAGTGTCTACTCCATTTGTAAGTGTTGAACTGTCAAATACAGGAGTAACAGTAGGAGTAATGTCATTGTCTAACATATACTGCATGCCATTAAGACCAGCTATGGTTTCGTCGGTTATGAGGTCTGTTGCATTAGCCATAGTGTCAAGTGTATTAGGTATTTCTTCGTCAATACCTATTTCAAAACCTTCTAAGAAATATTTGCCCATATCTTCAGCCATCCAAGAAGGTGAAGCAACTCCAACATGATCTGCTGCTACTTTAACAACTTCATCCATATCTTTTCCAACTACAGTTAATACGCCATTAATATTTTTTAACCAACCTTGCATAAAACCATCTAAAAAGAATGATGCTAATTCTAATGGTGTTAAATTAAGTCCATTATCTTTTAACATTCTATTAATATTACCATAATCTACCAAACCGAATAGGTTGTTCATCCAATTATCTAATTGTGATGATGTAGTTGGTAAATCTTTTATATTATTATATCTATTTATGCTTCCAGTATAATTAACTCCAGTAGTAGTCGTTAATAATTTTAATATTTCAGTATATTGATCATGAGTTATTTGATAAACACCATCGACCATTTGTATATTATTTTTATTAATGTAATCACGTACATTATTTAAAGAGTCAGCAGTAAAATATGTAGCATATTTATTAGACCATATGTCTTGTGCATATTCCATAGATTTATCATCAAGTAATTTAATTTTAATTCCTTGATTAACATATTTTTCTTTATCTTTATCATCTACAAAAAATGTCGGTTCTTTAGTATTTAATGTCCATTCACTATGCCTTTCATTTCTTGATTTTTTATAATCAGATGAAGTCATAAATCCATGATCCAACAACCAATTATTGTAAGATTCATCACTAAGGCCACCAAGCCAAGTTGGTATTTCATGCCACATATCCATTATAGGTTTTACAATATTAGCTGTTAAATTGCCTAACCCGGTAAGAATACTTTGTCCTATAGCATCTCCTATACTAAATCCCATTTTATTCCACTTAGATGCATTATCTCCACCAGTGAATTTATCGATTACAGTATCAACTGTTTCATTTATTGCGCTTGTAGTTTTTTCATTTTTCGAAGTGCCGCTAATAATACTGCTAACAGTATCTACAATAGCATTAAAATTAGTTCCGCCTTCTCCAAATAAACTACCTATCTTTTCGGTAACCCATCCTCCAAACGAATCAAATGAAGCACCAATTTTAGCATTATCTTTAATACCCGAAACAAAATTACTGAATACATCCCAAAGTCCACCAATAGTTGACTTCTTAGTAGTTTTAGAAGTAATCTTATCAATTTTAGCTTGTTCTTCTTCTATTTGTTTATTTAATTCATCAATTCTCTTCTGTCTAGATTCAGCAGCTTCTTTAGACCCACCAGATCCAGTAAGAGGAGCAGCATTATTTATTTCATCAATTTCATCTTGCAATTCTTTTATTTTATTCTTTGAAAGCGAAATACCATATTGCTCATCAGCAGTCAACTGAGGATGTATTTCTTCTGTAGTTCCATTAATTTTTCCAAATATACTATCAACAAACGTACTACCCAAATCAGTACCAGCATTTTTAATATATTCATCCATATCTTTATTCATGAATATATCTTTGTAAGCGTCGGTAATACCTTTTTGAGCTTCTTCAGCAAATCCCTCACCAATAGCCGAACCAATGTCTTTATTCTTTTGATATTCGGATTGAGCGCCATTGATAAATCCACGTATTACAAATTTACCATTCTCATAGAATACCTTAGAAGGTGAAGCAATTCCTAATTCTTTCTGGAATGATTCATTAGTTGCAACAGCAAGAGCTTTTGAAGCAGATTTAACAAGTTTAGTATCTTTCTTAATTCCGAGTTCGAGACCTTTATCTATGTAGTAACCATTCTTTTTAAATGCTTTTGAAGGAGAATCTTCATCAACCTCTTTAGAATCTCTAAAACCTTGACCAAAACTATCTCCGGAATCCATACCGGCTTTATAAAATTTATTTCTATTCTTTTCAAGTCCTTTTACAGCGTCATCTGATATTTTCTCGGTATTAGCAGCAAATCCGCCATTACTTAAGAAAGTACTACCAGGTGCAAATATTTCTTTAATAACCGCAAATGCTGTACCAAGAAGTATGAGAGCCGCAGCAATTGCCGCTATAACAGCTGCTAGCTTTAATCCAGTACCCAAGAAAGCATCAGCTATAGGTGTTAACATTTTGAGAGCTAAAACAAATGACCAGAATAATAGTAATATTGGACCGAATACTGCAACAGCATTCATCATGTTATTAGTTCCATCCTGACCAGATAATGCTCCAATAATAATAGCAAATAATCCGGCAAGTGCTGCTATAATAACTCCTATAGTAATTATAAAACCTTGAATTTTGGCATAATCATCAAATTTAATTCCAGCACTCTTTAATTGTTTTACCATATGACCTATTGCTAATGCGACTACTACAAATGAACCAGTTGCAGCAATAGCTAGTGTTACAGCCGGAACTATGGCATCTGTTCCACTGTCATAAATACTACCTATTAAAGCTATTCCAATGCTTAATGATAATAATATAGCTGTTAATCCAGTCATGAAACCCTTAACAATATTAGCAAATGCTGCCATTTGTTGATCATTAAATTTAGCATCTGATAAAGCATTAATAAGTATATCTAAACGCCAGAATATAACATAAAGAGATAATGTTAAACTTCCAAGTAATGATAATATCGGTATTAATATTGTCCAAGGATTATCAAACAATTTTGTTTCAGCAACAACTAACAGTATGCCAGCTATCATAGTCATTATAACCATTGATAACATCTTAAACATACTCTTTATTTTATCAGCACCTTCAAGCGATAATATTGACATTGATTGGGTTATAACCTTAACACTATTAGCAAATGATTTGAATATAAACATCAAAGATAAAGTTATACCTAAAAGGAATGAACCCATTATAGTAATACCTTTTGCAGTATTATCAGCATAAAGCAACTTAAATTCTGCAAGAATAAGCATTATTCCAAGAGCTAATGTACCAATGACTAATGCTATTCCTTGTAAAACTTTTGAAAATGCTAATAGACTTCCGTCTTTAAACGATTTAGCCATAGCATGTCCGAATATTCCGAACATTATTAACACTGCTGCAATAACACCTAATATAATACCAACAGTTGCTATATCCATACCAATACCATTAGATTCGAGAATTGCATTTAACCCAATAACACCTAATATAACAGCTCCGATCATTAAAATACAATAACCGAATGCTTTAAAATCAATCTTAGCAACCGCTTCTATAATTTTAGCAATGCCTTTTGCTATTATATAAATAACTCCAGCTATCGCAAACATCATAATTGATATTATCCATATAGAATCCATAGCATTAGGACCTATAGGATTTTCACTAAAGGATCTTAATAACGGTACTACAACATTCTTTATGTAGTTCATAACAACAATTATCAGTAATACCGCTGACATATTTTTCCAGAAACCTGATTTATAATTTATTAATGCTATCGTTCCCATTATACCAGCCATTGATAATAATATTAATATCATACCAGCAACATACTGAGGGAATTTACTAGAATTTTCAATAATGGTATCAAGAGTAGGTATAAGAACCATTCTTATAGTAAGAGCTAAAGCTGCAATTGTTATTGCCATTGATATACCTGCAGCGATTCCACTAAATGCTTTCTTATCAGCTATATTAAATGTTCCTATTACTCTAGTCATTGCTGCTAATCCAACAAAGAACAACAATATCATTCCCATTGATAATAATATAAGACTTAAATCATATTGCATTATCATGTCAATCATATTATCCATAGCACTGACAAGCATTGATACACCTATTGCTAAACCAGCTATTGATAAAGCAAATCCAGCAAATATACCGGTTCCGCCAACAGCTTTTATAATTTTCATTATGACTAATATACTACCTATAACAGTTAATATAGGCGCAATTGCAGAAAGTAAACCAACAAGTATTTCTGGAGTACTTGATACTATATCATTTCCGTTCTTGTCTTTGCCTTTGGAAACAAACAAATTAGTCATCAGATCATGTAATTTCTTTATTGCAATTATAAAGATAGTAACTGTGGCAACAACTGAGAACATTGCTAATGCAAAGTTAAGTAATCCCCACTGTGCTCTATCAGCAACCAATGTTATTAAGAACATTGCAACCATAGAAGCAACCAGTGCTGATGCAAATACAATCATTACTTTATAAAATCTCTTTAAATTTTCTTCTGGTAAGAAAGTTAATGCTGTTGCGGCTGCAGCTAACATTACAAATGCAACTGCTAACTTCATAACACCACTAGCAATTTCATTCAATGCTTTAGCACCAAGCCATTTTGTTAATCCCTTAAATGCTTTAGCACCATTACGCATCAATCTTAACAATCCACCAGAACCAAATACTTTAGTTATAACATTAAATAACTTAAATAACTGTAATGATGTAAATGTTTTTATAATATCTCTTAAAGTAGATAATATACCTTTAACGTCACCGCTTCTCCATTGATTTCCAAGGTCTCTAATCATTACAGCAAGACCTTCAATAAATGTAGAAAGTACAGGTCTAAGAATATTTGTATATATCCATCTTACAACAGTTGCAAAATTGATTATTACATCTTTCATTGTATTAACAGCATCAGCCATTCTTCCTTTAGCCGTAGCTTCTTCTAATCCAAATATTGAAAGAATAGTAACACCAATTTTTGTAACTATGGTATCAAGCATTTCACCAATCATTTTGATAAAATTACTTAAACCAGTTCCGCCTTTATATTTATTAAATACATCAGATAATTTGCCAACGCTATTCCAAGCTTCCTTTGCTCGTGTGGCTATCTTATTAAATCCATCTGCTAGATTCTCAATAACATTGCCTTTACCACCGGTAAATAACTCCTTAATTCCATTTACTATATCTTTTATAGTATTTACAATAACTCTTAATACTGGAGCTAATCCACGTAATAACAGTCCAAATACTTTTGATAAACCGTCAAATATAAATCTAACAGCTTTTCCTATAGTCTTACCAACTTCAGCCATTGCTTCTGCAGTGTCAAGACTTTCTTCAAATACAAATATACCATCAGCAATTTCTGCTAAAACTTCAAGAATTCCAGAAGCAATACCACTTATAAAATCCCATAAAGCAGAAATTATAGGTTTAAGCAATGCATTATATACGCCAACTGCAGCTTTACCAATCAACTTAATAACAGCTACTATTCCTCTTAAAACTCTAGCAACATTTGCTATTGTTTGCTGACTTGGTACAATTTTAGAAGTTAAATTAACAAATCCTTCACTTATTTTGACTAGGGTAGATATAAAGCTATCTCCACTTGGTATAAATTGATTTATTACAGACTTAATTATAGTTACAATTGCTTTTATAGGGCTTAATATATTTTGTACACCTTTAGCAACATTCTTGTAAAAATCAGTCTTACCAAGGCTTTTCATTGTGTTATAGAACTCAAAACCTTTAGCTCTTAATTTTTCACTAAAAGTCATAAGTTTTTCGCCACCGGACGTAACCATGTTTTCACGTCCTTCTTCGCCTTCACCGTAAAGAGAATACCAACCTTCTCTAAAGTTAGTTATTATACTCTTAAATCCAGAACCAAAAGCATATATGCCTTGAAATAAAACACGCCTACCATTTAAAAGACCAGACTGTATTTCTGCTTTTAAACTCTTTATCTGTTTCTTTAATTCTGCCATTCTAGCAGTTTCTTCTTCAGTAAGTATAGATTTACTTTGTAATGCTTTATATTCTTTCCTTAAATCCTTAAGTTCGGATCTAGCGTCTTCTTCAATTCCACTTTTCCAATGTGTAAATATATCACTTAAATCCCATAATCTATCTACAAATATTTCATAAAGTGAATTTGCTAAATCTGTCCAAATCTCTTTAGCTTCGTTATAATCACCAAATACTGTTGTATATATTGTTGTCCAAACAGTAGAAGCCGCATCTTTAGCAGATTCAATAGCTTCTGTAAAAGTCTTTGCTTCCTGAGCTGATAAGAAAGCTTTTATACCAAACTCAGATACATAATTATGCCAATCATCAAGAGCATCTTCAGCACTTTTTTCTGCATTTGTAAATATTTCACTATATTCTTTAAGGTATTCAGCATATTGCTTGTTCATGCTATTTCTAGCTTGATCTTCCGTTAATTTATTAGCTTTTGCATATGCCTTAACTGTTTTATCAGTTACCTTTTGAACTTGTTTCCATCTTTCAAGAATGGAAGAAACGCTTTTACCATTTAATTCTTTCTTATTAAATTTTGCAATCAGATCTTCATTACTTTTCTGAACGGCTTTAACTGCTTCTGCTGTAGTATGTATTGCTTTGCCTTGATATTCACCACTATCATATATAGCACGAATATCATCAACAGCTTCTGAATACTTACTAAATACTTGCATCATTACATCAGTAGTAAACCATTCGCCTTCAGTTAAGTTATCTGTAAACTGATTTATATTAAAACTAAGTTTATTAGCTTTCTTTCCGATTAATGTAGTATATGTTCCATTAAGATTATCTTTAAGAGTTCCTATTGCTAATGCAGCTTCTATAGCATTCTGTCTGAACTCTCTCGTATCCATGTTAAGATTCTGGATTGATTTCCAGTCTTCTTTTCTTATCTTTCCAGCACCAAGAGCCTGTGATAACTGAAACATTGCTCTTGAAGCTTCATTTGCATTTTTACCTGAAAGAGCAGCCCAGTCAGCAATACCCATCATTGCCGTTGTTGCATCTTCCAGCTTCTGACCAGATGCTGTAAACTTACCGATTTCACTAACCATTGAAGTGAAGTTATATGAAGTTTCGTCGGTAAAGTAATTTAATCTTGAAAGCTGATCATTAATTTCTTCCATAGCATAGCCCTGAGCTTTCAGAGTTGCTACGGCTGTTGTTAAATCTGCATATTTATTCCAACCAGCAGAAATTTGACCAATAGTATTCTCCTGAAGGAAATTAACTAATTTATTTGCAATATTATCTTTGATCTTATCGATCGTTCTGTCTACTATTGTATATGCCTTATCTGCAACTTTCTGCACATTATCAGCAATACTATTCATTGCATCATTATCGACAACATCCTTGAAAGAAAGTTTGTCACGCAACTTGTCTAAGGTGCTCATCGTCTTCTTCGTATTTTGATCGAAGTCCGTAGCATCGAATTTCATTTGCACGACTCTTTCATCTATATCGACCATGCGAGTTTTCCTCCCTTCACGATAATACTATTAATTATGACTTACTTCTTGCCAAGCTTCCGTTGCTATTCTATCGAAGATTGGCGCTAATGCAGGATTGATGTAATCTATACCTTCAATCCAATGACCATCAGCTGTTGCATGTCCTAATTGAATGTATAAAGCTACGTTAAACCATTCTTCGGCCATGTTTTGATTTCCCCAAATCAATTTATACGTTCCATCCTTATCCTTCTCGATATCATAATACCATGATTCAGCAGTAACGCCAGTAGAGACAGGGGTGTTATTTCTTAGAGCTTCTACTCCCTGTTTACCGTATTTATGTAATATAGTACGAATACGGTTATCTCCAGATGTCATAATTCGCTTTAACCAGTTCTCTGTTTTATTCCACTTGCCTCTACTGACGAACTTTACCATAATATTATCCTTTCGTTTTGCCGAGCTGTTTTAGCCGCTGCTCGTTAAGGTTCTTATACTTTTCAGCTGTTTCTTTGTATGTTGCAGGTTTCTTCTTCTTATCATCTGGAGTATTATCATAGTTAATAATCTCTATAATTCGAAGAACCCTATTAATATTCCACTTTTCTGCAATTGCCCAAGGTATTTGCTGTTCTGCCAAAATTGCATATATGCGATCTGCAGTAAACAAAGGCGATGCTCTCTTTTTCTTATCCTCTTTAACTGGAGGAACCTTCGGATCAGCGCCATGCGGATCTTGTAAATATGCGCCTATTGCTTCAGCATTACTTTGAGTAAGACCATAAAATATTCTATCATCTATTTCATTAAATGGAATATTAGTAATCATACATTTCATAAAGTATCGCATTTCTTCTTCTGATTTTGTAGGTTTCTGTTCTTTTACATAAGGATTCTTATTTTCCTTTTCGAACCAAGGTTTACAGAACTTCTCTTCCCACTTTGCGATAGCTTCAAGAGAATTCTCCATTTCCAAATAAGTATCATGATCTATTTGGATAAAGGATTCAGTTCTCTCGTCAAACAGCTTAAAGCTTTTTATTGTTAAAGGAAGCAATCAATTTATCCCTCTACAGGAGCGATTGATGTTACTTTATTCTCAGCGGCATTATTCTCTTCCTGATCCTTAAGGATCTCGGCAACTATTTCAGGCATTTCTACATTGCCTTCCTTCTCGGCCTTAGCAATCTCAGCCTGAACATCATTAGGAAGAATCTTCTTAAGGAAATCTCCAAATGCTTCTGCTGTAGATGTAAGCTCATCAAAGAGCTGCTCATAGGCACAAGAAGTCTCAAATTCTTCTCTTACAGTCTGATTCTGGATGAATCTGTTACCATCTTCAGATACAATACCATAAGAAGTAAGAATAATATCTTCTATAGTCTCCAGGATTAACCTGTTATCGTTCTTAGTTATCATCTTCTCGAAGAGACCCTTAATACCACCAACATTCTGATACTTAGCGTCCATCTTCTTCAGATTCTTGGGTGAAAGATAGAAGTAAAGCTCCTCTGATTTCTTTTCTCCCTTTAAGTTTGTGAATTTTACGATCCTTTTAAGCATGTTTTTTCTCCTTTTAGTCTTGAAAATTTATTTGAAAGGCTCTATTTACGTCAGTAAATTGTACTTTGAACGTAGCGAGAAGTCCTTTCTGCGCCCATTTTGATTTAAAAAAATAATAGGGGAATACCAGAAATCCGATACTCCCCTATAGTTACTTATTTAGTTGTCTTTTCCTTAAGATCAGGTCTCAGAAAGCCATGTTCCGGTAGAACCATTCCAAGTTCTTAAGAAGTTGATAAGACTCTCAAGTGAAGGAAGTGTTCCAGTAGTACCATCACCCTCACCAGGTGCACTGTCATCAGTACCATAGAGCTTGTTCTCTATAGCTGTAACAAGAGCGGCATTGCTATTTGTTCCAACTGTCTTGTAGATTGTAACGTGAGCTACTGCAGCGAGAAGTTTCTCATTAGCAGGTGTCTTATCACCGTTAGTATAGATCTTAAGTCCTGATGTAGGCGGAATAGAACTGATTTCCCAGCTGAATTCCTGAGCCTCAGGTGAATCGTTTTCTGTAGCATGATCCATTTCAGTAGGAGCTGCAGAAAGACCATAAGCAATGTGAAGCTTATAGCTGTACTTATCGCCCTTAACATCATTACCTACAAGTGATCTCCAAGAGAATCCAAACTTGCTTCTGGACTGCTGTCCGAAATATGCAAATGCATCGGGGATATCAACCTGTCCCATACAAGCATTGAATTCTACAGGATATGTGTAAGCCTTGATAGTGCCCTTCCAGTTCTCCTTAGAGATAAGAGAAAGGTACTTAATGTTATCTGCGTAGATATCATTAGCATCGGCACCATCAGGAGACTCTGTAACGCCAGTAAGACCATTCCAAGCTACTGCGTCACCATACTTGCCACTATCATTCATGGCATAATAAACACCACGATCGACACCAGTCTCGTATAAACGATCACCAGTGCCATCCCAAGTAAGCATACTCATGGTTTATTTTCTCCTTTCTTATTTTGTGCCGATTAAGCTGCTTTCTTGATCTCATCGATCAGATCATCAATACCCATAAGGTATTCATCAGCATCGAATACTTTAGCTTCAATTGCAGTATAAACATCATTATCAGTTCCATCGGGTTTCTTAGAGTCAATAACAACATGTGAAACAGGCTCCGGTACAATACCAGTTGCGATTTCATGTGTTGCTACTTCAGGAATAGAGTTAATCTCCCAAGAGAACTCTGTTGCTTCAGGTGAGTCATTCTCTGTAGCATGATCTCTCTCTGAAGGAGCTGCTGAAAGACCATATGCGATATGAAGCTTATATCCATATCCATCGCCTTCAGAAGCATTACCAACGATAGTTCTCCAAGCAAGAGCAAATCTCCGTCTTGACTGCTGTCCGAAGTAAATGTCATGTACATCGGCAGAAGTGCTTCCAGAATTAAACTCTATCTCACCTTCACAAACCTTAAACTGCTTAGGACTCTGGTAAGCCTTGATAGTGCCCTTCCAATTCTCCTTAGAGATAAGAGAAAGGTATTTGATGTTATCGGCATAAATGTCGTTTGCATCAGCACCATCAGGAGATTCGGTAATACCGGTTATACCATTCCAAGCAACAGGCTTGCTATAAGGATGATCAGAATCACTAGGATTCATAAGGAAAAGCGCAACGTGATCGACACCAGTCTCATACAGACGCTTCTCAGTCTCGTCCCATGTAAGTCTCATGGATTTTTCCTCCTTATGTTAGTAGTAAATTGTGAAGGAATCATGATGCAGATTGTCTGCAACATAATGCCTTGAGTGCTCACAAAACGGTAACATCAATAACTCAACAACTGTCGGATCATCAGGTTCTTTTGTTATATACCTCATGCTATACGCACAGTGAATTAAGTATTTTGAATTGTCCGCTTTCTGAGTAGATAGTTTTTCCCTTGAGTATATAATACAAGGGTATTTGAGCTTAGTTGATTCGGGTTGTTGGTAGTATACATTATCACAATAAGTCTTTAACAACTTATGCAATTCAAGTCTCGGTCTCATTCCAAACACCTCCTAAACTGAATACCATTCTAGGATAGTTAGTAACATCAACCGACGATACCTTCCACTTAACTCCCAAATGCTCAATCCAAATAATCGAGGTGAAATTGGTCAATGCATACGGATTACCAATAATACTAATGCTATTCGATAACAAACTATTATCATTAATACTTTCGCCATTACTATTTCTGGAAGTATTCTTAACCACGTCTCCCTTATATGTGCGTACAGTTATTTCTTCTTTCCATACTCCAGTTCCATCACCGTTTTCATCTTTAACCTCGTATGTTCTACGATAGCCAACTTTGTCACAGTAACGCATTGCCAATTCCTCCTCTCCTATTTATTTTGATTTTTTTGGTTAATCTTTATTCAGATTAAGCCTGAACAGTTCTAAGACCTGAGAAGCTAAGGATCTTAGTGATTGACTCTCCATTAAGAGTGGTAATAACCTTAAGCTTCTGCTTGTTGTCCTTGAATCTAGTAACTGACTGCATATCCTGATCAAGAGTCTGAACCAGCTCATCATGGTAGCCACCGATTGTCTGGATAGTAACAGTTGCGCCTTCAGAAGCCTCATACTTAAGAACTACAAAGTAACCGCTATTCTCTTCAGGATTCTCTGAGTATCCGGTCCATTCAGATACATACTTAAGAGTACCCTGGATGCTGTTGTCATTAACGAATACGTTCTGCTGAACATCGCTAACAAGCTTACCTAATACTGTGGTAGTAGAATCTTCTGCCTGAACATCGATAGTAAGGTTGTATACGAACTCGTAAACGATTGCGCTGTAAGGCTTAACAAGAGCGCCTGAGAATCTAGACTCCATCAGGTACTTCTGCTTGTTGAAGTCGATATCGAAATCATCAAACATGCTAAGAGCGCCGCCACGATCACGACCAACAACATAGTCACTAAGGTTAACAAGGATAGCACCAAGATACTTAGTATCATTGCCATCGATTCTGTAAAGGCCGTCAAATACAGGAACCTCAACGATCTTGTTAACACGAAGAGCTGTCTGAAGCTCTGCTACAGAGTTATACATACGTCTCTTGGTTGTATCCTTAAGAAGCAGCATGTCACAAAGCAGATCACTTGTGATAAACATAGTAGGAGCGCCTGAACCTCTGTAAAGTCTAAGTGAACGAACTACGTTGTCGATGAAGAGCTCAGCCTTGGTATCTGCAGATGTAGAAGCTGTGATAGCAATAGATCTCTTAACTGTGAAGAGGTCATCATCTGTCCAGATAGGTCTGATGTTCTGCTCTTTGATCTTGTCAGGGCTAAGACCATTACGTCCATCACCAACAAGGATTGCACGAGCACATTCCTCATCAAACATAACTCTCATCTCAGCCTTGATGAACTCGATAACTGAGAAATCAGTGATATCGATGATGTCATCACGGTCGATGGTCTGCTTCTTGTAAACTGTGGTAGGAGTAGTCTCTCTCTTTAACAGAGCGAATACTTCATCAACCTTGCGGTTACCCTTGATGTAACCCTTAGCACGTGCCTCATCCTCAGTGATATCAGCGAAGATAGTCTTAACACGGCTGAAAGGAGACTGGCGAACGCCATCCATAACTGTGTTAACCCACTCAGTTCTTCTCTTGATGAACTCGGGCTGTGCGGTATAGTTCTTTGCATTGGGGAACAGATAATCGATATTATCAATACCTGCCTCTGCGCTGTGAGCCATTACAGAATCCTTAAGTGAACCAAACTTAAGAGCATCCTGCATAATATCCTGGCAAAATTCAGCTGAATGAATCATAACTTCGTTGGTGTTTCCTTCGTTTTCAAAAACGTTGTTTCTAGCCATCTCTTTTTCTCCTTCTTCTGTAAAATTAGAGTGATTTAAAGTTTCGTCATCATCATCTTCCTCATTGTCATCATCGTCATCGTCGTTGTCAGACTCAGAGTCATCAGTTTCAGACGTATTGTCACCTTCTTCATTATTCTCTTCTTCCTCAACTGAGCTATGCTCTATAGCATCGTTAGATTCACCGAAAAGACTAAATGATTCAGGTGCTTCTTCAGTTTCGCCATTAAGATCATCGTCTTCTTCCTCTGCTGAGTGTGAAACTTCACCATCACCAGACTTATTGGCCTTTTCTGCTTCTTCAGCAACAATACCCATCATGATCTTCATGGCTTTAATCTGATCCTCATTCATGGTATCAATTGTACCTTCGAGGTCAAATTCATCTTCATTCTTTTCGTTCTCCCCATCAGCAGCATGACTAAGGGATTCTTCAAACTCTTCTTCAGCTGCAGAATGAATAATGGGGTTCTCAGCGCCAGCAAATATCTGTACGGCATCTTCACCGTCTTCATCATCGGCACTAGTTCCATGTGCTAAAACTGCGTCAATCTTAGCTCCACGGTTGGCCCCCGCAAGGACAAGAGATACTTCTCTTATAACGCCATGAGTTACATCACGGCCAGCCTGCTTAAGCTTATTTGCAAAAACAGATAGAGAATCCAAATCTCCATTCTTTATGAGGGACAAAGCTGTTTTGCCAGCCACGGTTTCCTTGTTAATGTTTCCATAACAATAGACACCGTCAGGACGATTTTCCAATGTAACATGTCCGATAACATTATCAAGTGACTTGTGATCATGATTGTAAACCAACGGAACCTGCATTCCATCACAATCTTTGAACGCATTCTGCTTAATAATTCTACCATCATCACAGAGGATATCGTTCTTGGTGGCATATCCACTAAAATCGTAGATCATGTTCTTTCTCCTCTCTTAATATTTATTTAAACAATGAAAATGCCTCATTATTTGATGCTCCAGAATTATCATCAAATAGACTGAAAGGTTCAGACTTAGTCTTTGTAGACCTTGACTTAGACTTTGATTTAGTAGTCTTCTTTGGTGCAGGAGCCTCATTTTGATTAGAATCAAATAAAGAGAAGTCTTCAGCAGGCTCTTCTTCAACTGGTTCTTCTTCCACAGGAGTTTCACTTTCCTCCATAGGCATTTCACCCATTGGCATCATAGGATTTTCCTCTGGATAATCAGGCATGTTAGCATTGTTTAATTCATCTGCTTTCGGATCATCTGCTGGAGGCATACCAACTTTCTGTCTTAACTCATTAGGAGTCATGATCTGGTTACGTGAGAATACATCAGCAATTTTAGCAATCTCACTAGTAGGTATATACCTGAAGGGATCCTTAAAGAACACGATTGACTGCCCTTGTGTACGAGCAGTTTGTGTAAGCCATTTACGCTTCATTTCGTTAACTAAAGCCATGCAAATAGGTTCAATAATACTTGTAATATAGTTATTAATGATAATTTCATTTGCAGTACCATTAAGTAACTCATCACTTATACCCAATTGCTGTTTGTAAGTATCCATTAGATACTTAATATGCTCAAGCAAATTGTTTTCTAATGGCTTACTTAACTGAATTAACTTTTCGTTAATATCCATGTAAGCAATTCCTCTTGGACTATCTGCAAGTTGCTCTTCGATCTCATTAATACGCTTATTAGCATAGTCTTGTTTCAAAGTAGACCTTGTATTATAAGGTACTTGAATGATCATGTTAAGTTTTGTACTTGCTGATTCGTTATCGATTACATCCAAAAGGGATAGTTTTTTATAAATCCTCTGTAATACACTATTAGGCTCATTCATAATGCTATACATAGGATTCTGTATAATAGCGGCAGTCTCTTTAGAAAAGATTCTTTCTTCAAACCTTCCTTTATAAGGATTCCAAATACGAACCTTTATCTTTCTGGGATACCATTCTATTATGTCAGCACATTCCAACTGGTAAATCTTAAAACTACCAGTTTCATCAGGATTATTATCACTATCCGTTGGTATGATAGCAACAACTCCCTGTTTAAGCATACGCTCTACAGCATCTTGTATCAATGCAGTACCAGACTGATCTATATTAGCTTCTGTATTAAGACACTCTTGAAGAGATGATCTTATGGGAGAGACATAATGACCGTATTCGTCAACTTTACAGTGAACGACATTAATAGCAGCAACGTCTCTCGCTATTTTGTTATATATAGAGTTAATTATACATCTGTCATTGTAACTTCTATAACTTTGTGTTATTGGTGAAGTAGCATATGCTGGACCCAAATCTTGATACGACTCTTGTGTGGGATCTCTTCCCATAAATGCATTCCAAGCATGCTTGATTCTATTCTTAAAATCCATTTTGAGTTTCTCCTTAGAATTATTTTTGAAACGAAAGATTACATCTGAATAAGATGGATTTTTGTTTCTCCTTAGAATTATTTTTGAAACGAAAAATTACATCGAAATAAGATGGTATTTTATAGTCTCCTTACTCAAAGTAATCTTTATTTAATTTGTACGCAATAAATGCATCCATCATTGCCGCAACATTATCAATCTTATCCTGATGTCTACGTTTACAAAGTTTACGATTACCATTATTGTCTTCCTGGATAACAGAATTACCCATTGCAAACTTCATTAACTGTTCATCGAAGATAAGCATTCTTTTTTCAGCGAGTTGTTTCAATTCGCCAAGAGGTACAGATTCGGTTTTTACACCCTGTATAACTTTCTCAATAGCATATGGACCATTATCTCTAGCCCAGCGCTCTATGAATTCCTTTGCGTTATAAGGGTCATATCCAACTGCTTCAACATTATACTTGTTGTTCTCTATGAACTTGTCCAAATCCTCATATACAATACTTAGATCGAGAACTGTAGTATCCATAATAACTAGCGTTCCTTCATTGACAAATTCATCGTATAGTAACCTAGTAGCAAGAGTTAATCTTGACTGAGTTAAAGTCGTAATGTAACTTCTTGTCTTAACTCCAAAACGACCATTACCAAGCGGGAATAAGAATGTAAATGCACAAAAGTCATCACCTTGTGATAAGTCTATGCCTAATGCGCAACTCATATTCCAGAATTGAACTGGAGAGTGAGGTTGTATTTCCTCCGTAGTGAAATAGTAAGTATATCCTTGCATTGGTATATTAAACATCTTTGCAAGAATATCATTTCTTAACGAAGGAACCTTAATTGAACGTTCTACTTCCTGTTTGTAGTCTTCAATAGACGTTGTATAACCAATGTTTGGATTAGCTTTAACCCACAATTCCGGATAGTTAATCTCATCAACATTATCCAAACGATAGTAGAAGATACTTGTGTGAGGATCTATGTATTCTCCTTTGAGAATGTCCATGAGCATCATTTTAATTGTATCACCAATACCATCACGAATAGTACCTTCTGATGAAGTACAAAGAATTAAATAATCTGGAACTTTTCTAGCACCTTGTTCAATTGCTTCAATAGGATTTTCTTTAATTTCGCCAGAAAGCCACTCATCAAGAGAAGCTACTTTTACTCTTAAACCTTGAAGTGAATCTATTGACAAAGGTCTTACTTCGAGGAGAGAATCTGTTAAAAAGTTCTGAATACCTTTCTTTGTACTTGCTACTTTAACACGATTTGCTTTAGAACCAGTCGTGTTGTTAATAGAGCCTTCTGTAAGGAACTTGAGATAAGGTCCTCTAGCTCTAGAAATTGCAGTACGTATAGGTGAGATAACTTCGTCTGCCTGTCTCATTGTAGGTGCAACCGCTATTTGTTTTGTAGCTGTTCTATCTACATTAAGAAAGAAATGTTGAATAGTACTTGCATACAATGATTTTGATGCACGTCTTCCAACTATAAGGAACTGTTTCTTGATTAAACGTCTTTTAATATTTTTGGTAATAAATCTACCAGGTTTACCATCTCTACTTTTAACAAATACCTGTGCCGGTTCGAAGTAATACCAACAGAATATTTGTTCTGCCCAAAGTTTAAAAGAATCTAATAGGACTAAATCGGAGCCGTCAGTCAATGTTAGTTCTCTTTCACAAAAAGCTATATATGCTTCAACCGGAATAGGATCATACCATACCGCCTCATTTGCTATAAGAGCATCTATTCGATTCATCTCCATAGAAAGTGGAATTGATACTGGTATTTGATGATTGATGACAGCATCCCGAAATCGCCCATAATATTTCGGTACAGCTGTATTAGATAACATATTTACTCCTTTTTACACTTTGATCTTACCTTCGTCATAGGCATCAATCCAAGCGTCAACGTATTCTTCAGCTTTTGCTTCTGCAGCTTTAGCATCCATATTACGTTCTTTCATGTATTTCTTTTTCATATCTTCAACCCATTGGTCAATAACATAAGAATCATGTTTCTTCATGTCTTTTGTCCACTTTTTATCTTGAGCATAATCGCCCATTTTGGGTTTCTCTTTAGCTATCTTCTTTATAGCTTTCTGAGTTTCTTTATTAAGATCATCAATACTATAACTTCTATTCTTAGAAGGTTTATAAGACTCATAATCTTTCAACTTGTCAGAACCAAGAATTTTCTGAATAAGAGAACGATCTTTCTTAGCACTACCAGTAAATGAAATCTGAATAGGTTCTGAATCATTATCTTGATCCTGGTTTTTATTTTTCTTCTTACCATTATTAGACTGATTCGGATTCATAGCTTTCCATTTTTCTTGTTCAGCTTTCCAATAGTTCTGATCTTTTATATATGTATTGTTGAGATATGTAAGAGTCTTTTCAGCATCCTTGTGCTCCCAATCGTACTGTTTCGAATCCCTATCGATTTCTTTGATCCTCTTATCAATGTCCTTGATATCCTTATCCATGACAGCTTTCTTAGCTTCCATCTCTTTTATGATCTGGTTGTAATCACTGGTTCTAAGATCATTTCTCTTAGTCTTAAGATCGATGGTATCTCTTTCAAGATCGTTTGTGTACTTCTGAAGTTCTGACTGGGCCTTCTTTAACTTAACTGCTTCTTCCATTAACTCAACTTCTGTCTTATTCTTGTCATACTTCCTAGGATTAACAAGTTTATCATATTCATGTTTAGACTTATTGAGATTAACTTTTGCATTCTCGAGATCAATATTTGCTCTCTTTCTAGCAGTATTGTTCATTGAAGATTGATTAATCTTATTATAAATATTAGTAAGCGAATCGGTTGCATCAGATGCTCTCTTCAAATATCTAAGCGCCTTGTCAAACTTTCTCTCTGTAGCAAGCTGTTTTGCTTCGCTCTGAGTACGCTCCATGTCACGAATAGTTTCCATTCGCTTCCAACGATCCATCGCCTGACTTAATTCATCGTCCGAGAATCTACTAATATTTTTTGTAATAAAGTCAAGATTACCAGAGCTAATAGCTTCTGACTTTTCTTTGTTGAAGGCCCTTGCCGCTTTACGTTCTGCTTCATTATGCCTTGCCCTCTTCTTGGCAGCTCTACGCTCTTTACGAGTCATGTCTTTATAAGCCTTGCCACCAATCTTTACTACGTCTTCTTTAGTGCCTTCTTCTTTTTTAGCACTTTCCTCTTTTTCGTATCCAACCCGACGTCTCTTTTTACCAAGTTCGGTATAAGTTCCATCTGGATTTTGGTAGTTTCGTTGACCCCACTTCATTCCCTTAGTGCCATAATGCTCAAGGGATAAAGCTTCATCTAACAAACTTTGAATAGTGTCACTCATCTTACACCTCCGCTTGCAATCTTAGACGCCATTCATATTCTTCTGCCATTTCTTTCATTTTATTGAAGACAGTAGAATTTGAAGGTGGATCAAACAACATTCTAACTTTCAGATAGACATATTGTTTTGCCATACTTGCCTGGACAATGTCAACAGCATAATCATCCCATGTTTCATTTTGACCAGTTATAGAGAATCCTTCCTTCGGCCCGACACCTAGCTGTGTCAAAACCGAGAACGCAGCATTAATATGTATAACTAACTCATCATCAAAAGAATCATCTTCTGGCATAAGAGATAGTTGTAATTTTACAGATGTCAGTATGCCGTTATCCATAATAGTTTCTCCTTATTAGTTTCTTACAGGGCCTCCAATAGCTTTCTTAGGAGCTTCCTTTTTTTCTTTCTTAGGTTCGGGTGTTACAACTGGTTTAGATTCTGCAACAGGTTCAGGTGCTGCTTCCGAAACCGGATTTTCTACAGGAGTAGTCTCTGCCACTTCATTTGTCTCAGCCTCAGCCGGAGCTTCCATATCCTTTGCAAAATCGTCATTAAAATTGTTGTAGTTTCTATTGTATTTTCCCATCTTGTGTCAATTCCTTTCTTTTAGTGTAACCAAGGTGCTTGGTCATTTGGAGTTCTTATTATAGGATCTTTTGCCATCCTAGAAACAGAGATGTCTCCAAAGTGAATTGCATTATGTGTTTCCATAGAGCAGGTTATCAAGTATTCTGGATCAACCAAGAATGGAGTATGGTTAATAATATCTTCATCAGTAATAGGATTCATATGATGTATGTAAACTCTTACGTGATTAAGTAACTCATACTCTGGTATTCCCAAATCACAACCATTGTCTCTAAGTATTACTTCTCGTTTTATAGCTTGCCATTCAGCAGATTTATAAAACTGTTGATTCAACCATCGTTTACTATATGTGCCAAAAGTTTCAAAGCCGATTGATCCTTCAAGTTTCAAGTAGTTATATCTTTGCTCAAAAGTTGGTAACTGTATTAACTCAGTATAACTCCTGATCCCCGTTACCATCTATGAGTTCTCCGTTTTCATCATAGTATGATTCATCGCCACTATAAATCTTAAATGCATCAATCGCTTGCTTGTATAACTCTTCCATGTTTTTGTTACGTTGGATATCTTCCGTTCGAGCAGATAAAAGTTTTACGTTCTCTCTCATCTGTTGTTTCTCTAACTTAGTTTCCTCACGTCCTAACTTTGCACAATACAGTAATTCAGATGGGCTTGCCTTGCCTTCTCTGATTCTTTGTTCAATAGCATTCATTGCTAAAGAAGAAAGCTGGGCATCTCTTTCATCATCGGACATTGCTTCGCCGAATTGCTGAGAGTTTGGCCTCACTCTGTTACTATCTTTCATACACTTTTCCTTTCTTTAGAACCACATTCTATAGAGTTCGGAGACACTATAGGGCTCCATTGACATACTTTAGCTATAGTTTTATGGGCTTAAAAGAAAGCTAATATCCTGAGGATAAGGAGACGAACCTAGTGGTCAATGAAGGCCTATAGTGTCCCCGGAACCGTCCCTGAAAAAAATCAAAATATCAGCAGATCCCTCCGGAGATTTTTCGAAGGCCGCGACGAACAAACAAGGCATTCTAGCTCGCGATAGCCCCCCGGGTGTGTTTTTAGCTTATCTACTCTTTTCTTGCTGATATTTTTCAAAAAATAGTTCCAAATCAACTCGCAAAAACAATAACAAAGCTAATGTAGTGCATAATGGACCAATAGTATTGCATAGCAAGCACACAAAAACGTATGTAAACGCATGTATGTCACTACACAATACCATAAAATGGTCCATAATACAACAACATAGCTATCACATTAATGTATCACGAGCATTTTTCAAACTATTCAATCTCTTCAACGTCCTTTATTTCACTATAATCTTCTTCCGTATCATCCTTAACCTTTTTGTAAGTTAAAGGAAATAACTTAACTATACGGTCTATAGCATTTTCTTTCAAACCTTCATTAAATTTGTCAGGTAAGTTATCGCTTGGAACCATCATAAACCTAGCTAATAAACAAGAAGTCGAATAGCCATGTCTCATATCCCAATCATACCATCCATCAATGTCTTTCAAAGGGTTGTAAGGATTGTCTACTGTAGTAATTGCAACTGCCATAATGTTAAGCCTCCTTTCCCTTAATATAGTAATAAGCTGTTGACTTAGGTATTCCAAGTGCTTCAGCTATTTCTTCAAGCGTATAACCTGTTGTTGCCATAGCCTTGATACGATTAATCTTAGCAGAAGGCAAGTTCTTATTATCAGGCTTAGGTGAAGCAAGCTTCTTTACCTTATCACTATCTGCATTCTTAAGTATGTCACGTAACTTGGAAGGACTAACTGCATTAGCCTGTATAGCTTCCCACTCACGAGGCTCAATGTCAATAAGTACATCCTGCTTATGTGCACCAACTTTATCTCTAGCTCTAGCTATCTGTAACTGTGCTTCTTTCTTTATTTGATCTTTTTCCATTCCTGGATTCTCATTAAAGATTTCTTGCATAGCGACATTTGCTAAAACTTGAGCTTGTCTTTCTTTAGGAGCATTTCTAAGTGCCCTTTCAAGCTTTTCATTAAGAGAACGAACTTCGTCTTTATAGGCTTCCGCAGCTTGAGGATTCTTACCAGGTATTACCATTGTAAGAGCTTCTTTACGAGCTTCGTTTGCAAGGTGTTTCAAATCATTTGCATAATCTGCATAAATATGTTCTTTAACAAATCCAGGACCATCAATTAACTCATAAGCATCCTGTACTAAAGCCATCCTTGCAACCTTTTCCTGTACTGGAACTTCCTTATAAATCTTCTTTCCATTCTCATCAAGCTTAGGCGATCCATCTTTATTCTTCTCAAGCACTCTTCTAGTTCTACCAGTATCCATATAAGTCAATGAACCGTCAGGATTAGCTTTCCATGACTTTCTAAGCTCACCAGTTTCATCATCAACCTTAGCAAGCTGTCTTTCATCTTTCCATTGCTCTGAAGTAGCTCTTGATAATAATGTTGCTGCACCACCTGATGCTTTACCCTGATACTTCTTATGAAGTTCAGCTATACCATTCTCTATATAACTTCTCTGCCAATCAAGTTTATGCTTATTAGCATCAATAATTGTCATTGAATGCTTAACAGCTCTTGTAAGCTCTTCATCAGTAGCTCCTTTGATTGTCATATCTGTTATCAAGTTAGAGATAATACCCATTTCTGTCTGGGTTCTCTCTTTTGAAAGAATCTTCATTCCTTCTCTATAAGGATATTCTTTCTTATTATCAAAGTTCTTAAGTCCTTCAAGTGGTTCTCTGTTCTTTATCTCTGATATATTCTTTGTAGGAATAACAAGAACAGTATCTCCATCAAAGTCTGCTCCTGAAAGTATTTCTGCCGTATTCTTATTAATACCAATAGCATCAGGAGCCTGAGGACCTATAAACTTCTGTCCTTCTTTATTTTTGTTGTTAACAATAAGTCTAGGAATCTGGAATATACCTTCATGAGGGAATCTTACAAGAACTACTTCTTCTCCATCATGATAACCAGGTGCATAAACTTCATTGTCTTTTAACGTATTAATAGGTAAAATAACATGTGACTGCTGTCTAGGTAAAGCCGTAGCTTTAAGGTCAACTGCAGAACTGTCGCATTCACTTGCAAACTCTTCAAGAGCTCTCTGCCTTACAACAGGATTTGAGTATGATAAGATCTCATTATACTCATCCATCTTCTCAGCATATGTTAAGTCAAGCTGTGTCTTTATAAGCTTTTCAGGCTGCTTTGCTAAGAACTGTGAAGGAAGAGTCTTACTCCATGTCTGCCATTTACCTTCATCATTTACTTTATTGATGTAACCAAGATGATCTTTACCTTTTTCATCAGTCCAATGATACTGACCATTAGCCATAATCTTTGCACCGAATACAGCATCAACGTCAAGTGCATTCTCTATAGGCTTTAATGCTTTTTCATCACCTTTATCAATAGACTTAGAACTGTTTACAACAATATCATATCCATCAGGTATTTCGTCTGAATATACAGCCATACCTTTGATGTAACGATTAGGATTCTCAGCCTTACAATTCTTAACAGCTATACGAACTTGTGCATATGCAGAATCACCAAGACTTAAATCCGGAAGACCTGGACGAATCTCTATCATACCATCTCTGTCTGCTCCACCAGGACCCTTACCATCCTGACCAGTTTCAGCATACCTTACATAAACCCTCTTACGATCTATATAATTAGGTAATTCGGGAGAAGACCAAGTTCTACCAGCATCAGGAGTATAGTCTTCCAAAGGATGAATATCTTTAAGATTCTCTATGATATCTTTCTTTGTAGTTCCTTTAGGTGCTAATACAAGAGTAGAAGTATACTGCTTAGGATTAGTAACCTGTTTGATATCAATACGATGAACCTCATAACCTTTCTCTTTAAGCATCAAAGAAGCTACTTTCATCTGAGAAGCACTTATACCAGTACGAATCTGTCCATTATCCCAAGGATAACCTAACTCAGTACCAGATGAAATGTCAAGATAACCACCTTTCTTCTTAAGAACTTCCTCAAGTCTATCCGCAACTTGTTCATTAAGCTGTTTCTTAGGTGCTTTTGACTGTTCATAAAGAGATCTTACAGATGACTCGTTCTTTCCTATCATCTTACCAATTTGTGTCCATCCATATCCTTTGTTATCTCTAAGTCTTTCAACTCTCTTCTGAAGTTCAAGACGTTCATTCTGAGATGAAATAGAACGCTTTGCTTTAAGTTCATTAATAGAAATGTCTTCTCCTATAAGTTTACTAAAAGCTTTTGCAATTTCTGCATCCGACATCTTTTCACGTTTCATCTCATTATATGCTTCATGGAATTTCTTTCCTTTAACATATAAATTGTTGTCGTTGTATTCAGCTTTACCACTTCCAGGATGTCTTGAAACACCAGGTTGTCCACCAAATACTGCATTTACAACTTTATCCTCGAATGAACCGAACATATCTGTTCTTTGATAAGGATTTTCACCTGAACCCCAAGGATATCTACCCGAATGTCTAGGAGTTCCATAATGTTCTAACTCATCATCGTCTTCATAAGGTTCAAGATTCTCGAATTCTTCAAGACGACCAATTGATGCTAAGTATAAATCGACAGCTCTGTCTATAGCATCTTTACTGTTTCCCGCAACGGACATAATTACAGTCCTCCTTTAAGTTCTGTTATTATTTTGTCAAATCGGATAATCTTATCCATAATAGGTAATATTTCTTCAGCTGTAGGATTTGCATAAATTATACCATCACTTTGATAAATCCTTAACTCAATACCTATTGAACCGGGTTTCTTATTGTACTCTAAACAAAACAGAGCTGCATAAACATAAAGCTGCTCCATTTTTGCAGGATGTTCTCCTGTCTTTAAATCATGAATCCTTAAAAACTTTAATCGTTCATCCCAAGCAATTGAATCAGCAGTACCAAAACAATTGTCAGAATAATATAAAGTAACTTCAGGACTCATACGATAACCAATTGCATCATTTACATATTGGTCTAAAGTTCTTGTAGTTTGAGGCATTTCAACACCAAGTTTAATATGTCTCATCGCTAAATCATGTAAATCAGTACCACGTTGTGCAGCTAAGAACTTCACATATCTTCTTTTTAACTTTTCATCATCATCATTAAGCCAACCATATTGACTAGCTGATAAGAAAGCATGTGAACCACTAAGCTTTGAATGATTGTTCCATTGCATTCAATACCTCCTCTTTGTTCTCTGGATAAATAAAAGAAGCAAAAGACATATCATTCAACTTACCAACATAATAATCTTGATTAGGTTGATGAGGTGCATCTTGTTCTCTTTTATCTTCAAGGACAGCCCATTTGTTTTGATAGAGGACGGTTAAATCGGGAATACCTTGGATATAACGAGCATCATTCTTCATGACTATACAGCCAGGAAATCGTTGATAAAGTTCGTCAATTAATCCTGATTGGAAATCTGATTCCTTTTTCTTTCCCATTTTTGTCGTCTCCTTTTAATAATGAGTGTAACTGTTTGTTACACCTTGTTTCGCTCTAATGAATTAGAGATCTAGCAGATTCTAAATACTTAGAACCTTGTTGATATTTGTAAAAATAAAATAAACAGAAATATCTTTATGCCCATATATTATCTGCTTATATTTCTAAAAAAGTAAAAACCAGAATCATCTTCGCTCGTCCTTGAAGAAATGAAAGAAGCCGTTCCTGCCAGGAGCCTGCCTTAGAAAGTGGAGTCATGGCAAAGACAATTCTGATTTAATTTAGAATAATTAGAATCAATAGCCAAACTGAAATTTGCGAGGATTTCACCTAATAATATTTTTTGTGAGAATAGTTATTAGTTACATAAGAGATTCCAATTATCCATATGATAAGACTGAAGTACAACCGCTCGCTCTTGATAAAAGGGCTATAGGAGAGGTCATGGCAGTTGTCATTTCAGTTCCCGTCAACAATTTTACAAAACGGCGCAAAGGAGACCATGAGAGGTAAACCAAGAAACTTTATTTTCAAAGGAGTGTTTTTGAGTATTGGGTGTTTTTCCGTACATTTTGTAACGGTCTCCTTTTGCGTCACTTTGATTAAGAGGTATACTACAGATAATAAAAAAAATTAAAAAGGACTATCATGTGAATCGACTATGGTTAAGCCGAGGACACATCTCATCCCTCTCATAATAGGACCATATTTTTTCGCGAATTTCAAAGTGAAAGATTTTAACACTTTGACTATTTGTTGATGCTTTATACTAATAAAGAGAGCGAATTATTGAAGAACTATAAATATCTTAAAAAAAAAGAAAAAGGGAACATAAGTTCCCAATTCGTTTACCATAATAAACTCTTTACTGTTCCTATTACCTTATCAAGGCATGGAGCACATATATGCCTAACCACCTTATTGGTGATTCTACACTGTGTTCCATCCCATTTGATTTCATACGGGAATTCGTAAGGATAACTAAGCTCACGAATGTCTTTTCCCTTTTCTTCTAATACAACACCACACAAATCGCATTTACATATTTCGTTGTTTCCTATTGTCATAGTTCTACCTCCATTTTAAATTTTGTTTATATAGGTTTGTATCCCATAATATAAGATTAGTTTTATGCGACATGTAAATATCTTAAAAAAAACAAATAGCCTTATTTTAAATCGCGCTATCGACGATTATGGAAAATCTATTTAGCTTTTAGTTTTCCATTCTTAATACAATATTTTAAATTAGATAAATTGGTTATAACGCTCTCTATAACGGTTTTCTTTATCATTAGTTCTAACTGCTTCTTTTCATAGTTTTGTCTATCCTCTATGCTTAAAGGATATTTTAAATTGTTATTAACCTTTCCCAGTTCAACTAATATATCTATTTTCTGTTTTTCATATGAACTGATTCTTCTGTCAATATCAATTGTAACAGCCTTTAAGGCAAAGTAATTACCTATTAAAAACCCAATTATTATACAAATTATCATATAAACCTCCTTTATATTTATTATAACCAATTTACATGCCATATTACAAGTATAAATTATTACGAATGTTGAAACTTTAGTTTCGACCATAAGGATATACATAGCTTGCCTACGGTTTATAAAAAAATAAATGAAATAAAACAAAAAAAAATATAAATAAATAAAAATGCAAAAATATTTAAAATTAACTAAAAAATACAACAAAAATTACTAAAAATATACTAAAAAACCCTATTTTTTGTCATTTTTTGGTCATTTTTGGCCACTTTTTGACCCCTTATATATATAAAGCTTTATATATATAAGATTTTTTATACAAAAAATGCATATTTTTACATTATTGAACAACAAGTTATTTACTTTAGTAAATAAAAGTTTTATCTCTATTTTTCTTATATATATAACGCTTTATATATATAAGATTTTTTGAGTAATTTTTATGCCAAAATATGCTTAAAACTATTAATTTTTGACCATTTTTAGCCATTTTTAGCCATTTTTGACATATTTTTGATATTTTTTATATTATTTTTAAATTTTAATATTTTTTTAAATTATTTTTATTTTTTTTTATTTATTTTATTTTAAT
>Ga0247608_10001898_pt1 | contig 27681 bp, 22 predicted proteins | sample 176DNAGHGlowgp2_FD_193490 | JGI IMG/M metagenome (GOLD analysis project Ga0247608, IMG submission 193490) | Sheep rumen microbial communities from Palmerston North, Manawatu-Wanganui, New Zealand - 1766 DNA GHGlow gp2 | ecosystem: Host-associated > Mammals > Digestive system > Stomach > Rumen ... | reverse complement strand
TTGAAAAGTCCCATAGCACCCATGTTGGGCATTGAGAAATACTTACTTGTAGAACAAGATCTTAAAGTATTTACATCAAAATCTCCATACTCAGCTGCATCAGGTTCTTCACCTACTCCAAAGCTATCGAGAACTATCAAAAATATTCTTCCCATTATTAACCTCCTGAAAATCCTGAAAAATCATTCCAAATATAATAGGGAATGCGATATCACGCATCCCCTTTATTTTATCACATTAGGTGTATCATTTCATTTTTCAAAAATGAAATTATTTCTGAGCTACATCCTTCATTGAGAAGCTGATTCTGCCCATGCGATCCTTACCAAGGCAAACAACCTTAACTTCATCGCCAAGTGTAAGAACATCTTCAACATGGTCGATTCTCTCGTTTGCAATCTTAGAGATATGAACCATGCCTTCTTTTCCGGGAGCAAACTCAACAAATGCACCGAATTCCTTAATACTTACAACTTTACCTGTGAATACCTGACCCTTCTCGAAATCAGTTGTGATGATGTTGATGTAATCAATAGCCTTCTGCATCATCTCGATGTCTTCACCGCAGATGCTTACCTTACCATCATCTGTGATATCGATCTTAACACCTGTACGTGTGATGATCTCATTAATTGTCTTACCTCTCTGACCAACAACATCACCAATCTTTTCAGGATCGATCTCAATTGAGATGATCTTAGGAGCATATTTGCTAACTTCCTTACGAGGTTCAGCAATTACCTTGCTCATACATTCATCCATGATGAAGAGGCGAGCCTCACGGCACTGTGCAATAGCCTGCTCAACTATAGGCTTTGTAAGACCATGGATCTTGATATCCATCTGAATAGCTGTGATACCATCCTTAGTACCTGTAACCTTGAAGTCCATATCTCCGAAGAAGTCCTCAAGACCCTGAATATCAGTAAGTACTACGAAATCATCATCTGTATCGCCTGTAACAAGGCCACAAGAGATACCTGCTACCATCTTCTTAATAGGAACACCGGCTGCCATAAGTGACATACATGATGCACATGTTGAAGCCATTGATGTTGAACCGTTACTTTCAAATGTCTCAGATACGCAGCGGATAGCATAAGGGAACTCTTCAACTGAAGGAAGTACAGGAAGAAGTGCTCTCTCTGCAAGTGCACCGTGACCGATCTCTCTACGTCCGGGACCTCTTGAAACCTTTGTCTCTCCAACAGAGTATGAAGGGAAGTTGTACTGGTGAATATATCTCTTGCCTGTTACTGTAGCATCGAGACCCTCAATCTTCTGCATCTCTGAAAGAGGAGCAAGTGTTGTTACATCACAGATCTGAGTCTGTCCACGAGTGAACATTGCACTACCATGAACTCTGGGAATAAGATCGATCTCAGCTGAAAGAGGACGGATCTGCTTGATCTCTCTTCCGTCAGGACGCTTGTGGTCCTTGAGGATCATCTTACGTACTGTCTTCTTTTCATACTGATAAATAGCTTCGCCGAGGATTGCAAGCCACTCTTCGTTGTCTGCAAACTTCTCTGTAAGGCGATCTGTTATCTCTGCAATATTAGCTTCGCGCTGCTGCTTCTCGTCTGTGAATACAGCCTTTTCCATCTCTTCCTGAGGAACCACTTCCTTGATAGCATCAAAGAGTTCCTGAGGTACTGCGCAGCTCTCATATGAATGCTTTGGCTTACCAACCTCTGCTACGATGCCCTTGATGAACTCGATAACCTTGAGGTTTACGTCATGTGCAAGATAGATAGCTTCCTCCATCTTATCTTCGGGAACTTCATTACATCCTGCTTCGATCATGATAACCTTCTCACCTACAGAAGCAACTGTAAGGCGCATATCGCCGTTATTCCAAACTTCCTGTGAAGGGTTGATGATGAACTCTCCATCAACAAGACCTACCTGTGTCATTGCACAAGGGCCGTCGAAAGGTATATCTGAAATAGATACTGCTACTGATGAACCGATCATTGCAACCAGTTCAGGGCGGCACTCAGGATCAACTGACATAACCATATCTTCGATTGTTACGTCATTTCTGTAATCCTTAGGGAAAAGAGGACGCATAGGTCTGTCAATAACACGGCTTGTAAGAATAGCATTCTCAGAAGGCTTACCCTCACGCTTATTGAATCCTCCGGGGAATTTACCAACTGAGTAGAACTTCTCACCATACTCTACACTAAGAGGGAAGAAGTCGATACCGTCTCTGGGCTTATCTGATGCTGTTGCAGTACAAAGAACAGTTGTATCACCATACTGCATAAATGCACATCCGTTAGCCTGTTTACCTACTTTGCCGATTTCCACTTTAAGTGTACGACCAGCCAGTTCCATTGAAAATGTTTTCATATTAATCTCCTTCTCGCGCCATCCTCGGGCGCATTTTTAATCCTTAAGAACCAACAAACTCCGCCATCTTTTCATTTAGCGGCAGGCTTGTATGGAAACTTGAATTGCTGACTTTAGTTTTAAGTCCGATCGATTATCAAAGAACAAAAAAGGATTTTGCTTGCAAAGCAATTTCCTATGTAATAAAAACAAGGCGGAATAAGCCGATAATAAAATCGACCAACCCCGCCTTTTTCCATTACTTTCTCAGACCAAGATCAGCGATAAGCTTACGATACTTCTCAAGATCCTTCTTCTTAAGGTAAGAAAGAAGAGCACGTCTTCTACCAACCATCTTAAGAAGTCCTCTTCTTGAGTGGTGATCCTTGGGATGTACATCAAGATGCTCGTTAAGCTCTTTGATACGAGCTGTAAGAATAGCAATCTGAACCTCCGGTGAACCTGTGTCGCCAGCCTGTCTTGCGAACTGATTGATAACTTCTGTCTTTTTCTCTTTTGCGATCATTCTCTTTCTCCTTTTTACTTCGATCTGCCGTATACCAGGAAGTGGCTGGAGAAGCCTCGATCCGAGTATCGGTAATTGCATATTGTTTCTCATGTAAGAAACCGATTTATTTTATCACAGGTATTAACAAATGTAAAGTTCAGTCTCTGCTGAAAAAATTTCTTCCCGCTTCCAGGTCATGATCCATCTGTGCCTTTAAGGCATCCACACCGGAAAACCTCTGCTCTTTTCGGTGAAATGTAAGAAGAGCTATTTCCAGATATTTTCCGTACAAGTCTCCGTCAAAATCATATATAAATGTTTCAACACTTACTCTGTTGTTGTCGGAAACTGTAGGTCTTATGCCTATATTGGTCATTCCGTGATATTTTTGTCCCTCTATCCTCACTTCGGAAAAATAAACTCCATAAGGAGGAAGACATTTTTCGTCGGGAGGCAAAATATTAACTGTAGGAAAACCTATGGTTCTTCCAAGTCTTTTACCATGCTCCACTAATCCGCCGACATAATACTTCTCGCCCAAAAGCTCTGCTGCTCTCTCCATTTCTGCCTTTTGAATCTCTTCTTTTATAAAGCTTGAACTTATATTTCGTCCAAACATCTGAAGCTTTTTTATTGCATGGGTTCTGTATCCAAGTTCCGGTGCAAGTTTGTTTAAAAGGGCGAAGTCTCCCTTACCCTTGTAGCCGTAAGACAGATCGTCTCCCGCAGCGATATATGCTGCATTCATCTGATCGTGCAGGATATTTCTTACAAAGTCTTCCGGTGAAATATGAGCGGTCTCTTCATCCATCGGAAACTCGACCAGAATATCTATTCCAAGTTCTTCAAATTTGCGACGCTTTTCTTCCTTTGTGAGAAGTTGCGAAATCATCATTTTATGTTCATCATTTCGTTTATCATCAAAAACTTTAGCGCCGGCTTGTTTCTTTGAAATATTAGAAAAAAATACAGCGGGCGACGGATCAAATGTGAATATAGCTGCTTTCATGCCCTTATCCTTTTTATCAAGGATGTGTGAAAGAAGCTTTTGGTGGCCCAAATGAATTCCGTCAAATTTGCCTATAGCAACTACAGTTTTATCTTCTATATGAAATTTCTTCGTGCAGGAAATTATCTGCATTCACTTTCTCCATTTTATTATTCTCAAGGCTGATAGAAAAATTTTTCAACCTTGAATGATTCTAATCTCTTGTCATATTTGTATATTCCAAAAAAGGTCTTATCCTCTGAATAAACCCTGACTCTTACGCCATCTTCATACAGTTCCGAATCGTCTATGTGATCCATCTCATCATCCGGAGCCTCTTTTAAAATATCTTCAACCTTGAATCCGTTTCCATTTTCAAGAAGTCTCCTGTGGCTGTCTTTTATAATGCACAGATCCAGATCTCTGAAAATGCTCTCTGTAGGGCATATTATTTCATCCAGCCTGCCTTCATCTCTTCTTTTTTCAATTTCATCAAGAGTTATAGCTGTATCAAGATGGAAGCTCCCCACGCAGGTTCTTGTGAGATGTTCCATCGCAGCGCCACAGCCAAGGGCTTCGCCTATGTCATTGCAGAGCGTTCTGATATATGTACCCTTGGAGCACTTTATCTCCATAGTAAAAATGTGGTCCGATGATAGTCTGCTGTCGTCAAGGATAGTAATCGAAGGTATGCTTACTCTTCTTGGTTTTCTCTCTACTTCCTTACCGGCTCTTGCGAGTTCATACAGCTTTTTACCACCGACTTTGATTGCGGAATACATAGGAGGAATCTGGTCGTATTCTCCAACGAACCTCTTTACGACTTCGCGGAGTCTCTCTGAAGTAACATCAACATCACTTTCTGAGAGGATATTGCCAGACATATCCTGTGTATCTGTTGTAACACCAAGCCTGCAGACCGCAATATATTCCTTATCATGGTCTGTCAGCATCTCGACCAGTTTTGTTCCATTTCCCACACAAACAACAAGGACTCCGACCGCATCCGGATCCAGAGTCCCTGTGTGTCCGATTTTTCTCATTTTTAAAATGCCACGGAGGCGCGCCACAACATCGTTGGATGTATAGCCTGCCTCCTTGTATACATTGATCAGTCCGTTATACATTTATATACCTTTAAGCTGTCTTTCGATGTACTCCGAAAGATTGTTGATGATATCATGCTGTGTTCCGTTCATAGTGCATCCGGCTGCCCTTGCATGTCCGCCGCCTCCGAACAGTTCAGCTATTTCGGCCACATTCACAAGTCCCTTTGAACGCAGACTAACCTTGTATTCCATACTTCCTATCTCATATAAGAACATAGCGCACTCAGTTCCTGAAGTAAGTAGGAGCTGGCTTACAATTCCGTCAAGGTCACTTGATGTAACCATATAGAAATCCATTGTCTGTCTGGAAACTACACTTACTATGCATTTTCCATCCATAAAGAGCATGCTTTCAAGCAATGCTCTGCCAAGTATCTGGTTCTGCACGTAGGTCTTTTCAAAGAATACGTGATCGACCAAAGCTCCAAAATCAAAACCGAATTTGATAAGCTCAGATACTACCTTAAGTGTCTCCGGAGATGTGTTGGAATACTTGAATACACCGGTATCTGTTACAATTCCTGTATAGATACACTTAGCAACCGCCTCATCTGTTTTTTCATTGTCCAGGCAGTTATATACAAGCTCGCATGCAGAGCTTGCTGTAGGAACTATGTAATTAGCATCACCCGTCCCCGGATTACTGATATGATGATCTATGTTTATCTTCTTTTTGGCAGCATCAAAGAATTTCTCAGCATCGCCAAGTCTTTCTTTTCCGCAATCCAGTGCAAAAAAGAGATCATAGCTATCAATGTCTGTCTTGTAATCAGTCCTTACATCCTCTATGCCATCGAGAAAAGAAAAGCATTCAGGTATTTCCTGCAGGAACACATCTACCCTGATATCAGGATAGTTTTTCCTAAGATAATTGTATAATGCCATGTTTGAGCCGATACAATCACCGTCAGGACGTATATGACCACTGATTCCAACGGTGCTTACACCGGCAAGCAGTTCATCGATTTTCATTCATCATCACCATTACTTGTATCTTCGTCTTCTGTTTCACCTCTTGCTGCTCTGGCTGCCGCATCCTTGGCTGCAACTTCATCAATCTTCTTAGACATATTAATAGCATATTCTATTGAATCGTCCATGATGAATCTGAGCTCAGGAGTATTTCTCATATTCAGTTCTTTTGCAAGAGTACTTCTGATATATCCGGCAGCAGATTTAAGACCTTCCTGGGTACGGAGTCTGTCCTCATCATTACCCATAACAGAAACCCATACCTTGCAGGTCTTAAGGTCAGGAGCAACCTCAACATCCATTACGGATGTCATGGGGCTGATCCTGGGATCCTTACTAAATCTGATAGCCTCTGATATTACTTTTTGTACCTCTCCGTTAATACGGATATTTTTGATACTGTTTTTTCTCATTGATTATCCCTTTTATTTATTCTCAAGCTTCTCGCGAGGAACCTCAACCATAATGTAAGCTTCTACTGTATCACCAACCTGGATCTGGTCAAATCCGTCAAATACAAGACCACACTCGTATCCGTCCTTAACCTCTTTGACGTCATCCTTGAAGCGCTTAAGTGAAGCAAGATCACCTTCAAATATCTGCTCGTCGCCACGGTTAATACGAACCTTACAATCCTTCTGGATCATACCGTCAGTAACGATAGAACCGGCGATATTACCAAGCTTGGAAGCCTTGAAGAGCTGACGGATCTCAGCATGTCCGATAACCTTCTCCTCATATACAGGAGCAAGCATACCCTTCATAGCATACTCAACATCTTCGATAGCCTGGTAGATAACCTTGTAAAGCTTGATCTCTACGCCTTCGTGCTCAGCTGTGCTCTTGGCAACAGCATCAGGTCTAACATCAAAACCGATGATAATAGCATTTGATGCAGCAGCAAGTGATACGTCAGATTCTGTGATCGCACCAACGCCGCCGTGGATGATCTTAACAACAACTTCGTCGTTGGAAAGCTTAAGAAGACTTGCCTTAAGTGCTTCTACGCTACCCTGAACGTCAGCCTTGATAATGATATCAAGTTCTTTGAGCTTACCTTCCTCAATCTTGGAGTAGAGGTCATCAAGTGACATCTTAGCCTTTGTCTCCTCGATGAGGTCTTTCTTCTGCTGCTGGAGGTATGTGTTAGCATACTGCTTAGCTTCCTTATCACTCTCATGACCAAGGAATACCTCACCTGCTCCGGGAACATCTGAAAGTCCAAGGATCTCAACAGGCTGTGAAGGACGGGCTTCTTTAAGTCTCTTGCCCTTATCATCTATCATTGCACGAACCTTACCTGAGCATGCACCTGCAGAAATGAAGTCTCCAACATGAAGAGTACCCTTCTGTACAAGTACGTTTGCAACAGGACCACGGCCCTTATCAAGCTTAGCCTCGAGTACAAGACCTCTTGCACTTCTGTTCGCATTAGCCTTGAGTTCAAGAATATCTGCTGTGATGAGGATGGTATCAAGAAGTACATCCATACCTTCACCTGTCTTTGCAGATACGGGAACGAACTCAGTCTGTCCGCCCCAATCAGTAGCGATAAGACCGTATTCAGTCATTTCCTGCTTAACTCTGTCTACGTTAGCACTGGGTTTATCAATCTTGTTTACTGCAACGATTATTTCAACACCTGCTGCTTTAGCATGGTTGATAGCTTCTATTGTCTGAGGCATAACACCGTCATCAGCTGCTACAACGAGTACGGCGATATCTGTTGAATTAGCACCACGCATACGCATAGCTGTAAAAGCTTCGTGACCGGGTGTATCAAGGAATGTGATCTTTCTGTCATTAACCTTGATCTGGTAAGCACCGATACGCTGTGTAATACCGCCTGCTTCCTTATCAGTAACGCTTGTATCACGAATAGCATCAAGAAGTGATGTCTTACCATGGTCAACGTGGCCCATTACGCAGACAACCGGAGGTCTGGGAGTAAGATCCTCAGGATTCTCCTCTTCTTCCTTAAGAAGTTCTTCGATCACGTCTACCTGAACTTCCTTCTCGCAGATGATGTCATATTCGATCGCAATATTCTCAGCTTCCTCATATGAAAGCTCTGAGTTAACCGTAACTATCTGACCTGCAAGGAAAAGCTTCTTGATGATAACAGAAGGCTGCATCTTCATCTTATCAGCAAGTTCCTTGATAGTAAGCTTATCAGGGATTGTAATTACCTTGATCTGCTCCTCAGGCTCTTCTACCTTCTTAACTTCAGGCTTGATGAAACGGCCAACTCTCTTACTTCTTGGCATCATCTCATCATTCTCTTCATAGATATGATCCTTCTTGGATCTCTTATCCTTATCCTGAGTAGAACGTCTCTTTCCTTCACCTTTGCCCTCGTTGATCGGAGGTGCATCGAATCCGCCTCTTCCGGCTCCCTTAGAGAAGTCCTTACCTTTGCCCTGAGGTCTGTCAGATGTGCCTCTTGCAGGTCCCTGTCCGAGTCTTGCATTCTGACCGGGACGTCCCTGTCTCTGACCATCTCTGTTTCTGTCATCAGATCTTCTCTGCTGACCGTTCTGGTTATTGCCGAACTTGCGCTCGCCGCCCTGACGATTATCTCTCTGGCGATCCTGACCCTGACGATCATTATTTGAGCGCTCATTATTCTGGTGATTTTCTCTCTGCTCGTTCTGACGATTTTCCTTATGCTCAGTAGGACGATTCTCGTTTGAACGTACTTCCTTTACAGGTTCTGCAGCAGGAGTCTGCACAGGAGCTTCCTTGGGTGCAGCTTCGGTCTTCTGAACCGGTTCAGCTTTAGGAGCCTGCTTTGCAGGTTCGTGGTACTTCGGAATTTCCGTGTTGTATGCTTCAAGCTGTGATGGTGCAGTTAAAGGCTTAATCGGATGATATGCGTTCTGTGAACGTGCGAATGTACTCTGCTTCTGGCCTCCGCGGTTATCTCTGCCGAAATTCTTGTTCTGGCTTCCACGATTCTGATTATTATTGTTGTTATTTCCACCCTGGAAATTGCCATTCTTAGAATTACCGGGGTTTGTTGTAATAATAATCTTCTTCTTTTTCTTTACGGCACCGTCTCCGCCCTTGGGAGCTTCAGGTTTTTTCTTTTCAGCTTTTTTTGCATCATCAGATTCTTCTGATGCAGCCTTCTTCTCCTCATTTACAGACTTCTCTCCGGATTTGCCGCTTCCGAAATGTTTTCTTGCTTTCTCCGCATCTTCGTCTTCTATTGAGCTGGTAGATCTCTTTGCAGCTTCAACTCCCTGCTCCTGCAGGAAATTAACAAGCTCCTTTCCTTCTATACCAAGCTCCGAAGCGAGTTCGGATATTTTAATTTTCGACATTCGCATTTCCTCCGTACTTTTCATCTTACCTTATAACTGAAGTTCAAGCTTTTCGCAAAGCGATTTAGCAAATCCTGCATCCGTGACTGCAACGCTTGTTCTGACTTCTTTTCCGATCGCATGTCCAAGTTTTTCTTTTGAACCGAAATCGGCCACCTTCACATTATAAAAATCACATTTATCATGGAACTTCTTTTTAGTGTTTTCAGAAGCATCAAGGCTTATCAAAACAACCAAAGCCGTTCCGCTCTTTATAGCATTCTCAACTGAAAACTCACCACTCACAAGCTTCCCTGCCTTCTGACAAAGTCCCAGCAGCGAATAGATTTTTTCATCCATTTTGTGCAAGCTCCTTTTCAAGTTCCTTAAGTGCCTCTACCGGTACTGCTTCTCTGAAAGATTTCTCAAAACCTCTCCTCTTTGCAGCCTTTTCAAGGCATTTTGAATTGTTACATATATACGCGCCTCTGCCATTTGCTCTTCCGGTAAAATCCGCATGTAATTCACCGTTAGCATCGCGGACAATTCGCACAAGCTCATCTTTATCCTTGCTTATGCCACATCCTACGCATCTGCGCATTGGTCTCTTTTTTTCCATAACTTTGCCTTAACTTATCAGGGACAAAGGATTACTCCTCTGTATCCTCCCCGGCAACATCCTCGTCTGTATACACCTCATCAGATACTTCTGTTTCATCATCATCCTCTTCGATGTATTCATCCTCTTCATACTCGTCTTCATCATCCATGTAATCTTCGATTCTGAATCCGGGAGCATCCTTAGCCTGAGTCTCACTCTTGATATCGATCTTATATCCTGTAAGACGTGCTGCAAGACGGGCATTCTGACCTTCTTTACCGATTGCAAGTGAAAGCTGATAATCGGGAACAACTACCTTAGCGCTCTTCTCATCGGGATCGGCAAATACTGCTACGATCTTAGCAGGTGAAAGAGCATTCTGAATAAGGTTTCCGGGGTTCTCATCCCAGTTTACGATATCTATCTTCTCACCGTTTAATTCGTCTACTATAAGATTAACTCTGGCGCCGTTAACACCTACGCATGCACCTACAGCATCTACGTTAGGATTGTTTGAATAAACAGCGATCTTGGTACGGCTGCCGGGCTCACGAGCGATGCTCTTTATTTCTACTGTACCGTCCTGGATCTCAGCAACTTCCTGTTCAAATAGTCTCTTAACAAGATCAGGATGTGTACGTGATACAAGGATACGAGGTCCCTTGCTTCCGTTTCTTACTTCAAGAATGTAAACCTTAATTCTCTCTGTAGGGCGATAGTGCTCTGTCTTAACCTGTTCATTCTCATTGAGCATTGCATCTGCTTTTCCAAGATTAATGCTGATGTTCTTGCCGATGAATCTCTGAACAACACCTGTTACAATGTCATGCTCATGTTCAAAATATTCATTATAGATAGCTCCGCGCTCTTCCTCTCTGATCTTCTGAAGAATAACGTTCTTGGCATTCTGAGTAGCGATACGACCGAACTCTTTTGAATTAAGAGCTACAGGAACGATGTCACCTATCTGTGCCTTCTTATCTATCTTACGTGCATCATCGAGACAAATCTCAAGAAGAGGATCCATTACATCATCCTCAAGTTCTACTACTTCTTTGTCTGCGAAGCACTTGAAATCGCAAGTGTTTCTGTCTACCTCGACACGAATATTCTCTGCTCTGCCAAAGTTGTTCTTGCAGGCAGTTACCAAAGAATTCTCAATTGCATCAAACAGCGAATCTCTGCTGATGTTTTTTTCCTTCTCCAGCACATCGAGTGCATCCATCAATTCTTTGCTCATAATGATTTTTCTCCTTTAATTATGAAAACTCAAAAATCCAGTGTTAATCTGATACTAGATATTTCTTTTCTATTAAAAACCTGTTCCTTGTCACCGATCATGACCGTAACCGTATCAGCATCATATGCCTTGAGATTACCGGTAAATTCCTTTACCTTGTCGATCGGCTTGTAAAGCTTTACATCAACGTCCTGCCCGAGGCTGTATTCGAAGTGTCTGTCCTTTTTAAGCTGTCTTCCAAGACCGGGGCTTGAAACCTCCAAAGTATAGGCATCTTCTATGAAGTCATGCTCATCGAGTGCATCTGAAAGTGCATGGCTGACATCAACACATTTATTGATATCGACTCCGCCATCCCTGTCGATGTAAGCTCTAAGATACCATTCTCCGGCTTCTTTGACATATTCTACATCGTAGATGCGAACTTCGTTTTTTTCAGCAATGGGACCAAGGAGTGCCTCTGTTTTTCTTTCTATCTCTTCTTTTCTCGACATAAACAACCTTCCCTATTTGTCTGACCGGTTCTGTCTTCCACACTCAGACCGGATATGCATGAAAAAAGTGGACTCGCGAAAGTCCACTTCTAGTCTGCATAATTTTAAGTTACTAGATTTAATATAGCACCGTGACTGTTTTTCGTCAAGTATTGCCGATCATCTTCCTTACAGTCCTGGCTGCAGCAGTCAGCATCACATAAGTGATAAACGTATCAATAGGGAGCATTACTGCATTTGACAGGATTCTTCCCGGAAGTAGTGCTATGATTGCCTGGTCGTAGAGCATCTTAAGCCAGAGTGAGTTAAGTCCGATGTTCACAAAAACCTTTACGATCAACTGAGCTATAAATACTCTGCCCAGAGTTATGCTTTTTTTGTAAAAAGCAAATCCGTAAATAATTCCGCCAAGAGCAGCACTTATTGTAAATCCGGGGAAGAAATCACCGGAAGGCTGCAAAAACCACTTGATGACGTCAAGACTTGCTCCGAATATCGCTCCGATAGCAGGTCCAAACAGATAATCAACTACCTGATTGGGAATACCCGAAAAACCGATCCTTATGTAGTTACCTATTTTAATAGTAGCAACGTACCCAAGAATGATAGCAATGGCAGCCATCATTCCGCAAAATACAACATTTCTGAGACTTTTGAATTCGTTAAGGGATCTGACCCATGTGCTCACCTTGAGCTTTTTGTCATTGTTTACTGATAGATTTTTTTCCATAAAAACACCTCCTTCGCATCCACATAATGCACAAGGAGGTGTATGAATTCATAACACGTTCTATATGCAACAGTGGGAACCGAATCCGATACCGCGGTTGCCCTTCGTCCTTCCGGCAGTCCCTGTCCGGATGGCACTTAACGCATCGAATTCTACTCTGCTAGTTTTTTGTTACGACTTCATTATAGCAATATACTGCCTTTCGTCAATTGATTTATAATAATTTCTTTAAAAATCAGATAATCTTGTCAAAAGTATCTGCGAGTGCAGGATAAATCTGCTTAAACTGCTGATACTTTGCTTCATATTTCTTTACAAGTTCAGGATCGGGCTCCTCTGTCTTAGAAACCTTAACGATAGCAGCTGCTGCCTCTTCAACACTTGCATAAGCACCGCAGGCAACCATAGCAAGCATAGCGCCACCCATTCCGGGTCCCTCTTCACATGCAGGAACATCTACTGTGATATTGAGGATGTTAGCTATCATCTTTCTCCAAAGAGGGCTCTTTGCGCCACCGCCGCAGATCATCGTGCGCTCAGGCTTAACTCCGATCGACTTGGCAACTTCGTACATATCTCTTGTTGCAAAAGCAACACCTTCGAGAACTGCCTGAGTCATATCCTCTCTTGTAGTATCCATTGTTATGCCTGTGAATGTTGCGCGGGCATTGGGATTGTTCCAGGGAGATCTCTCACCCATAAGATAAGGAAGGAAGAATACATGGTTTTCACCGAGCTTCTTAATGCCCTCCTGCTCTGCAGCATAATCTTTGGTCTTTAATATCTCATCATTCCACCATTTGTTGCAGCTGGCTGCGCTGAGCATGCATCCCATAAGATGGAAGTGACCGTCTGCATGATCAAATGAGTGAAGTGCGTTGTTACTGTCAACAGCAAAGCTGTCTGATGACATGAAGATAGTTCCGCTTGTACCAAGTGAGATATTGCATCTGTTATTGCCTACAGTACCTGTACCTACTGCTGCTGCCGCATTATCGCCTGCACCTGCTGCGATAACAACGCCTTCTTTAAGTCCAAGTTCCTTAACAAGCTCAGGCTTTAGTTCACCGACTTTATCAGAACTGTCATAAAGTGTAGGAAGCATATCCTCTGTAATACTGCAGATATCGCACATTTCCTTAGACCACTTGCGATTCTTAACATCAAGAAGAAGCATACCGGATGCATCGGAATAATCTGTGCAGAAGGTTCCTGAAAGCTTGTATGCAAGATAATCCTTAGGAAGCATTATCTTCTTTATCTTTTTAAAGTTCTCAGGCTCATTCTCCTTAACCCAGAGGATCTTGGGTGCTGTAAAGCCTGCAAATGCGATATTTGCTGTGTATTTTGAAAGTGTTTCCTTGCCGATCTCGTTATTGAGGTAATCAACCTGCTTCTGAGTTCTGCCGTCATTCCAGAGAATAGCGGGACGGATAACATTGTCGTTCTCATCAAGAATTACAAGACCATGCATCTGTCCGCCAAAGCTGATGCCTGCTACCTGTGACTTATCAGCATCCTTAAGAAGTTCCTTAAGGCCTTCTACAGACTGTGCATACCAGTCCTCGGGCTTCTGCTCAGACCAGCCCGGCTGAGGAAAATAAAGCGGATACTCCTTAGTAACAGTTCCATGAATCTTACCTGTTTCGTCCATAAGCACAAGCTTAACAGAAGATGTGCCTAAATCCACGCCTATATATAACATACCTGACCTCCCGTTTTCATACATAAAATGTAGTGATAACATCTTTTAGCATCAATAATAAATTGCACTACTAATTATACTTATTTTTTCAGCTCTTCGCATTACACTTTTTGCTAAAAAATCACTAATTGTTGCATTATGTATGTCGGGAAATTGAACTCCTTAGATCTTATCCGCTGAACTTATGCCAGTGATGTAGGTAGCCATCTCAATTGTGAATTCATCAGCAAAGCAGGATTCTTGCGGGCGATTTCCTCTTTTGCCCGTAAGAAGTCATGCTTTTCAGCCTATATCTGGTTCGTCCTTAAGGCTGATTGTGTCTTTATATTTTCCTTCGGTCTCAAACATTATAATTTCATTTTTGCCTTCTTTGATAAGAGGAGCAGGAATGTAGAGTCTCTTCTGAGGTCCGATCTCCCAGTATCTTCCAAGGTTGAAGCCATTGATAAATGCGCAGCCTTTGCCCCATCCCTCAAAATCGAGGAAGGTATCTTTTTGCTCTTTAGCCTCAAATGAGAACTTGTGGAAGGCAGGTGTGTTTTCGATATAATCCTTTGAAAAATCAACTTTATCGACATTATCAAGAGGAAGTGTATACATATCCCAGTTGTTGTGCATGTGTCCATTTATCTGAACGCACTGACCGATACCCTTTCTCTGGTGTTCCATCCTGGGTCCAAAGTTAACGCGTCCCATATTTTCCATGAGGATATCTATGTCTTTTCCTCTCTGTGAGAGCTTCATCTGTTCTTCCAAAGGAAGCTGTAATGCCTTCTGAACCTCCTCATCACTCATAACTTCAGCTTCTTTTCCAAGCTCGAGGTCATACAGAGTAATAAGCGGTTTCTTATCAACAAGGATATTTGCTCTGTCTCCGGCTTCCCAAAGTCTTATCTTGGCAACAGCATCCTCTGTTTCAAGTGTTGAATGGTAGAGAATATAGCCATAGCTTTGGTCAAGCTTCTCCATACTAACAGGATAAATACTGCTTGTTTTAGTGCTTATATCGTCAAGAACCGAAAACAGGCTGACCTTATCTTCTACCTTAAGTTCTCCGAAAGAGCCTCTTACTATCTTACTCTCTAAAAGCTCCGGCACTTCAGGAATATCAACATATTTTGATATTACCTCCTTGTATCTTCTGTACTTTTCAGTGATGCAGCCATCTTCTGTCAGTATCGCATCATAGTCATAGCTTGTGACATCCGGTGTAAGCTCATCGTAGTAGTTACTGCCATTCATGAATCCAAAGTTAGTGCCGCCCTCAAACATGTAAATATTTACATTTCCCATATCCAGCATATCATCAAGGTCTTTTACGCTCTCTTCGAGATTACCTTTCATATGGCCGCCATTTCCCCAGTGATCAAACCAGCCAACCCAGAATTCTGCGCACATAAGAGGACCGCCATTTGTGTAATTCTTAAGGACATCAAATCTTTCCTTTGTTCTGGAGCCGAAATTGCCTGTAGGATGTGCTCCTTCAAGCATGCCTCCTCTTATATTTTCATGGAAAGGTCCATCACTTGTTATAAACGGAACTGTCACACCATATCCGCGCATCATGTCTCTCATGCGCTCCATATAGCTCTTGTCATTTGCGTAGTAACCATACTCATTTTCAATCTGCATAAGGATGACTCTGCCGCCGTTATCTATCTGATACTTAGTGATGATCGGCATAAGAACATCATAGTAATCTTTAACATGCTTCATAAAAGGCTCATAATTAACCCTGAGTCTCATTCCGTCTTCTTTTAACAGCCATGCCGGGAGACCGCCAAATTCCCACTCAGCACAAATATACGGTGATGGACGAAGGATAATGTATAATCCCAGCTCCTGAGCTGTCTGTATAAATTTCTCAATATCGAGCATGCCCTCAAAAGTAAACTCTCCTTTTTTAGGTTCATGCATGTTCCACGGAATATATGTCTCAACGGTGTTTCCACCCATTGCTTTCAACTTTAATAATCTGTCCCTCCAGTATTCAGGAACAGTACGAAAATAATGAAATGCCCCGGAAATAATTTTAATAGGCTCTCCATCCAGATAAAATTTATCTCTAATCTCAAATCTGCTCATAAATTTAATCCCCGTTTTCTTTCAGTAATCCCTCATAAAAAACCTAATTTTTCACATAAAAAGGGAATACCAGCCTATAAAAACCGGTATTCCCTTTTAGTATCCTCATTTAAATATAAGGAATGATCGCTCCTTATTATTTGTAAAGAGCATCCATCTGTGACTGAAGCTCAGCAGCTACATCAGCGATACCTGCCTGCTCAAGAGCATCCTGCATCTCAGCTACGATTTCCTCAGCAGTACCTGTGTACTTACCGTATGAGATCTGCTTCATGTAGTTTGTATAAACTTCGTTACAGTTATCAATCTTAGCCTGGATAGAATCAACATCCGGAACGAACTGTCCATAAGGATAGTCGATCTTTACGGCATCATACTTAGCATAGAGCTCATCGATCTTATCCCAGTTACGGCTTGCATCTCTAACTTCGATGTCGTCGTTACGTCCCCACCAGTAGTTTGTCATACCGTTGATGTTATCTGTTGAAGAATCATATCCTTCAGGAGTAGTTCTAAGACCTTCATCGTTGATCTCGTAAGATACACCTTCGATACCATAGTTGAAGAGCTTGTAGCACTCAGGATCGTTTCTGATAAGGTCATAAACCATAAGTGCTCTCTCAGGATTCTGAGAAGCTGCAGAAACTGCCATTGCACCGTGTGTGATTGAAAGTGCTACAACGTTGTCTGTCTCTTCACCGAAGTAGAAGAAGCCTGACTCAGCATTTTCATCATCAGCATAAATTGTGTTTGCTTCTGTTGCAGAGCAAAGATCTGTCCATGTCTGTGTGTGGTGCTGCTCAGCTGCAACCTGACCTACACGGTACTCATCTCTGTTCTGTGAAGATGTGTTGTTAAGAACGTCTGTAGGCCATACACCAATCTCATCCCACTCCTTCATCATCTTAGCATATTCAACAAGTGAATCTGTCTCTGTCATAACAGGTGTTACAACTGTGTAAAGGTCATCCTTTGTGCCGCCCCAAAGAGCACCTGTAGCAAGACCATCAATAGGTACGAAGTTAGTGTGTGATGCAATCCAGCCGTTAGCCATCTGTGCGTACTGTGTTCCATCTGAATCCCAAACAGCCTTGAGTTCAGGATGATTTTCTTTTACATAAGAGAAATATGTTGTAAGGTCTTCCCAACTGTGAACACCGTCTGCAAGTCCTGCATCCTTAGCCCAGTCAAGACGATAGATGAAGCCGTGGTTTGTCCACTGTGCATAGTTGTCTTCAGGCATAAGGTAGATGTCACCATTATACTTACACATATCCCAGTGCTCAGCAGGTACGCTAGCCCATGTCTTAGGAGCATAAGTCTTAAGCATATCTTCTGAAAGAGGAAGGAATGCACCATTCTTTGCATTCGGCCAAGCATCAAGCCAGTCAGATGCTGTACCAACAAGGTCTACAGAACCATCCATCTGTGCAAGTGTAAGGTTGTAGTTTGAAAGATAATCTGTCCACTCAATGTAGTAGATTTCAAGCTCAGCATTTACCTTCTCTGTAAGGATCTCGTTTAGCTTTGCAAGCATCTCATCAAGACGCTCTGCTGCTTTACCCTCCGGACGGTCACCTGTTGTCATATAGTTGATAACTACATGCTCAGATGTGTCGATATCTGCAGCTGCTGCAGTATCTTCTTCTGCGGTGTCTTCAGAAGCTGTTTCCTCAGTAGCCTCTTCTGTTGTCTCCTCCGCTGCCTCAGTAGTCTCCTCTGATGCTTCTGCTGCAGGTGTCTCAGTAGCCTGTTCGCTTCCTGAATTTCCACCGCAAGCTGCAAGTGAGAATACCATTGTGGCACTCAGTAAAACTGACAATACCTTTTTCTTCATTAAAAAGCCCTCCTATTGAAATAATGAATAAATGTATATATCTGAACTCATTTCGAGTAGAGATCTAATAAGTAAGTTCCGCTCTCGCTTCACAAGGAAGTTCTGCTCTCGGACTTCGTCCTCGCCAGAACGACCATCCTCACTAAACTCGAAAATACCTCGTTAAGTGATTATGGTCAGCCTTTTACAGCACCCACTGTGATACCGCCAATGAAGTACTTCTGAACGAAAGGATAAAGAAGTACGATAGGTCCGGTTGCAAGCATTGCATTTGCCATCTTAACAGTCTCTGTAGGGATATCTGTAAGAGATACGTACTGACCGGCTACTGAGTTTTTAAGAGCCTGTGTCTTATTTACGATTTCATACAACATGTACTGAAGTGGCTTAACATCTACCTTACTTGAAAGGAAAAGTGATGACTGATACCACTCATTCCAATAACCAAGTGCAAGGAAAAGTCCGATTGTTGCAAGTGCAGGCTTAAGCATCGGAAGTACGAGGCGAATGAAAATTGTCATATCACCTGCGCCGTCAATCTTACCTGACTCTGTGATCTCGTGAGGAATCTGCTTTACGAAGTTCTTCATCAAAATGATGAGCCAGGGTGACATCATCAAAGGAAGAAGTACTGCGAAGTAGCTATCCTTTAAGTGGTAAGTCTGTGTCATGAGCAGGTAGTAAGGTGCAAGACCTGCTGAGAACAAACTTGTAAAGTAAATGTAGAATGAAATTGCATTTCTGAAAGGAAAGTCCTTTCTCTGAAGTGCATAACCTGTCATGGAGATGATTGAAAGTCCTACAAATGTTCCAACAAATGTCATCGCAATTGTAAGTCCATATGATTTCCAGATAAGTCCGGATTTTGTTACCATCTCATATGCTTTTAAAGTAAACTCATGTGGTATAAGCTGAACACCGTGAACTCTTATATAGCTCTCTGATGTAAAGCTTGATGCCAGGATTATAAGGAAAGGAAAAATACAAGCCAGTGCGTAAAATGTAGTTACGAAGTAACCTACCCCGCGGACAACCATATCGGTTGCGCCAATTTTTACCTTGGCTCCGCTTTCCATCATGTCTAAATTTTTTGTCTTTGCCATTTTTCTGCTCCTCCAAATAATTAGAATAATGAATACTCAGGGTCGATCTTCTTGATAACGCCGTTAACTACCATAACTATTACAAAACCTACGATAGACTGATAAAGACCAACTGCTGATGCTGTGGAGAAGTTAAAGTCTGTCATTGTAGCTCTGTATACGAATGTCTCAATTATATCTGTTGTATCGTAGAGAAGTGAGTTCGTACCAACTATGTTATAGAACAGACCGAAGTTACCTTTTACAATTCCGCCAAGAGCGAACAATAACAAAATAATGATTGTAGGCTTAAGGCTCGGAAGAATGATATATCTTATTCTCTGGAATGCGTTAGCACCATCAACCTTGGAAGCTTCGATTATCTCAGCATCGATACCGCAGATTGCTGCGAAGTAAACAACTGAGTTGTATCCTGTCTGCTGCCAGAGGTAAATAACTACCAGAAGTACCGGCCATACATGAGGATCAGCGTATGGCTGCCATTTCTCCATTCCAAGTATGTCGAGGATCCCGTTTACAAAACCTGTATCATAGTTAAGAAGGTTGAATACCAGGACTCCTACAAGAACCTGTGAAATGAAGTAAGGAAGAAACATCATTGTCTGCGAAATCTTCTTGAAAAGCTTTGCCTGCATCTCATTAAGAAGTATAGCCATTATGATCGCAAGCAAGTTTCCCAAAAGAATAAATGCCAGGTTGTAAAGAATTGTGTTCTTTGTAAGTGTTAAAAGTTTTCCTGAACTTGCAAGGAATTCAAAGTTCTGAAGTCCTATGAACTTACTTCCGAAAATTCCTTTTCCATAGTTATATTTTACAAATGCTACCCATATTCCCGGCAACGGCATATAGCTGAATAAGAAAAAGAACACTATTGCCGGTATACACATCAGAATCAAAGTTCTGTATCTTACAATATTCTCAAAAAATCCTCTTTTTTTACGCGGCGCTGCCGCAATATTATTAGTATTCCCCATAAAGCTCACATCCCTTTTATGTTTATCTCGTAATTATTGTTAATTTGCAACCGGTTTCATATAATTATTTAAACATATTGCCACACATTCGTCAATGAAATTTCTGATACCGGTTTCAATATTGTCGAATACTCACAAGTTGCACTTGTCGTTTTTGGTGCATTTTCATAAGAGCATTACAAGATTGGCAATATTTGGTACAATTTTGGACATAGAAAGAGAGTGATTTCTGAAACCATTTTCAAAAACACTCTCTTTTATATCATTTCATTCATTTTTTTAGTTATTTCAGGCTCTGCTGGGTCCACTGCTCTCTCTTGATATGAGAGTAGGCTGAACTGTCTGATGCCTTGGCATCTCTTCGCCCTTTGAAACAGCTATAGCCGTATCGATAAGGCACTGTCCGAATGTTTCATAATTGTAATCCACACTTGTAAGTTTAGGTATCATTACATCGGATATATAAGTATTATCAAAGCTCGCAACCGAAAAGTCCTGAGGAATCCTGTATCCGCTATCTTCAATTGCTCTGATGACGCCGGCTGCCGTAAAGTCATTGATCGCAATAACCGCAGTAGGAAGCTTCGGAAGCTTTAATATCTTCTGCATGCACTCATATCCGCTCTCGATCGAGTAACTACCATTGGCGATATAGTCGGGGGTAACCTCGATGTCATGAGCAGCGAGCATTTTCTTGTAGAGAAGGATTTTCTCCGTAGTAGATCTTACGTCAGTTCTACCACCAACAAGTGCTATTCTGGTATGTCCAAGCCCCAAAAGATGCTCCATCACAAGGTCCATACCACTTGCCGCATCGATCTCAACACTATGGCTTTCGATATCCTCGGAAAGTCTGCCGGTTACCACAAGGGGGACATTAGCCGGAAGCTTTTTGACAGCTTCTTTATACTTTTTGTCTGTTTCAGTATCATCTACACGTCCGCCGATCTGAACTATTGCATCTACCTTCTGATGCGCAAACAGTTCGAGCTGCTCAATCTCATTCTCGGTTATACCAAACGAATTGTACAAAGAAACAGTATATCCCGCTTTCTGAGCAGCTGCCTCACATGCCACAAAAAGCTGCGCATAGAAAGGGTTTCGGACATCGGCTGCAATTACGCCGATCGACTTGGTAGAAGTATCGGATAGTCCCTTGGCAAGTGCATTGGGCTTGAAATTGTATTTTTCAATTATACTCTGTACTCGGTTTCTTTTCTCCTCACGAACATTGGCACTGTTCGTCATAACGCGCGACACGGTAGCAGGAGAAACCCCTGCTTCCTTGGCAATGTCGTATATGGTTATGGCCTTGTTATCAGATGTACCCATATTTTTTATACGCTTTCGTATTTATTTGAAACCGGTTGCAATTTCATCTTATTTGAAAACTCATACACATGTCAAGAAGAAAAAAACAGAAGGAAGTGAACATATTTCACTTCCTTCCGCAGAAAAGCAAATTTAAAAAGATATTATCTGAATTATTAAATATTAATTTCATTTCCGGAAATTTTCAGATTTATTTCTCCATCACCCGTTCTTCTTACATAAACCACAGCTTCACCATTCCATAGTTTTCTGCTTTTTTCCGTAAATGCTGTTGTATCTGCCAGATTACCGGAATCTATTCCCAGAAATTCTCCGCTGCCCGTTACTTCCACATCTATTTCCGGAAGCTTATCCATAAACTTCGGATTTTTGGTCTTTTCATTCATAAAGAGGGACTCATCGGCATTTCTGTCTACAAAAAAGTCTTTTGCAGATACTGCGCTTCTAAGTATATTCCCATCTTTATCCTGTGCCTGTACATGGATCTGGTATATATATCCTTTTTGTCTTGATGCTGTTTCAAAATCATCTCCGGATATAATATCAAAGTCCTTCCACACTTCACATGATATCTGAGTATTTTCGTGGCTTGGAGTTGTAATTTTCTGAGACAGGTTTTCTTTTGTATTTACAGTTTTTGCCTCCAGGGTTCCCTTTTCAAAAGGTATCCTGAATTCAAACGCATTATCGTTTGTCCGGCTGTTTTCTTCTGCCTTTTTATCGCCGTTTACAAATAGCTGAACTCCCGGTATTCCGTTTTCTTCGTGAAGGAGCGAGTCTGTAACATATACCTTTACATATATTTCTTCGCCATCCTCGTAGTCCCAGGCATTGCTGCACGGAAGCCAGTTCTCATCACCATCCGAAGCTCTTCTGGTCATAATGCATACTGTAGGCTCATCGGACCAGAAGGTTTTTCTTCTTGAAAAATCAGGTTTTTCAAGACCTGCAGTTGAAAGAATACCGGCGGTGGATCCGTGAACAGGCCATCCATGGGCTTCTCCAAGATAATCAATTCCCGTCCAAAGAAACTGTCCGCAGATATAATCGTTGTCTGTAACTGTTCTCCATTCTTTATATCCATGACCGTTTTCACTTCCAAGGAATGTCTTTTTAGGGAATCTCTTATGATCTTCTTCATAGAGATGCTCTTTGTAGTTGTATCCGACAACGTCAAGTCCGTCTATAAATCCTATTTTGGTAGACAGCTCAGGAAAAGCCGCTGCCACAGTAACAGGTCTTGAATCATCAGCTTTTTTTACTATCTTTGTAAGCTCTGCTGCGATTTTAGAAAGCCTTTCCATGTTGGGCTTATTCTTGTCATACATCCTCTCAGCTTCAGGCTTTCCGCTGTCATTATTACCGGTCATAGTATCAAACATTGGATGGCAGTATGGATCGTTTGGATAGTCAACTTCATTTCCTATGCTGTACATAATTACGGATGGATGATTTCTGTCTCGACCTATCATCGCCTTAAGATCGGCTTCATGCCACATGGGGAAATCCTCAAAGTATCCCTGATGCCTCGGAGGATATACATTATGGCCGGTTGACCACTTGTTTTTTGCATTCTCCCATTCATCAAAAGCTTCGTCCATCATGTAAAAGCCCATGCGATCGCACAAACTGTATAGTTCTTCCATGTGGGGATTATGGCTGCATCTGATGGCATTACATCCGGCCTCCTTGAGCTTTTTAAGTCTCCTCTGCCACACTTCTGCCTTCATGGCTGCGCCAAGGCATCCGCCGTCGTGGTGAACGCATACGCCCTTTAGCTTTACGCTTTCTCCGTTTACAGACAGGCCTTTGTCCGGATCAAAAACCACCTTCCTTATTCCGACCATATCTTCGCCCGCAAATATGTAGCCTTCTTTTGAATCTTCAACAAGATACCATGTCTGCATTTTGTACAGATAGGGATCATCACTCGTCCATAGGTGCGGATTCTTTACAGTGCCTTTAAGAAGAACCTTCCAGCTATCATCTTTTCTTAAAACAAATTCGTCTTTCAGGACATAAGCCAGATTGCCTTCCATGTCCAAAAATCTGTTTTCGACTATGAGTGTCCTTCTCTCATACTTTTTAAGCTTTTCCTCTGAAGGTTTTTCGATCTTATGCATTACAGATATTGTTGCACTCTTCTTGTCAGAAGCTACATCAACTGTCTTAAAAAATACGCCGTGTTCTTTTGGGTGTATCTCATCCTGGACAACAAGATATACTTTTCTTGTAATGCCATTACCGGTAAACCATCTGGAATCAGCCAGCTCCTGCCTTACAACTCTTACGCTGACTTCATTTTCCTCTTCCCCGAAAACTGCCATATCGCTTATATCGTAAGAAAAAGGAATATATCCGCCGGGTCTTTTCCCAAGGAAATAGCTATTGCACCATACTGAGCTGTTCTTATACACTCCGTCAAAGCATAGTCTTATATTTTTTCCGCTATACTCCTTAGGAAGCCTGAACCTTAGTCTGTACCAGCCTGTTCCACCTTCAAGGTAGCCCGTTCCGCTTGAGCACTTCTTTGAAAAAGGCATGGTGACCGACCAGTCGTGCGGTATAAGGACATTTTTCCACTCATTTTCATCGCTGTCATCAAAGCCCTTGTACCATGCAGGCTCGCAGTCCCCATAGTGGAATTTCCAATTGTCATTTAAGTTAATTACTTTTTTATCCATAAACACCCTTTATTTACTGAAAATGATAGACAACTACGCCATGTGCAGGAACATTAACCGTGATGCTCTCTCTGTCTTTAGCTGTCACTTCTCTTCCGGAATGTGCCCATACATCACTTACTATCTTTGCCTGTTCTATTATTTTCCTTGTTACATCCTCTCCCATATCACGTCCGGATGTCTTGGCAAGGCAGATTTCATCTATACTGCAGGTGATTTCCCTCTCGGAATCGGTAAGGTTAAACAGTCCAACATACAGCTCTGTTCCTTTATCATCTGTATTTTTCCATACAGCTTCTTCATCGCTTCTTCTGACCTGAAGTCCGGTATGATTTCCATCCATCACTTTTAAGAGCTCTTTGTTTGTCAGATATGACAGGTTCTCACTTGTAAGCTTGGTAAGCTCTGCACCAATCATAAGCGGTGAGCCAAAAAGTGACCACAGACTCATCATTGTCTTTATTTCATCCGGAGTAAAGTTGGAAGTTCTCTCCGCACCAAATCCATAGCCAAGTTGTCCCAGAGGAAGCATGTCGCAATCAGGGTAATTGCCCTTTGATGTTCTGCCGTTCCAGGTCTCACATCTCCAGAACATCTCCTTCAAGAGCTTCCAGTCATCCCAGAAGTCATCTGTGATTCTCCACATATTGGCATTTTCTTCGTAAAAGAAATCTCTGTCCACATGTGCAGGTCCCGGTGAAAGAGAAAGAACTATTTCTCTTCCGCACTTTTCAATAGCTCTGTGGATCATCTTAGTTTCTTCATATCCGCTGAATCTGATGCGACCGCTGTCAGGATACAGGAAACTGTCACATATATCGTCGCACTTTATAAAGTCAACGCCCCAGTCTGCATACATCCTGATCAGATCGTCATAATATGCCTGTCCTGCTTCTGTGGGCTTTACTCCATACATATCAGGGTTCCAGCCGCATATTGACCATGCATCAGCAACCTGATCCGCTGTGTAGTTTGTCCCATGTATAGGGCATCTGTTGTGAGCTGCCTGACGCGCAATACCTCTCATGATATGGATACCGAATTTCAGTCCAAGGCTGTGCACATAATCAGCAAGATGCTTGAATCCGCTTCCGTCTGCAGATGAAGGAAATCTGACAGGAGATGGCTGCAGCCTTCCAAATTCATCCATTTCATCCTCGCCGAAAGGAATGTACTGGTAAACGTCTCTCACTCTTCCGGCGTCATTGGAATACCACTCAATATCGACAACTATATATTCATAGCCTGAGTCCTTTAAATTCTTGGCAAGGTAGTCTGCATTTGCCTTAACCTCGTCCTCTGTAACCTTTGTATCGTAATAATCGTAGCTGTTCCACCCCATAGGCGGTCTTTTAGCAAAATCGTTAATGTTCATTTCTCCTCCTCTAGTCATTCAAAGTTTATACACCATATTTTTACTTATAATCCGAATGCTTTTTAATTTCAAGTAGTAAATTTTAGTAAAATAAGTAAACAAAAAGAAAACCCACATCATTACTGCATTTACAGTAAATTGATGTGGGTAAGATTTTTATAATTCAAATTTACTACCGGCCTTTTTAAGGAACTGTCTTGTCCTCTCCTCTTTCGGATTGTCTATAACCTCTTTTGCAGTGCCTTCCTCTACTACAACGCCCTTATCCATGAATACCACGCGTGAAGCAACCTCTCTTGCAAATCCCATTTCATGGGTGACAACAACCATCGTCGTGCCTTCTTTTGCAAGCTTTTTCATTACTTCGAGTACTTCACCGGTAAGCTCAGGATCAAGCGCACTGGTGGGCTCATCAAATAATATCACCTCGGGATCCGGCGCGATCGCTCTTGCTATCGCAACTCTCTGCTGTTGTCCGCCTGAGAGCTCTCCGGGATACCTGTCAGCATAGCTGCTCATTCCGACTTTATCAAGGACTTTCATGGTCTTTTCCCGTGCAACATCCTTATTCATTTTTCTTGCGGTAACAAGGCCTTCCATGACATTTTCAAAAACTGTCATGTTGCTAAAGAGATTGAATCCCTGAAATACAAATCCCATTCGCATTCTGAGATTCTTAATTTCTTTTTTGGAGACCTTGGTTATATCATTTTCATATTCATCAAAAATGATCCTTCCGCTATCCGCCTTCTCAAGAAAGCTGATGCAACGAAGAAGTGTTGTCTTACCTGAGCCTGATTGACCGATTATGGCAACAACCTCTCCTTTTTCAACCTTAAAACCAATTCCGTTCAAGACCTCCGAACCGGTAAAAACTTTGTATAAATTCTGAACTTCAAGCATTTTTAAAACCCTTACCCTATCATTGCCTTATTTATCCCGGAACCCTTATCGGATTTTCCACTCTTACTCTCCCATACAAGCTTCTTTTCAAGCCATCTCTGAAGGGCAGAAAGAGCAGTTGAAAAAACAAGATATATAAATGCTGCCTCAAGATAAAGCGCAAACGGCTCGTATGTTCTTGCTGCTATCTGCTGCGTTGTGGTAAATAGTTCTATGACCGTAATACTCGACGCAAGAGATGTATCCTTCAAAAGACTTATCAGGTTGTTGAAAAGAGAAGGAAATGCGATTGGAAACGATTGTGGCAGAATTATCCTCGCCATTGTCTGAGGGTAGTTAAGCCCGATCATATATGCTGCTTCCGTCTGTCCCTTTGGAACTGCCAGTATCGCGGATCTAAAGACCTCAGCGTTATAAGCCCCAAGGTTCATTCCAAATGCTATTACTGCAGCCGGGAAAGCATCCAGCGTAATCCCTACGCTCGGAAGTCCGAAAAACACTATAAAGAGCTGCACGATCAAAGGTGTTCCTCTGAAAATCCATATATAGAATCTTGCGATAAGACTCAAAAATTTAAGCCCTGCCACCTGCACAAGAGCAAGTAACAATCCTATTACAAAGCTAAGTGCAAATGACAGAAGCGTAAGCGGCACAGTTACTCTGATGCCGGGTATAAGTATTTTTAAAAATGAACTTGTTAGTATTCCAATTAGTCTTTCACTCATAATGTATCAGTTAGCATTTGCCTGTGAAATATCACTTCCAAAATATTTGTTTGATAATTCTGTAAGTGTTCCATCGGCAGAAAGCTCTTCAATAGCCTTATTAATTGCATCTCTAAGGCTTTCGGTTTCACTTCCCTTTCTAAGAGGTATTGATACTTCAGAAGCATCATCAGTAAGCGCAACGATCTTAATAGCTGCATCAGGATGTTCACCAAGATAATCGTAGAAAGATACCTCAGCATTTAAAGTTGCATCAACTCTTCCTGAAAGAACCATATCGATTGTTTCGGATAATGTATCGACATTCTGTACATCTGCACCATAGCTTGCAGCAAGGTCTGCATAAGTTGAACCAAGAGAGTTGCTTGTCTTTTTGCCTGCAAGATCTTCAAATGTAGTGATCTCTGAATTATCCTGACCTACAACAAGTGCTGTACGAATGTATGCATAAGGTGTTGTGAAGTCATATTTTTCTTTTCTCTCATCGGTTATCTCGACACCATTAATAATAGCATCATATCTTCCGCCATCAAGTCCTGCAAACAGTCCATCCCACTCGCCTTCAACAAATTCGGCTTCAACACCGAGTTTTTCAGCAATGGCCTTTCCAACCTCTGTATCGTATCCAACAAGGTCACCTGCCTCATCATGATAAGTCCAGGGTGCCCACTGTC
>Ga0247608_10001897_pt1 | contig 27705 bp, 59 predicted proteins | sample 176DNAGHGlowgp2_FD_193490 | JGI IMG/M metagenome (GOLD analysis project Ga0247608, IMG submission 193490) | Sheep rumen microbial communities from Palmerston North, Manawatu-Wanganui, New Zealand - 1766 DNA GHGlow gp2 | ecosystem: Host-associated > Mammals > Digestive system > Stomach > Rumen ... | reverse complement strand
AGGGTTGGTGGAATTTGGGGAGCGCTTAACACAAACTTAACATAAATTTAACAAAAACCTGAAACATACCCGCCCATGGCCCGACTTTAGCCATTTACTATGCTAAAGTGCTAACGCGTTACCACTTTACCATGATAAAGTGGTGAGGTTCGGCGTACTTTAACGCGGTGAAGTGGTAAAGTAGCACCAATTTAGTGCGCTAAAGTGGTAAAGTGGTAACACTTTAACGCGGTGAAGTGCTAAAATCTACTAACCCGGTAGACTTGTTTCGTTTTTGTAAAGCCCACCGGGGTGGTAGGATTTAAAAAATGAACATAAGCAAAGTTATTCCACCGGGCCCATCAATTTGGTAGGAAAGAAACGAGTGCCCCTTTAGCATAGTAAAGTGGAAAAGTGCTAAAGTCTATACAGCCCGCGGACTTTAGTATAGTAAAGTGCGAAAGTCCCTTAGCATGGTAGACTTTATCACAGTAAAGCACGAAAGTCTACTTCTCCGCAGGACTTTAGTATGATAAAGTGTTAATACGCCAGGCCTAGCAAATCAGTAGACTTTAGCATGGTAAAGTATTAAAACCCATCGGTGTGGTGGGTTTATTGTGCCGATAAAGGCGAGGGCTTTATGCCCTCGCCGCGAGTGCCTTATTTATTGTATTCTCATTCGCCAGGCTTGCGGATTCAAACTTGATTTGGTACTTTGTACCGTTGATCGTTATGTCACCGTCGATATAGTAGGGGACGCTATCTTTGTGCCATTCCTGCCCGGCGTTTTCCGTCACCCACTTTTCAAAGGCTTCGCCTTTATTCTTGCGGCTTGCGAGGACTTCCGCCGTGGTGCCGACGTAGGCGGCACCCATGTTCAACAGGCGATGGCGGGCGATGGAAGTCATCCGAATGCGGAGCTTTTTCGCACCACCGTGGGAAGTGCTTTCCCTGTCCATTGCTACCAGCCATTCCGGCAGGTGCGGCAGGTAGATGGTGTAAACCGCGTTGTTAAGGATGAAGCCAAGGATGTAAGCGGCGGCGGCGGTGGTGGCGTTGTAAGCGTTCAGCAGATTCATCATTGTTAGCACCTCTCTCTCATTTCTTGACTATATTATAGCACACCGGAATAGCAAAGTCAATAGGTTTTTTGCGAATTAACCAACGCTTAACATTCGTCAACCAGGCAGTTAGAAATAACTAACTAATGTCTTCACTCTCCCCTGTCCCTCCGTTCCGGTGCAACTATATTGTATCAAAAAAGAGGGCTTTTGTCAAGCCCTCTTTGTGTTAAGATTGTGGGATTAATCGTCCCACGAATCAGAACCGTCAGCACGATCCACCGCATAAACACGAGCGTCAGTCAAGTGCAAGCCGCGGCAGATCAGCAGGTCATAAACCGCGTCAAACTGTTCCTGTTCTTCATCAGTTAAATCGTGGCTATCTTCATAGCACTCATCAAAGTAGTAGGTAACACAGGCAGCGGAAACCATCACGCGGACGTAGGGCAGATCAGCAACCATCATCAGGAATTCAGCAGTAGTCATCATTGTTTTTCTCTCCTTTTCTTTCCCTTTCGTTGATACTATTATAGCATATGCCCAGGCGTTTGTCAATACTTTTTGTGTAAAGTATAGGTAAACTTCTTCGCCGGTCAAATACGATTAGTTAGCATAAACTAACCAGACAGGCCCACAAAAACAGTCCAGTGAAGTTAGTTTAAGTAAACTAACTAAACGGGCCGTGAAGTTAGTTATGACTAACTAACTACAGACAAACAAAAAAGAAGAAACGGATTAAATCCGCTCTTCTTTGATGATGTCGTAGTAGCCAAGCATCACAAACCCGCGTTCTTCACCTTCACGCATCTCATAGACTTCAATCTCATTGGTGTCCAGATTGATCATGGTGTACCGCATCATGGGCTTGACGGACTTCTTAAAGAACTTCATTGTTTTTACTTCCTTTCTCTCTCAACCTTGTGAGTATATTATACACCATAGACCAAGATTTGTCAATAGGTTTTCGCAAATTTCTTGTGTAAACTTTATGTTAACACACTGGCCGGCCAGTAAAGTTAGTTTATATAAACTAACCAAATGACTTGTAAATTAGTTATAGCTAATTTGATCAATAATAAAAAAGAAAAGGCTTTCGCCTTTTCTTTATTCCTTTTCAATGGTATACCATACTTCACAATCGTCCTCGTTCTCGTCCAGATAATCTTTGTATTCTTCCGCTTCTTTCATAGTGTTAAAACTTTCCATCAGACCCCAATCGCATCCAGTCCTCCAATACACATTGAACATTGTTTTTTCCTCCTTTGTTTTTCCCTTTCGTTGGCACTATTATAACATATGACCAAACGTTTGTCAACCCTTTTTTATGTAAAGTATGTGTAAACTTCTCCATCAATCAATTATGATTAGTTAGCGTAAACTAACCAGGCAGGCCCACAAAAATGGGCTAATGGAGTTAGTTTAAGTAAACTAACTACTCCGATCAAAAAAGAAACACAGTGCAGTTAGTTTAGGTAAACTAACTAATTTATGCTAAAAAAAGTCCTGCTTAAAACAGGACTTTCAATACGTTCACAACTTTAATAGTGGCAGGAATTACCATGGCGGCGATCAGGGTGATAGTAGCGATGGCGTTTTCGATGTCAAACTTCTTCATTATGTTTACTTCCTTTCTTTCTCAACCTTATGGCTATATTATACACCATACCAGACAATTTGTCAATAGGTTTTTGAGTTTTCTTATGTAAAATGCGGGTTAACTAACAGGCCGGCCAGGGTAGTTAGTTTATATAAACTAACTCAAAACGAGCATAAAAGAAAAGGGCTTTCGCCCTTCTCTTAGTCGTCACACCACGCAAACCAGTCATCAATGGTCAATCCTTCCTTGCTCAGATTGTACACCAGCCGCTTGTAACCGTTGCGGGAGACCTTGGGATCCAGCTCCCAGTAATCATCTTCGGCCTTGGCGATAGTGTTAAAACGGGTTTCGGTCATGTTGTTGACGATCTCGCGGATAACTTCGATGCTCTTCATTGTTTTTTACTTCCTTTCTTGTCCCTTTCGTTGTACTAATTATAACACGTTTGACCGGGTTTGTCAATACCTTTTTATGTTAACTGTATGTAAAGTTGTCTATTGATCAATACGATTAGTTAGTATAAACTAACCTCACTGGCCAGTAATATGCTAATCAAGTTAGTTTAATTAAACTAACCTAATAGAACAAATTCTTAATTATAACTAACTCAATGTAAAAAATTAGGACGCCTTTTCGGCGTCCTCTTCTTTTTCCAACTTGCGGAGCATCTCGTCAATCAGCAGATCGCGCGCAAAACCATGGGGATTTTTAGTGTTAATGTTGATGTTCTTCATTTTGATTACCTCTCTTCTCTCTTTGTTGTATATAGTATATCACATAGAAAAGCATTTGTCAATACTTTTTTGTGTAAACTTTATGTAAAATTGATTATGCTAAAATAAGTTAGTTAGTAATAACTAACCGATCTGGCCAGTATTGCTTACTTTACCACTTTAACATGGTAAAGTAATTCAAATTTGCCTTCTGGCCCGTTTTCGGCCAGATAAATAACCGGCCGGTTTATTATTTTTCTAAAATCGGCCTGAGAGCGAAATATAAATCACTTTACTATAGTAAAGTGATAAAGCACTACACAAGCAAAGAAAATGTTAAGCAACTATCCAGCCAGCGAGTTAGTTTAATTAAACTAACTCAAAATTTGAAAAAAGAAAAAAGGCTTTTCAGCCTTTTAAGAAATCGGGTAGTCGCCCCAGTACTTTTTCACCTGTTCCTCGTCCCACTCCCGCACCTCAAACCACTCATCGGGATCGCATTCGTAATTGCGCCGCTCGCAGTCCTTGTCCGCGTCCTCCTCGTTGTAGAACACGTCATACACATCCTCGTTGGAGATCCCGTGCCAGTTTCCGAACACAACCGCGTAAAACTTCATTTTTGTTTCCTCCTTGTTTCTCTCTCTTTTGTGATTACATTATACCATGAAAACACCCGGTTGTCAATACCTTTTTATGTAAAGTATGTGTTAACTTACGGGCCGGGGCAGTTAGTTTTGACTAACTAACTATTACAAAAATATTACAGCTTTGTGTGGCCTTCCCTTGTGAGAGCGTTTTTGAGGGCTAAAACAACCGGCCGGTTGTTTATACGCGGGAAAAACGGCTCTACGAGGCGATGTGAAAAAAGTGCACAAAACATTAAGAAGAAATGTTAATTCCAAGTTAAGAAATCCTTTACGAAAACGATTTCAGCAGGTCAAATTAACATAATCATAACATTTCTTCTTAATATTTTGTGCAACTTTTTTCTACTCATAGGTCACCGGGTTTTTGAGCAAAATAAAATATGAAATACTTCTGTAATATTTAACCGGCCAGGAGTTTGACTATCTTTGACTATTGACCATTACCATACTATCACTTTAATATAGTAAAATACCGGCCAGTGGAGTTAGTTAACGCAAACTCATTAATTGAACTCAATCGGTTAGTCATAACTAACTATAGGATCCCCCAATATTATACCATAGTAAAGTTAATTGCATATTATCTATGCGTTAAAACAATATGACTTTTTCTATATTAAGAATGAGTTAAGAAACACTCCGGCCCGCGAGTTAGTTTACACTAACTAATTATTAGGCACCTAATGAAACTTTTATTACGTTTTCGTTAATACGATCACTGAATATATTAATATGATAATAACGAAAATAATATTATGTTTTCGTTAATTAGATCACTGATTAAATTAATATAAATATAATATTAGGTGCCTGACAGTTAGAAATACCTAACTAATGAGTCCCCCAATATTATACCATATAAATATTACAAGAGTATGACAGAGCCATTAATAATTTATGTTATTTTCAACAGAAATTGACACAAAAATGTAACACAATATGTATTGAAAATGTAACATTTGAAGCGTATAATGATCGTAGATCAAATGAAGGGAGCAAACAAAAATGACGCGCGAAGAAATGATCCGGAATTACGCCACGCTGGCGGCTGCACACAAGTACATCGTGGGCTTTGAGTCCGCTGGCAAGCTGTACTATACTGTGTACGCTGGCATGATCGCCGACGAGCTGTTGAAGCTCGATCGCGCCAGCTCCAAGAAGGGCGGCATGGCCAAGATCCGTGTTAGGCTGAGCGCCAAGGTCAAGGCCATCCTGCTCCACACCGGCAAGGCCATCGAGTGCGGCAACGCTGCCGAGCTGACCGCTGGCAAGTACAACAAGGGCGAGAACTTCGAGCGGGTCATCACTGAAAAGCTGACTGGCGAGACCTGGATCAAGGACAGCGTGCCCTTCAATGTGGCAGGTGACATCCAGCTGAACGGCGAAGAGATTCAGATCAAGTTTGACGGCGCGGAGCTGACCAACGAGCGGACGCTGGCGAGGGCAATGGCCTAAACCAGCGCCGACCGGCCCGAAGGTTAACAAAACCTTAACTTGACAAACAAGCTACGACCTGCTATAATAGATACAGAAAGTGAGGGAAACAAAATGCTGAACCTGAACCTGAGCAATGAGACCGCCGAGACCCGCGCCATGCGCGCCAAGATGGAAACTACTGAGCGCAAGCTCCACCTGCTGGATACCATCGCGGGAACGCTGGTAGGTGGGCTGCTGGTGGTGGCGGTGATAGTGCTGCCGATGCTGGCGCACTAAAACTTAACACAACAGGGGCTTGACAAGCCCAAGCCCCTGTGATATAATAAGTACAACGAAAGAGAGAAATGAGGTAAGAAAAATGATGAACGCGAATGAGAAAATGCAGGCGGTGGCTCTGGTGGAGGACATGGTGGCGCACGGCTACCACCTCATGCAGTACCCGACGGCGAAGGCCATGGTGGACACTTACGACTGCTTCACCCTTGACTGGTGGCAGGAAACCCACGACAGGTTCGTGGGTTAATTCCTGGCCGGCCAGCTTTTTAACATAACTTTAACTTAAAACCTATTGACTTTTATGTGTAGATAATTTATAATAAATATAGAAAGTGAGGGAAACAAAATGCAAGAACTTTACAATGAAATGTGGCTATCTTATCAACGCGGTGAAATTTCACAGGAAGAATGGCTAAATTTTGCTAATGCAATTTTTGAACAGCTTCTAACTGAAATTAAAGATTCACTCATCAGGTTAAAAAATATTTAACTTGACAATCATTAATTAATTTGCTATAATAAATACAAGAAAATGAAAGGGGAAATTAAAATGAAGTTTTACATGGTAATGTGTCATCGAGGACATTGCGGCACAGGTCATAGCACTGAAATCAAATTCGCAATTCGGGCGAAAAACCTTATTGAAGCAATAGACAAAGCCAAGCGGATGCCGAGCGTAAAACATACTCGTATGGCAATTTATGGCAAGGAAATCACTGAGCAAGAATACAATGAATATCGACAGATTAGCGCTTACAAACGGTTCGACCAGCAAAAGCAACGCAGACGTTAAATCTGCGTTAATTTTGACCGGCCTGCGAGTTTACATAGATTTAACTTGACAATTGGAATTCTATATGCTATAATATCTTCAGAAAGTGAGGGAACAAAAATGAAAGTATGGTGGACAATTACGATAATAGGTATTGCAATTCTCATTGCCTGTCAGTTAATGGGTATTCCGATTGATTAATAAACTTTTAACTTGACATCCTCTCCTCAATCTGCTATAATATAATCATCAGGTGAAGGAAAACACTTTTAAACCAGAAGGAGAAACAAAATGAAGAAGTTTGCTATTGTGTGGTCTATCGTTATCGCTCTCGCCATTCTGATGGGCATTGCCGCGTGTGCCAGCGCGGAAACTTACCCGCAAGCCTTTGTGGTTGAACTGGTCAACTACGAACAGGATTTCATGGTTCTGGTGGACTGCAATGGCAATGAATGGATGTATGAAGGCGTTGAGGATTTTGATTGCGGCGATATTGTCGCCGCGATAATGGAAGAACGCGGAACTCCTACCATTTATGATGATGAAATTATTATGATTCGATATGCAGGATATATGGAAGGTTGGGAATAATCCCAATCTTTTGTTATTTCTTTATTAATTCTAACCGGCCAGTCCATTAACTTATATTTAACTTGACTTTTGACATAATCTATGATATATTATATACAACAAGTGAAGGAAACACTCAAAAACCAGGAAGGTAAATAGTATGAAAAAGATTATTTGTGTAGTTCTCATCCTCGCCGCTCTCACTCTGACCGCTTGCCAAGTTGGCAATCGTCAAGTTGGTTGGGACACAACCCAAACCTTTACCCACGCAATTCTTGAACTTGGCAACGGTGAAATTATTGAAGGCACAGTAACATCATGGCGTGACTTTGACGATTCTGATGTCGTTCAATTTACAATGAACGGTATCACATACCTTACTCATTATTCAAAGGTTGTTCTTACGACCAAGAAGCCTTAACAGCTTCTTGGTTATTTTTATGTTAAAATCTGACCGGCCAGATAGTTAACGCATCTTTTACTTGACTTCTTTCAAAAATTGTGTTATTATATATATGTCGAAAGGACAGAAGGGATTGATTCCAATGGGTTAAAGTAAGGGGCAACAGACCACTTGGCGGTGGAGAACTGACCCCACCATTACATTTGAAAACCGTTCCCCATTGATATTGGACAAGTCAATGATGTTTTCGTCCAACCCTTGCCAAAGGCCACGGCAAGGGTTAATTTTATATTAAAATCTGACCGGGAGGAGTTAGTTATGTTTAATCCAACTATTGAACAAATAGGCAATTTATCCACTGTTAATAAAATGTTAGGAAAATTTTATGATGAATATAGTTTAAATTATGATCAGGATGATGAATTAGACGCCCAACTAAAACAAATGTTAGACCTAATTCAAGAAGGATTTATTTCTGTGTATGAAGAAATGAAACGCCGTATTTAAAAAAAAGAAATGGTATGTTAAACATACCATTGCATAATATCCTCAAGATTTACAACTTCATCGTCAGGCACAAATATCGTCAACAGAAAATTATCACCATAATTTTCAATGTCATAGACATAACCGCAAGCACGCAATTCCTCAAACATTATTTCGTTATCAGTAGACCAATCAATGAAATAAGATTTAACCGTCATTTTGTTTTTCCTCTCTTTCGCTCTTTCTGTATATATTATAACCCAAGTATCCTAAAATGTCAAGTTAATTTTATATTAAATCACTGGCCGGTCAACAAGTAAAATCTACGTTAAATATCTTAAAACCACTTGCAATTTCATTTTAGATATGCTATAATAATTTCAGAAAGAAACGAGAGGAGAATTTCATTTTATGATCGTTTATCGAATTTACTGTGGGAATTTCGAGGGATCTTCCTATTATCGCACGCGTGAAGAAGCACAAAACGCGGCCAATTTCAGGACGAATTGCACAGGAATTGAATGGACTGTACGGGAGATTTATCTCCCGTAATTCCCGCGTTAATTTTATTCTAATTCTGCACCCGGCCAGCGAAGTTAATTTTATATTAAATATCCCAAAATTACTTGACATTTTATTCCGATTCTGTTATAATAATTATAGAACGAACGAAAGAGAGGAATCCTAAAATGCGTGAATGGAATGAATTGACTGATGAGGAACAGGTTCGACTGTGGTGGGAATATGACGCCAATTCTGAAGACGAAATTTCATTTTCAGAATTTGATGAAATGATGCAAGGGATTTACTTTGAGTAAATCCCTTAATTTCATTATTAAATTTATGTAAAACTTCTGGCCGGCCAGCCGAGTTAGTTTCCTCTAACCCGACCGTTTTTTATTTATTATATCATTTTCAATTTTAAGAAGCAAGATGAATTAGATTAATTTTAGTTTAAGTTTGCACCCGGCCCGTGAATGTAAACTTTATGTTAAACATCCTAAAATCACTTGACAATCCCAAATCCATATGTTATAATAGATACATCAAGAGGACAAAGAAAAGAGGTAAATAAAATGATGATTACTCGCGCCGCTGAAATGTACGTATTTCGCAATATGATTGGTGCTTATGCTACGATCATTTTGATTATCATTGGTATCATTCTTGCAATCATTCACTTCATCAAAAAGCGTCACGATGAAAAACCGATGACCTTTTTCCTAACATACCCCAAGTTTGCGCATGATTGCCTTAACGATGAAAAATGGCTTGCGAAAAACCCCAATTTTTCCAAGCAGCTTAAAAAGGAATTGGAAAAACGCGGATTGTAAAATCCGCGTTAATTTTCGGCCGGCCAGCCAATGTTAATTATATGTTAAATCATTCTCTAACCCCTTGACTTTTCATGTTATAGGGTGTATAATATATCCAGAAAGAGCGAAAGAAAGGAAGTTGACACCATGAAGTACACCACCAAGAATCCCCACGGTCTGACCCGCGACCTCCTGATTGAGGAAATGCTCCTCAAGGCCGAACTCCTCGATGAGGTCGGACATGACCGCGGTCTGGAAGATGACCTCACCATCGAACTCTACCGTATGAAAGAACGCGGCGAAACCTACGCCACCATGCTTGACTACAAGCGCACTTATGAGAACGCGGAAGCGAATGAGTGGTTTGGCTTCGAGATGTAATCTCGAAGCCTTTATTAATTTTAGATAAATTTTCTGGCCGGCCCGCAAATTTACATAAACTTTACTCAATAAAGTATTGACAAACGATGTTCAATCTGCTATACTATATACACGAGGTGAGGGGAACGCACCCAAACGGGCACGCGAAAGCGGTTCGGGCCGCCTGCCAAAAAAAATGTTCCCACAACAAAAACTTAACTTGACAAATTCTCGTCAAGGTGATATAATAAATACATCAAAGAGAGAAAGTGAGGAACAAAAAATGAAGCAGGAAATGATGATGATCGTGAGTGAAATGGTGGAGCGTGGCTACTGCCTGTTCTCCGAGACCGTGGAGCAGTTCGTGGAGCGGATGATCTCCTACGGCTTCGACGCGGATGAGATGCGGCGTTGGCGTGCGGATTTCTTCCGCACCTAAGCCGCCTGGCCGGGCCGCAATTTAACAGCTATTTAACTTGACTTCCTCTCCCTCTCATGTTATAATATATCCAGAAAGAGCGAAGGGAGCAAATAAAATGAAGAATTGGAAAATCGTTTATACCCTCATCACGGGTACCCTTATGTATATTGAATTTGAAACCTTTGAAGAAATGGAAAATTGGCTGGCTCCGCGAATCCAGGAGCTGCGACCTATCTGTGAGAAAGCTGTCGTGTGGGAGCTGTTCGAGGGTGAGTGGAAAATTCGTCACAGCTGGAAGAGAGCGTAAGCTCTCTTTTGTTATAAAAATATTAAGAAGCTGCCCGGCCTGACGCTTAACATTCTTTTAACTTGACTTTGGGAATTTTCTGGTGTATAATAATACCAGAAAGAGGAAAGGAAGTAAACAAAATGGAGAAAATGATTTGGTTTGACATGGATGGCACGATTGCGAATCTGTATGGCGTTGAAAATTGGCTTTCGATGCTCATTGCGTCTGACCCTACGCCTTACAAGCTGGCAGCTCCGCTGGTGAATATGAATATTCTTGCCCGCAAGCTGAATAAACTCCAGCGAGCTGGCTACAAAATCGGCATCATCAGCTGGTTGTCCAAATCCAGTACTCCCGAATATGATGAAGCTGTGACGGCTGCAAAGCTGTGGTGGCTCCGCAAGCATCTCAATTCTGTGAGCTGGGACGCCATTCACATTGTAAACTATGGCCGCAATAAATGGGAAATTTGCGGCGAAGGTATTCTCTTTGATGATGAAAAGCCGAACCGTGACAGCTGGGGCGGCGAAGCCTATCACCCCGATATGATAATGGAAATCCTGTCGAGCCTTACGGCTTAACAGGATTTTAACTTGCCCGGCATGAAAATTCACACAATCTTAACTTGACTTTTTATATGTTTTAGATTATAATATATACAGAAAATGAACGGAGGATAATACAATGACTAGTAATGAAATTGCCTTCACCGCTCAGCAAATTGACGGCGCTTATATCAATTCCCTCGTTGACCTTGTGAACGTTTGCCGCGAACTTGACGTTAAAATTGATAAGGTTTTCCATTATCAACATGGTTGGGCCGTAACTTTTGAAGGTTTTGATGGTGACGCTATTTGCCATAATGGAAGCTATGGTAGTCCTTGTTACGGTGGACTTTATAACCCTGATGTTGAACGCAATGATTGGAATGACAGCGGTTCTTGGGAAACTTGTGGTTTTCCTTGGGATCATGATGATGTTAGCGTTCATTCCGCACGGGCACTTGCGTATATGATTGACGCGCTTCGCAGTGGTTTTAATTGGGAAGATTACGAGGACTATCATTAAGTTCTCGTTAATCTTTCCACCGGCCAGTATTTTACAATCAATTAACTTGACTTCTTCCTTCAAATATGCTATTATATATTCAGAAAGGGGATGGAACTTATGACCTTTAAGATGAATGATTTCGATGCAATGCGTGAATGGTTAAAGCGTTGTTCTGGACCGAAAGCCATCCGTAAAGGCCGTGTTATGTATTTTGATAATCTGCGTTATCGCGAAGATTATGAAGCAATTTACGATTTCATTACTATGATGGGAGGAGAAATTGATTATGACAATTATGCCGAAAATCGTTGAACTTAACGAAAAAGAAAAAGAAACTCTTCTCGCCGCATTAAAAATTCTTAATGAATTTGAAAACAAAACAGCCTATCAACTTGAATTTGAAGATGAACATGCTATATGTTGGAATGCAAAAGATTCTCTTAAAGAATTTCTTTTTAGTATTTGTAATATAAATTAACAGTGGCACAGCCACTGTTATTTTTATGTAAATTTTCTGCCGGCCGCCCTTAATATAGAATTAATGCAGTAAGGCAGGAAGAATAAAACAACAAGCCAAAAGTGCGGCACAAGCCAAAAATAAATTTACGTTATCTAAAACAAACCAAACCATTTTATAAACATCTTCTTTAGTTAAACGATAGAACCACATCTTGATTCGGTAATCAAACGCCCGACGAGTTTTCTTTTTCATATCATTCCCTCACTTTCTGAAATCAGTATAACATACTTTCCAATAAAAAGCAAAGACATTCTTTATTCTATATTATGACAAAATTAAGGCAGCTCCCGGCCAGGTTAGTTTACACTAACTAATTATTAAGAAAAAAGAAAAGAAGGCTTATGCCTTCTTCTCCTTAGCCTTGGCTACCTTGGCAGCATGTTCTGCTTCCTTAACAGCCTTATTATCAGCCTTTATCTTGCGATCAGCTTCCCACGCTTTCGCAGCCTCGTAGGGGTCGAAGGCTTCGGAAGTCTTGGTAGCCTTCCAATTCTTAGTCTTAACCGTGACCTCAGTCCAGACTTCCGTATCCTCTACCCTCTGGAGGATAGCGAAAGAACCATCCGCAAACTTCACAGCCTCATTCTCCATCAGAGAGGGCATAATCGCGGAAATAGTCATCTGACGAGCGGTGGCACGAATCTCAGCAGTATTCATAGACATAATGTAACCCTTTCTCGTTTTTAGGAGTTTCGTTCTCCTTTATGTTCCTATTATAACAGATTCAGCGGCGTTTGTCAAGTTAATTCTTTATTAACTTTGTGATGTCCCCATCACGCGACTCACGTCGTCCTTACCTCTGCCCTTGGAACACTTATATTATAACAGAATCCAACTTCAAAGTCAAGCACTTTACAAAAACTTAACATCCGCTGGCCGGCCCGAAGTTTAACATAAAAATAACTTGTGCGGTTATCCCGCACAAGCATAATCAATTATAACAGGCGACCCATTGAGCAAACCCCAATTCTCATTATGAAGGTCATGTAAATGAAGTTCATCCCAAATATAATCATTTGCTTCATCACTTAACCATTCGTAAATATCATCATTAGACAAATTTATTGCCAGTTTATCAATTCGCGGCATAATATAATAAGTTTTGCCACAAACTTCCACAGGAGTAACTTCCGCAAACAAATCCCGAAATTCAGAATTTTTTATTTCTTTCCACATTGCATATTCTTCTTTACAACCACCAAAAGTGCAAGCGTTATTAGCATCATAATCCCACTTAACAACATAATCAGAAGTTAAGAGAGCATAACGCACAGCACCACGCCCTACTTTTACCGCACGCCGATTCTCAAAATTGAAAGCAGAAACAGCAGTATAAACGGAAGCGTATTTATTAAGATAAGGGACAATTTTGTTAAGGAACTTGATAGCACGAACGATGTAATTTGATTTCATTCTCTCGACCTTCTTTCTGGATATATTATACAAGATAGAATCCTGAAAGTCAAGTTATTTTTATGTTAAATTGCTGGCCGGGCAAGTTAAGATTGCGTTAATACGCAACCCTAACTTCTTCCGCGACTGCATTAGCTATATCAAGCATAACTTTCTGCGGCCAAACCATCTTGTAAATATGGCGAGTAGTTTCCTTTTCCATTTCTACATAATCAGCCTTTTTATAATCAAAGAATTTAATCTTTATTTTAACAATCTCATCTCGCACAATTTCCACAGGAGAAAAATATTCATTAATCCATCGGCCATTAGAATAATGAGTGCTGTAACAACGCCGCAACATTTCAGTCAAACACTGATGCGGAACAGGCAAATCAGCCGCGATAAATTCTTCACCCTGTTCCATATTCGCAAGAGCGAAAAGCAGGTCAACGGTGTTACAAAGTGAAGTATGCTTGCCACCAGTCCAAGCCATCCTACAAGCAAACTTTTCATAGTTGGTTATGTCATCATTCCAAGTAGCATTAAAATTAATCTTCATATTTTGTTTTCTCCTTTTCTCTTGCTTTCTGTAATTATTATACACCCACTACTCCCGAAAGTCAAGTTAATTTAATATTAAATCGACGCCCGGCCCGCGATTTAACATTTTCTTAACGCGATAAATACTTGACATTTTACCGCGATTCTGCTATAATAATTACAGTTGAGGGAGAGAAAAGGAAATCCCGAAACCAATCACGAAATCTTAACTTGACATTATATCAAATCCATGATATAATAAATATGTTGAAAGGACATGAGGGTGTAGCCAAGTGGTATGGCAATGGACTTTTAATCCATGTACCGCGGGTTCGATTCCCGCCACCCTCACCAACTTCACGAAATCTTAACTTGACAAAGTTGGGAAATCGTAGTATAATAAAGATGTTGAAGGGACAGAAACCCCAAAGCCGAGCCAGTAAGGCGAGTACGTGAACGCGCGTAAGTCGTACAAACGTAGAGGGTGGAACCTGTTGGATGAAATTAGCGAAGAATGGTTAGCACTCACCACTCCCCTTTAACAAACTCTTAACTTGACATTACAGCGCGAAAGTGCTATAATGAATACATCAAAGGGAAGGAAAACCCACCAAACCAGAAAGGAATCAATATCCTATGAAGAAGAACGTATTTGAGATGGTCGTCGCTATGGTCAATGGTCAGCCTGTTGCCGATATGGATACTCTGCGGAACGAAATTAACGCCGAGTATGAGCGTATGAACGCCAAGCGTCAGGCGAATAAGACCGCTTACGACACCGCCAAGGACGTGGCATTCGGCATCCTGTGCGATAAGCCGATGACGGTCAAGGAGATTTTCGCCGCTGGCGAGGGTCAGTGGCCCGATGGCTTTACCTCCGCAAAGGTTCAGTATGCAATTCTGCACTACTGGAACGATGAGGTCGTGAAGCACGATAACGGCAAGAGTGCTTACACTTACACCGTTAAGTGAGCGTAAATAAAAGCCCTTCGGGGCTTTTATTTCATTGTTAAATCTATGTTAAAAATCGGGCCGGTCAATTATTAATTTTATTTTAAAACCTTACCCGGCCCGCCAATGTTAAGATTTGGTTAACTATCTCATTAAGTGCTTGACTTTCACCACGATTTCTGCTATTATATATATGTCGAAAGGAAACAGGGGCTAAAAACCTTCGATACTCGGAGATGGCCACCAAGTTTGCGAGCCCTGAACTTCACGAAGAATTAACTTGACAAGAGCGAAACTTCGTGATATAATAAAGACGTTGAAGGGGAAGAAAACACGAGCGGCGTCCCACGTTTCGGCAGCACAATTAATCGGCCATCTTCCTCTTTAACAAACTCTTAACTTGACATTAGGCACACAACGTGCTATAATGAATATACAAAAGGAGAAGGAAACTCCCCAAACCAGAAAGGGTAACAACTATGAAGAAGAACACCATCACCGTTCTGTACAACTACTTCGTGAAGAATGACGACACCATCGACCTGTCCGCTGTGGTTGAGGACATTCGTGCGGAGTATGAGAAGTCCGCCGCGAAGGCTAACGCGAAGATGGACGCCTACGAGCAGGCGAAGCCCATCGTGTTCGCCGCGATTGCGGATACGCCTCTGACTGTTAAGGACATCTTCACCGCTTGCGAGGACGAACTGCCTGACGGTTTCACTTCTCACAAGATCCAGTACGCTCTCCTGCACTACTGGACGGACGAGGTTGACAAGATCGACAACGGCAAGGGCCCCTTCACTTACAAGGTGAAGTGAGCCTAACCGCCGCCTTTCGGGGCGGTTTTTCTTTACATTTTATTTTGTTAAGTTTTCGTTAATTTTCGGGCCGGGAGCGAACTTAACAATCATTTAACTTGACCCCGCGCTTCCGATATGGTATTATATATATAGAAAGTTGAGAGGAGATAAAACAAATGGGATGCTTCTATACTGGATTTGATTACAAAAATCGCAAGAATGGTTACTTCAAAATTGGTGAAACCGAAAAGAAAACACCTTCCGCACGTCTATCCACTATTCGTTCTACCGATTCTTTCCAGTGCTTGGGATGGATTCGCTTACTTGACGAAACCAAAGCACAGCGACTTTATGTTGAAGCGTATGCACGTATGATGATGGAACTTCACCCTGACCTTACTCATACGCAGAATGACCACTATCTTTACCAGATAAAGAGTAAAGAAGAAAAGTATTCACAAGCACAGGAATACGCCGATTTGGCTATCGGTTATGCTATCAATGCTTGTAATATGGCGGGTATTAAATGGGAAATGGGCAACAAAACTTATAAAAGAAGTTAACTTTATGTTAACTTCTCGCCCGGCCCGCAAGTTAACAAACTCTTAACTTGACTTTGCCTCTCTCAAATGTTATAATATACTTGTAAATTGAAGAAAGGAACTCACTGTTATGATTTGGAAACTAACTGACCGATTTGTCCTCGTTTTGGATGTAGAAACCGCTAACTCCCTTGATGATGCTTTAGTATATGACATTGGATGGCGTATAATTGACCTTTTTGGTAAAGTTTACGCGGAAGGTTCTTTCGTGATTCGTGATATTTTTGTTTATGAACGTGAAATCGTGAAAGAAGCCTATTATGCCGATAAGATTCCTGAATACGTTACGGACATCCAGCAAGGCAAGCGTGAAATGGTTAATTTTATGGAAGCACGGCGGCGTATTCTTAACATAATGAAGCATTTTAATTGTCATACTGTTGCGGCGTATAATGCGAACTTTGACAGAAACGCACTTAACACAACCTTGCGTTTCTTAACGAAATCTAAATATCGATATTTCTTCCCTTACTCTACCGAATTTGTATGTATTTGGAATATGGCTTGTAACTCAATTTGTCAACAGAGCGAATATAAAACGTTTGCGGAGACTAACTATCATTTCTCCAATCATGGCAAAAACTATCGAGCCACCGCCGAAACGGTTTACGCTTTCTTAACGAATAATGCAAACTTTACAGAGGAGCATAAAGGTTTAGATGATGTTAAGATTGAGTGTGAAATCTTTGTTAAGTGCTTTGAGGAACTCGGTGGGGTTATGAGCATAAAAAGAAATTGTTGGCAAAAAGTTAAGCGGGGAGCCTTAATGCTTCCCGTTAATTCTTTGTTAATTTTCGGGCCGGGCCAAGATTTTACATAGAATTAACTTGACTTCATTACTAATTTCTGCTATACTATATACATAAAAGAAAGGGGATTTGAACTATGACTGTTAAAGAACTGGTTGCCATCCTGAATACCCTTCCGTCCGATGCTACTGTCGTTTATGCCGCCAGCCGTTTTGTTGCCGATGAAGTTATTTATGATGATTACGATAACACTGTAACTTTCGCAGGCTCAGAAGAGTTTGGCATCCCTTCCACCTGTGACGGTGATTGCTTGGAATGTCACGAACCTTGTCAGATGAATCAAGATATTCCCGATGATGTTGACGAATCGAATTACGACCCTTACTGCGGTTGTGATATGTTTGAAATCTGCGGGTCAATTGATGAGGAATGGTAGTTAACCATTCCTTAACAGTTGCCCGGCCTGTTGTTTAACAGAATCTTAACTTGACTTCTGCGTGCAAATTGTGTATAATTATATCAGAAAGTGAGGGAACGCAAATGGAAAAGAAAAATCAAAATCGTGAGTTATGGGTTGGCTATCGTCCTTCTGTAATGCCAGCAAAGAAAAAGAACAAGAAGCACGAACGCAAAGAAGGCAAGCAGATTTGTCGCAATGCTATGAAAGGGGATAAAGAATAATGGAAATTTACATCGTCACTATCTTTGATTATCGCAAGTGTGAAACTATTCTCGTGGGTGCTTATTCTACCCTTGCCAAGGCTCATACTGCTATGGATGGAGCAATGGCCGCGGATTATGGGCAGAATGAGTATACTGACTGGGACAACGATTCGGCAAGCGGTCAATGGTGCTATTTTTATGAGGGATATACAGCACAGATTGGACGAATTATTTTAGATGATTAACACGGATTATTAAATCCGTGTTAAATTTTTATCCGGCCCGAAATTTAACAAACATTTTACTTGACTTTTTGTAGAAATTATGGTATTATATTTATAGAAAGTGAAGGGAGAAAGTCAAATGAAAATTGAGGTTAAAGTTTGGGATGTTTGTGAATTGTGTTACCATCTTATTACAGGCGAATGGGATTCTGTTGAATCAATGTTAAAAGATTTTGAGAAAGGATTTGAAGTTGTTCATTTCAATGTAATAGAATCTTAACTTGACAACTCAACTCCAACGTGCTATAATATATACATCAAGTGAAGGAAAACACCAAACCATGAAAGGAGATAACATATGGCTAACATGAGTAAGGCAGCCCTCGAAACCGCTATTCGCAATGATATTCTCTCCGCTATGACTGATTTCCTGTCGGAACATTTTGACGCTGACGTTATGGACGTTAGTGCCAGCGAACTCGTGATGCCTGTTGTCGATGCTGAAGGTAACGAAAAATTTGCTTTGATTAAGGTGTCTATTCCGCGTGGTTCCCGTAATGGCGATGGCGGCTATGATGCCTATGACGGCTATGCGGCCCATGATGAATGGGAAGATGTCAAAGCCAGTAAGGCGGACAAAGCGGCAAAGCGTAAGGAAAAGGCCGAGCGTGCCGAAAAGGAAAAGGAACGTAAACGGCAGGCAAAGCAGACCATAAAGAAACTTAACACTGTGGGTTTCAAAGCTCTTGTCTCTGAACCCATCGAGGATAAAGATGATGAAAACCAGTATCTTGATAGGGAAGTAACGGTTTAACCGTTACTTCCTTTATTAAAATTATGTTAAATTTCGGGCCGGCCAGTTAACAAAGAATTAACTTGACTTTCTGTTCAATTTGGATTATAATAAATACATCAAATGAAAGGGGAATAACCACTATGAAGATTAATGTTATTGAAATGATGCACAATCTGTCCAACTGCAAGTATGAGGAACTTTGCCATTTTGCTTTCAAAGAAGGTATTAAGATTCCTACTCCTACCTGTTCAAAAGTTGAACTAATTACTCTTATCATTGCTAATCACGCTTATAAGGAAAATAATCCTGCGAATGAGCGTACTCGCTATCGTTTGCGGGAATGTGACGGAACTGAACATTATGTTATGCTTACTCCTGAGCAAGAGCGTTTTATGCGGTGGAGTCACGATCATTATGTTAATTATGAAGACATGGATATAGATGTTATCGAAGATATTGAATGGGAAACTCCGTAAGGAGTTTCCTTTAATTTTATGTTAAGAACCCGCCCGGCCCGCTTTGTTAAGATTATGTTAAATAGTCCCATAACCTCTTGACTTTTGATCGAATTTCCGCTATAATTATATATGTCAAGAGGGCGAGGGAAAGCCCAAGGACGCAGGAGAGAGTGAACCAGAGGACAAGCGGCCGATTGTCAAGTGTCGGTTCCCACCTTGCGAGCGAACAAAAACTTAACCTTCAAACCTCTTGACAACCACTTCAAATCATGGTATAATAAATACACAAAAGGCAAGGAACAAGCCTTAAAAACCAGAAAGGGAAACACTATGAAGAACACTATGACTCGTGTCGAAGCCATGAACACCGCCATTGAGATGATTACCAACACCATCGAACTGAATGGCGAGGGCGACCCCGATGAGGTCAAGCTGACCAAGACTCTTGAAATTCTGACCAAGATTCGAGATCAGATCGCGAAGCCCCACACTTCCAGCGACGAAGCCAAGGCAAAGCGTAGTGCCATGCAGAAGGAAAAGACTGCCAAGGCTCGTGCGGAACTCGTTTCCACTGTCGCGCCTATTCTCCGCAAGTATCTGACCTCTGATGTTACTGCGAAGGAACTGTTTGAGGTTGCCAAGGGCGAACTGCCGCAGGACTTCAGCGCGGCGAAGGTTCAGAACATTCTCATTCGTGAGATGGCTCCCGAACTCGTCAAGACCGAAGCCAAGGGGCACGCGAACACCTATAGGCTCGCGTAATAGAAAGGGCTAATGCCCTTTCTTTTTAATAATAAGTTAGTTTAATCTAACTCTGGCCGGGCATCATTCGGCGGAAAATATTGAAGATTTCCCCTATTTTCTCGACTTAAAAAATGAGGAAAATCATTATTTATTAGAGGTGAATATTATGGAACAATGGAAAGAAATTCCTAACTTAAAAAATTATTATATTTCTACAGATGGAAAAATTAAAAATAAAACTGGGAAAATATTAAAAACTCATATTAACAAAAATGGCTATGAAATTTTAACAATAACTATCGGTTCAAAAAAAGATAATACTAGAAAAACTATAAATAAAAGAGTTCATAGACTTGTTTTAGAAACTTTTAAACCAATAGAAAATAGTGATAATTATGATGTAAATCATATAAATAGAATTAAAACTGATAATAAATTAGAAAATCTTGAATGGTGTTCACGAAGTGAAAATCTTTATTGGAAAGAAAAACCTGATAGTTTAGGTAGGTCTAGTAAAAAAGTTAAAGTAGAATATCTAAATGGCACAACAGAATATTATAACTCTTTAACAGAATGTGCGAACCATTTTAATGTTTGTTTAGAAACTATTCGCGAATATATGAGAAAAGAACTTTCTCCTAGACGAAAAATACAAGCATATTTTTCTTATATAGAATAGTCCGGCCACGATTTTAATCAAAAATTAACTTGACTTTTTTCAAATTTAGGAGTATAATTATTATAGAAAAAAAGAAAGGGGATACCAATTATGGCTATCGACATTCGTCACACTTATTCTACCCACGTTGAAATCACTTTCTATGCTGAAGATGGCATCACTTTGCGTTGTAATGATTGCGGACAGATGGATGACATTGCCGAACAGGTGTGTGAAGTTCTGGTTAAGCACAACTTTTCTTATGCCGACGTCTGTTCCGCCGAAACTGGTGAGGTTCTGATGGTGATTGAGCGGACTTAACGTCCGCTTAACATTCATCCGGCCAGCATTTTAATATAAACTTAACTTGACTTTCCTCTGCGAAAAGGTTATAATATATACAGAAAACGAAAGGGGAAAATGATATGTGGAAAGAAAATTTTAAGAACTGGCTAATTGGTTGGCTTATTCGGCGTACTCATCTTTATCAAACTACTGTATATTATATGCTTTATTCTATGCCTACTTCAATAACTAAAACTCTTTTGAGGCAGGTAGAAGAAAACACCGATGAAGAACTGGCTAACTATTTTCGTCCTATCCGTTTTGTAAAGCATCCTGAATGGAGGCATAAAGAGCCATAAGGCTCTTTTAAATTTAGGTTAATTTTAAGCCCAGCCTGCAATGTTAAATCTTTGTAAACCTATTGACTTTCAAACTCAATTCTGCTATACTATATATGTCAGGAGGAGAAAGAAAATGAAAAGCAATCTCTACCGCCGCATGGAACGCAATACCGCCGCATGGGATTTGACCGCGGGTTGCCGCAAATATATTTTTAACAATAAGAGTCAGCGCAAATTGCGCCGTGAACTGCGTCGCAAGTCCCGCAAAGCAATCAACCGATTCTTTAACAAAGATTTTACTTGACAAACTTCAAATTCCATGATATAATATAATCAAGAAGTGAAGGAAAACACTTACAAACCAGAAAGGGATTTAATATGAAGATTTCCAAGGCTATCGTTGATTCCAACATTCGCACCGCTATCTTCAACGCTCTGAATGTCGCCAACATCGAGGGCTTTCACAAGATCAATGATCGCCAGTATGGTTGCATCGTTGAGGATGTAAACGGCGAACGTCGTTATGCTCGCGTGGGCGTCATCGTTGCGGAACAGCGTGAGGACGTAACCGCGGACGAACTGATGGCGTCCGAGATTGCAGACTACGAGGAGAAGCAGGCAAAGAAAGCGGCAAAGGCCGCGGAACGTGCCGAAAAGGCAGCGAAGGACAAGGCGAAGCGTGAAGCCGCCAAGAAGGAGAAGGAGAAGGAAGGGGACTAACCCCTTCCTTTAATTTTATGTTAAAAATCGGGCCGGGTCAAACCTTAATCAAATCTTAACTTGACATCTAATATAAATTGTAGTATACTATATATACAAACAAGAGAGGAGCAAAATACTATGACGATTTACACCGCAGTTACTACCTTTGGAGATGGTCTGTTCGGTTCCTATTCTACTTTGCTTCGGGCACGCAAAGCTATTGAACATTACTTCAAAGAGGCCGTAGATGTTGTTTCTTTTGAAGATGTTGGTAACTATGTTTATCAGTATACAACTGATAAGGGTGAAGTTCATTCCATTACCATTCTTACTGATACTCTTGATTGGGAGTATGATGTGGGAGAACTTGACGAGAACGATTAAGTTCTCGTTAACTCGCCCGGCCAGGAGTTTAACAATAAATTAACTTGACTTCAAAGTATTTCTGTGCTATACTATATTCAAGAAAAGCAAAGGAGAAAGTCAATGAAAATTATTGCTGATATGTATTACAATGTATATAAAGTTGTTTATGGCGGTCAAGGTTTCCGTGATACTTATACTTTGAAAGCAATTTTTGATACCAAAAACGCGGCAGAAGCATATATTAAAAAAATGCAATCTGAAAAAGAACTATATACTTCATATCAAATTGAAGAAAAGATAGAAAATATCAGAAAATTAACTTGACTTTCATTCTATCCTATGCTATAATATATTCAAAAAAACGAAAGGGGATTAAACATTATGGATTACATTTGCCCTCATTGTGACACTGAACTTGAACTGACCGAAGTTGAAACTTATCAGGACTATAGCGGTTCGCGCATGCTAACCGAGTATAATACTTGGTATTGCTCTACTTGCGGCCGCACGTATCAAAATGAAACTAACTATGTCTATGTTGATGAAACTGAATTGAAGGAGATTAAGTAATTATGAAGTGTCCTAATTGCGGCGAAACAGTCACTTTTGAGGATGTAGTAGATACCGAGTATCATAATCATACGTATTATGATATTGGTTATGGCACTTGTCCAAAGTGTAACAAAACTTGGGGATGGACAGAGGTTCTTGTTTACACAAGAGACGAGGACATTCAAGAAATGAAAGATAACGACCATCTTTGATGGTCGTTAACTTTATGTTAAGAAACAGGCCGGCCAATATTTAACAAAAAATTAAAGTGGATTATTCATCCACTTTAACCCATTTTGATTCTGATACATCATATTTAAATAATCCAGTATCTCCTTTAAAATCATAATTAAGCATACAGCATCCAATATTTTCGTCTATAATTGCTTCTTCTTGTGCGGTTAAAATGTCGCATCTTTTAATATAAGTACAATCACTATAAGCATTGTCAAGCCAAGTAAGCCAATCTTCGACATGAGGGGAATCAAATGGAGCAGTCATTTCCTTCATATTCTTATCATAGAAAGAGTACTTCTTTTCTATGCTTCGCATCAATCCATAACCTTTATTCTCATAAGCCAAGCACGCTTCATAATTGTCAAATTCCTTATCATCATAGGCATAATACATAGTAACTTCGCGCATATCTCATATCTCCTCTCTTTGATGTATATATAATAACATAAAACCGCGACAAAGTCAAGTTAAATCTATATTAACATCTCGCCCGGCCAGAACTTTACATAAACTTTACCTAAAATCTGTTGCTTCTTAATAATCAAATATGTTATAATATATCCAGAAAAAGAAAGGGGATAACTGCTATGTTGAAATTTGTTCTCATTTTTGCAATCTCTGTTTGGACTACTTCTTCCCTATTTATGGTTGGCTTTTGGCTTAACGCAATGATAACAGTTTTCCGAGAAAGTGGCAAAATTTTCCTGATACCGATTGGTCATTTTCTCTATATTCATTTCTGCCCTATTGTGCATACCATACAATGCTTTAAAATTTTAAAACGAGTTGCGGAACTAAAACGCGAAGTGTAAACTTCGCGTTAAGTTTCAGGCCGGGCGAAGGCTTAACACAAAAAATAAAATAGCGCTTTCGCGCTATTAATAATCTTCCAATTCGGGAATTTTTGTTATGGTGCCATAATAACTGCCATCCTCATTGAACCAAAAGGAAAAATCCTCATGGTCAATTACCCAAAAGTCATCACGCTTTTCATAAGTATGATGAATGTTCAAGCAGTCAAGAAGATATAAAGCCATTGCAAAATTCGGCATTTATTTACGCTCCCTTCTTATAGTCCAAAAGCCTTTAAAATAATAATTGCAACAATCATAACGCCAACACACCCTGTGACAATTACAAAAAGACAAAAATTATCGTCATCTTCTAAATATCCCCGAATACCGCATATAATTACATAGATACAACCACTAAGGAAGCAAAGAATAAAACCTCCAATTAGGATATATCCCAGAATATCCGTTAAAATTCCACTAATCATTCGCCCGCGCTCCCTTCATTTGATGTAATAAGTATAGCATAGACCGCGCAAGAAGTCAAGTTAAGTTTTAATGAAGAAACCGCCCGGGTAATTGTAAATTCGAGATTAAGAAATTAGCCGGCCCGAAATTTAACAAAAAGTCAACACTTTCACTCGCATAATTTTAACTTTGACGTGATATAATATATCGGGGGTGTCGCAAGTTAGCCTTCCCTAATTCAGTTAGTTTACACTAACTAACTGCCGCAGGCACTTTACTATGCTAAAGTGGTAACGTGCTAAATCCTACTATTTGACTTCACTATAAAATTATGTTATAATAGTATCATAGAGAGGAGGGGTCCTTATACGCACTCAGGAGCTGGAACCACGCTTAGGAGCTGGAACTTTCATAGGAGCTGGAAACTCCGGCCAGCTGAATAAGCTGGAAGTCAAATATTTAAAAAATTTAGAAGCTGGAAATTTAACTACTAAGGAGCTGGATTTTAAAATTGTCAAGTATTTGATAAAATAATTTAAAATAATTCAAAAATAAATAAAAATACTTTAATTTTGAAAGAAAATTTCAAAAAAGGAGTGTAAAAAATGAGAGAAGGATTGCATTTATCCGAAGCACTTGATTTAGAGTGCCCAAATTACGAGCGCGGACGCCTAAACCTAATTGTTGCACAAACTGGCCAGGGTAAAACCACAGCAGCAATAAATACTATACCAAAACAATTGGGCGTCGCGCCGCAGCGATGCCTTATTTTAATTGACACAACAATGGGCGAGGAAGAAAAAATAGCCCTTGAAGAATGCCAAATGTGGGGCGAAAAGCTGAATAAGCCCTATATACTAAATTATCAAAAATTCGGCGCAATGGTTAAACGTGGAGAGCTGGTAGCTGAAATGTTTGATTATATATGCTGTGATGAAATTCATAATTTAATCAAATATGTAAGAATAGATGAAGCTAATATATGGAAGCGCAACCCAGAAAGCTCGCGGGAAGTTATTTGTCTTATACTATCCCAAGAATCATTTTCCTACATAGCCATTGATACACTACTCCATTGGGCTGAGCTGAAAGGAGTTTGGTGGTTTGGTTTAACTGCGACCGCGGACAACCTAGAAAAATGGGTTCGTTTAAAATCATATATAAATGAAATTCAAATTCAAGAGCAGTTAATAGCTTACGAAGTATTTCAGAAATATGAATATTCAAATGTACACGTTCTTTTGCGCGCAAATCCAGAAGTCAAGCGTTTAATATTTGTTCCTAAAATAGAACAAGGTGAGCAATTTGCGCGCGAAATTCAAGAAAATACAGGACGTAAAGTTGTTTGTTTATGGTCTAAACACGCCTTAAAACCAATGACAAATAATCAGCTAGACATTGTCAATCACTTGCAACAAAGCCATAAATATCCAGATGATATAGATGATATAATACTTACAGAGGCTTATGCTACGGGCTGGAATTTAATGGACGATAACGTACAAATTGTAATCGTTCATAGCGGAAACAAAGATATACAAATTCAATTCCCTGGAAGAAAACGTGGAGATTGGCAAATACAATATAATTATAATAGTAGATTAGCTGAAAATAAAAAACGATTAGAGAGAAAACAAGCTGTAAGAGCTAATATAGCAAACACTCAATGGATTATACCAGATAATTATTTAGGACGTAAGCTGGGAAAGGAAGATAAAGAACAGTTAATTCAAGAAATTGGTTATCCTAAAAAATGGACTTCATTAAAAAAGGATATTGAAAGTTATTATGATATTAAACAAACTGGAACAGGAGTTAATTATGGTCATATCATTTCTCCTAAAATTTAAAAGATAGTAATTTTCACTTAAAAAAAATTGGGTCCGGGGTTCTATTATATATAGACAACCCCGGACTCATTTTTTTTCGATAAAAATTACTACAGCCAAATATTTGACTGACAAAATTCTTACCCCACCTCTTATAAATAGGTGGGGTAAGTTTTTCGTCAACCAAAAAATAAAATTAAATACTTGACATCTTATATAAATTACGCTATATAGAATTTATAAAAATTTAATAAAATTTTATTGAGTTAAATGTTTGACAAAAGTTGAAATTTGACGCACTACTACATTCCCTATACCCCAAAATTCTCCCCACCTTAAAACCAACCTTTCCCTCCCAAATTCACAACTTCCTTATCCCTTCCCTATATTTAACCTTATACATATCAAAAATCATATTTCTTCTTTTCTTTACAACAAGGATGTATCATATATTAAATATCCAAAATGCTATATTTTTCCTTTTCTTACAACCGCGCGAAAACCTTATGTCCCCCTTCCCGCTCATCAAAAAGCGCTTCGCGCTTTTTGAAGAGCCGGTCCCCAAGGGGACCCGTTTGTTGACTTTTAGTAAAATTTGGAGTATAATATAAATATAAAGTAAGAGAGGTTGATTTGAATGAAGATTGGCAAGGAAATGGTTTTTGGTAAGAGAGAGAATTATGAAATTGTACGATATAATTACTATTTCTCAAGTAGAAAAGAAATGGAAAACTTTAAGTTACATGAAAATGAAAGACTTATTGGACGTTCTTATTATACTGGAGATCAAATGTATCCTTGTTATATACAAGTCGAAGCTATTCGCGCAATTAAGTCAAAGCATATTTATGATTCTGAAAGCTATGGAGCTTTTATTAAGAATTTACAATTAGTTCAAAAGAATTTTAATTATAGTAATGAATGGTATAATAATTGGATTGACTATGTAAATAAAATTGGTTATGATGAAGCTGAATCGTTAATTGAGCTATTGAATGATTTTTATGTAAGTGGAGTGTGGAGGGCAATTAGTGATGAGATTTATTGATAAGATAAGAAATTTAACCAAAGAAGCAAAAAACATTGAGAATGCCTATCCCTCAATTGCTAAAACTATTGAAAAAAGTGCTTTACGAGGCAATCATAGTTGTTATATGCAATTAACTCCTGAACAAATTGAAGCTTTGCGCGCAGAAGGCTTTCAGGTTAGTGAAGCTTCACTTCTTTTTGAACATTATATAGAATGGTAAATAATATGGAAAAAAATTATGATATAAATGGTGTTCTGCTTGAGAAAGTAGAGTTAAATGTAAAGCAATGTAATAAAATCGCACACGAAGCTATTGCCGCGCGAGAAAGAGAATTTGTTTCAGAAATAATTTTAAATGCGGCACACAAGGGTTGTTTTTCTGCAATACTACCAACTATTAGTCAAGATACTAGAGATTGGCTATATAGTTTAGATTTTAGCACATTTACGAATAATTGCGGCTTAAATGTTTGTTGGAATGATACGGTGATTGAAGAATGAAAAAAATAATATTATATTGGATTAATAAAATTATTTATAAGTCTAATATGAATTATACTTATTCAAAAATTTGCGCGGCTTTAAAAAGAGGAGATTCTATTTGTCGTCTCGAGTATCCAAATGCTA
>Ga0247608_10001895_pt1 | contig 27724 bp, 31 predicted proteins | sample 176DNAGHGlowgp2_FD_193490 | JGI IMG/M metagenome (GOLD analysis project Ga0247608, IMG submission 193490) | Sheep rumen microbial communities from Palmerston North, Manawatu-Wanganui, New Zealand - 1766 DNA GHGlow gp2 | ecosystem: Host-associated > Mammals > Digestive system > Stomach > Rumen ... | reverse complement strand
AGTGAAATAAATATATAACTTTTTTCACGGTACAAAAAGTGAAATAAATATATAACTTTTTTCACGGTACAAAAAGTGAAATAAATATATAACTTTTTTCACGGTACAAAAAGTGAAATAAATATATTTATTAAAAATACATAAACGATAAATATGTCTAACTTTGATAATATTATTCAAGAGATAAATACTAACTTACCAGACAATAATGCTCGTCGTATCACTGCTAAGAAGTTGCGTGACACCTTGATAGATTTTGTTGATGTATCTGATGATGAAGTGACAAATGTAAAAAATAGTGTAAATACTATAAATACAACACTTAATGGTGGTGGAAGCTCAGTAATTAGAGTTACAACAGATTTGGTTGTTAATTGGGCTGGTACAGGTGCAGTACGAACAAAATCATATGGTGATGATAAACCAATGGGAAGTATTAATACTTCACAAACAGAGTGTAAATATACTGACTATGTTGATATATCAAATTATGCCAATAAAAATACTGTACTTACATATACAAATTGTGTTCACACCGCTTCTCAAGATGTAATTGGTATAGGATTATGTTTCTATGATTCTAATAGAGATGCTATATCAGGTGTGCCTTTTAAAGGTGGTGCTTCTGCTATTGGATATGAGACTAATACAATCAATGTACCAACTAATGCAGCATATATAAGATTCACTTGCTTGAATCAATATACTGATATATTTACTGCTAGTGTAACATATGATAGTGTAGTTCCTGGTCAAGGCGGATTAATTGAGAGAGTTGGAAATAATGAGACAGATATAGCAACATTAAAAGATGATGTTGATGATATTAATAATACTCTTAATGGTTCTGGAAGCTCAGTAATTAGAGTTACAACTAATTTATCTGTTGATTTCATTGGTACAGGTGCTATACGATCAAAATCATATGGTGATGATAAACCAATGGGAAGTATTAATACTTCTCAAACTAATTGCCAATACACTGACTATGTTGATATATCAAATTATGCTAACAAAAACACTGTTCTTACATATATTAATTGTACTTACAATGTTAGTCAAAGTAGTATAGGACTTGGAATGTGCTTCTATGATTCGAACAGAGAAGCAATATCAGCTGTACCTTTCAAAGGTGATGCATCTGCTATTGGATATGAGACCAATACAATCAATGTACCAACTAATGCAGCATATATAAGATTCACTTGCTTGAATCAATATACTGATATATTTACTGCTAGTGTAACATATGATAGAACAGAAAGCTCTGATGGCTTGGTAGGTAAGGTAGATGAAATAGAGAATGATGTAGATTCATTAAAAGTAGATGTTGATTCATTAAAAGGAGGCATAGGAATAAAAATAATAGAGAATAAATCAATTATCTCTACTACAGGTGTTATGGTAAATAATACTAACTATAACTCTACTGACTATATAAAAATCAATAACTATGAGAAATTCTCAATTCCTATTTTCCCTATAACAGTTCCAAATCAAATAGGACTTGCTTTCTATGATCGTAATAAAGCATTTATCCAAGGTATACATTTTCCTTATTTGACACCAAGTGGATATACATTTGAGAGATATATAGCACCAGGTAATGCAGAATATGTGAGATTTACAATAGCTAAAAACACTACTCCATATTTAAATATTGAGTCTCATTTCTCTATTGGTCCTAATTATAATATGTATAAATCATTTAATACAACACAAACTAAAGGTCAATTCAAAATATATATGAACTTCAATAATGGTGTTATGCTTGGTACTTGTGGTCAAGACAAGAATTCTACTAATGATGATGTCCTATTATATAGAAGTACAGACTGGGGAATAACTTGGACATATTTAGGAAATGCAACAAGATATTCATCATTGCAATTACAAGAAGGATTATACTATGGTGCCCACGACAATAATGGAACAGCAATTATTGGGTCTGGCGACCTTAACGATCACTATTTATTGAAAGTGACTAATTATGGTGCTAGTTTCCCATCAGACTATACTAAGATACTAACCGCATCTGATATTAATTCTTTAGTTGGTGTAACAACTAATGGTATAGAGAATGTGATCTATCTTGGTAATAATACATATAGAGCATTTTGTAATAGTATGGGCGGATTTAGTGGTTCAAATGCAGTAATTGAAAGTACTGATGCTGGTGCAACTTGGCATACTATAACATCCTCTAATCCACTTTTAGCTTCACTTAGAACAATATATAAAGATTCTAATGGTACATTATGGGGTGCAGGAATGCATCCTTCAAGCTATCAAGGAGTATGGAAAAGTACTGATAATGGATTAAACTGGACTAGAAAAAGTAATTTCTTATCATTCCAAAGTATAATTGAATATAATGGCAGTCTATTTAGTGGTGCTATGGCATCAAATACAAATGAATCATATATATATAAAAGTTCAGATGGTGGTGAGACTTGGACACAAGTTTTAGCGACTAATATATTCACTCCTATATATCACAGAACATTTATTCCTTATAAAAATGCTCTATTAGCTGTATTTTGTCAAGGTGAAGGATCCACCGCTATGCAAACTGTCACTTATATCTCTTATGATAATGGTGATAATTGGAATGTCATAGAACGCACTGGATGCTTTAATGGTGGCTATGAAGACTGTGACATAATTTTAGGTGACACATATTACATAAATACCCACTCAGGTTTATACATAATAAATTAGGATGATAAATATGAAATTCAAAGAAGAATGCAAACAATGCTGGAAGAATGACCTATGGTTACAAATATTGACATTAACATCTATAATATTGATAGTTGCATCATTTATTGTACCACCAACTGGTGTAATAGACTCTTCTGTACTAGCAGCAACTGGTGAGCTAGCAGGATTTGCTGCAATTTGGGAATTCAATAAAGCTATAAACAAGAATATAGAAGCTAGACTAAAGATTAGAGAAATGGAAATAGAATTAAATAACGGAAAGAAAGATGAAGGTACTAGTCAAGAGGATATTCAACTGCAGTAAATATTGCATTGGCCATCTCTATGTAGACGGAAAATATATTTGTGACACCATAGAAGACACTGATAGGTTGTTAGATCAATCTTTAGACATAAAAAATATATATAAAGCTAAAGTACCAGGTAGGACAGCGATTCCTACCGGTACTTATAAGCTAACTATGAATATTAGGTCTCCTAAGTTTTCAAAATATAAATATTATATGCTTTATTGTCACGGTAAAGTTCCAAGATTACTCAATGTTCCTGGATTTGATGGAATACTAATACATAGAGGTGTAGATCAAAATAGCTCAAATGGCTGCATAATAGTAGGATATAATAAAGTAAAAGGTCAAGTAGTTAATAGTCAAGAAGCTTTTGAAAAATTATATAATATATTAAAATCGTCTAAAGAACCTATTGAGATAGAAATTATAAGAACCTTCTAGAATGCCCACTAGAGATGTTTAGAATCACTTTATAATAAAATATATAAAAAAAATTCTAAACATCTCTAGTGGGCATTCTAGAGTTATCTAGTGAACTCTAGTGGCTATATTTACTTAATACATTTCTTAATGTTCTTATATCATTATTATTTTTTATCTCATAATTATAGATATAATTATTGAGTGATGGTATTACCTCAGTGATATTCATAGTGGTGTCATTTTTATTTACAACATAATAAACATACATATTTATTTTTGTATTAGGATTATTACCTAAATACAAGTTGTCTCCTGAAAGCTTAATGTCAGTGGTATTATTAATAGAATAATATAATAGATTTAAGTTATTTTGATCCATATGAAGACGTTTCCAAGTATAAAAAGGAAGCATCATTACATATTTTTCTTCATTTTCATTAACTTTGCTTAAATCTACAGTAATACAACCACTTGCTTTTAGATCGATCATTCCAAATAGAGTTGTCTCAATGTTATTCTCAACATAGACACTGTTACCAAATTGATCATAAGTAAGATCGCCTTTTGGCTCATCTTTTGTACAAGATGCAAATGCAAATACAATAACAAAAATAATTGTAAAGATAAATTTTCTCATAGTATTATAATTTGTTTATAATTTTAAATAAATTGAATGATAGTTTGCTTTCTTTAACTACTTCACCAGTAGGATTCAAAAGGTCAATGTCTATCTCGGTCTCATCAACTTCACAAACAGTCCAACCTTTTGCTTTATATCCTCCTATATATTTATTCATATTCTGCTCAGCTACTCCTATATATTTGGCTGCTCTACGCTTTGAGCTAAAATAAAATATCTGATCTCCTTTTGTTATTTTAATGTAATTCATAAATAAATTTAATTTTTTTGTTATGTAATATAATATAATATAGATTATTAAGTAATCTATTTTCAAAATTTCAAATATTTCAGTTTTCTATTTGTATCATTTTGTTTTTTATTTGTATCATTTAACTAAAATATAGTTCTAATGACTTAAAATTGGTTTATTTTTATATAAAATATAAAAACAAAAAATAATGAATAAAGAAATAATTAGTAACATAATTAAACTAGACAAACCTGGTAGAGACAAGACAATGAAGCTTTGTAATGACTATGGATGGAAATTTGAAGAACCAATACGAAACGACTTAGCTTATGACTGTATAATAAGATTTAGCTCAGACTTGTTTGCTGTTGTAGAGATAAAGAATAGAGATATTAAATATGACAAGTATGATACACTATTCTTACAAGAAGACAAATATAATAACTTGCTAAAATGGAAAGAAAGACTTGGTGCGGATCAAGCATTATATATAAATTGGATAGGAGACAAATGCTATATCTTTGATGTAGATAAAGTTGATAAGAATAGTCTGATAGAGAAATGGATGAATAAGATAACAGCAGATAAGTCAAGTGGAAAAACATTAAAGAAAGTATATGAACTAAATAAAGAAAATGCTATTAAGTTGACAATTTGAACAATAAATTGTACTTAAAGAATAAAAAAATTAAGCAATTTCTTAAACTTTTTAGGAAATTGTTTTATTTTTAATTATAAAATTACTATTTTAATTTATAAATATATAAAATAACAAAAATGGAAAACAAACTTTTATTGATTGAACACCCTGTAAGAGGTGATTGGTATTTTACAAACTTACAAAAAGCAGCAGATTGGGTTGGAATCTCAAGAACATTGATTGTTTATTCAATTGGTAAGAAAAATCCAGGATATAAAGATTATAAATTTCAATGGGTTGATGGTTCAGATGTCATTTATAAATATATAGATCCAGTTAAATAAAAATATAAAATTAATAAATTATGGATGAAAATAATTATTATAAAGTAATATATGATGATGGTGATAAAGAAGTTATATATTTCCTTGATGAAGACAGAGTATTATTTATAACAGGAGATTCTGGTGTTGATTATGAATTAAATAATAAAAATTCGATAGAAGAATTATATAACTGTTTTGATCATATAAGTAGTAGATTCTTAAATAAAGAAGAAGCTGATTGTGTATGTGGAATTATATCTTCATTATTAAATAAATGTTATGATGAATATATGAAATCAGACGTTTATGAAAATATAAAACATAACCTTATTAAAACAAATAAAAATATTTATTATTAACTAAATATGGATAATACAAAAAAATCATCAGGATTTTATCATAAGCAAACAGGAGTTTATTTTCCTAATAGAAAAGCAGCACAAATTATAATGGGGGTAAATAGATATAATAAATTTCTCAGTAATGAAGAATTTGAATGGGAAAATAAATAAAATTATAATATTGCATACTAATATTATAGATAATGCAATTGTTACACATTGCATAATGTGTAATATTATTGAAAGATAAATATATTCAGTTATAATTAATGAAAAACATTTTATTTAATAGTGGTACAACTTATCATAAAGGTGGACAACAAATGGATGTTGTCGAATTAAATTCAATAGATGTAAAAAACACAAAAAAAGAAAAATTACCTTGGCTTCAAGTTTTTAATAGTGGATATCGTGTTGATTCACGTAACATTAATTGGTCAGATTGGAATGGTTGTATATTTATTGATGTTGACTCAAAACACTATTATGAAGAAGTAAGAAAATTCAATACAGATGTATTATTAAATGGTCTATATGATTATTTATTTCTTAATTATTACACTAACTTTTATTGCATACAAAAATCTAACTCTGGTACTAGCTATCACATTATATTCTATTTTAATGTAGAAAAGAATGAAGAGAATTATAGTAAATGTCAATATTGGGCTAAAGAGATTGTTTGTGAGGCTTTTTGTGAAATAGGTGCTAAAGACATAATAAATTATAAAAATGTAATAGATAATTGTACTGTATCACCTTATCAAGGAATGTATCTTACTCAAAATGAAATTCTATATGGTAATATTGAAAATAATAGATGGTTTGGACAATTTGATGAACTTGAAAATATTGAAATAGAAAGTAAAGTAGTAAATAATGTAAAATATATAAATGAAGATAATACATTAAACTTTACAGTTGAAGGTGAAAGAAAACATAGTAAAACAAAAAAATACTATGAACACCGCCAAAGAATGTCTATTTATATGACTCTTATTTCAATATTTAATGATAAGCAAATAGTTGACCAAACATTTTCTGAAATAGTTAATGAATGTTTTTTAGATGGTGAACATAATAAAAAATTCTTCATTAAAGAACCAGATAAAGATGGTTGGTTTAATAAATTTGAATTATATAAAGAAAATTTTGTTAGACCTTATTTATTAAAAGATCTTGGATATGAAATTATCGAGAAATTTATCCCAGAAGTTTATTCAGAATATAAATCGGATGTGGAATATAATATTGAAAGCAACCAATTCTTAGGTGATATTGAAATTGAATTTAAGAAAGACAAGATTAATCATATATTTGCAGGTTGTGGATTTGGAAAGACAACTTGGGCTAAAAAATTAGGAAAGTCAAAACGAGTATGTGTAATATCTCCTTTAACTTCAATAAATAAAGATGCATTTGCTGAAGAAAATGGTTGGTTGGTAGTAGATAATAATTACAAAGATATAGTTAAACATATTTTTAATGGTAATATTTATGAAGCACTAAACAGCCATTGGAATATATGTACAACTTGGGAATCTTTCTCATTATATAAAATGTACCAATATAATTTTGATTATTTTATTATTGACGAAATACACACTCTTTATATGTATGATTATAGATTGAACAGTATTAGACACTTGAAGAATGATTTTCCTTTAGCTAATGGAATTAAAGTTGTAATGACAGGAACACCATCTTATGAACTTAACGAATTTGATTGTTGGAAGATTAAAATAAATAAAGAACAACCAAAAACAAAAGCTGAATTTCTTTTCTATAATGAATCTAATACTGGTTGGATATATAAAGATATTAAAGATTGGACTAAAGATAATAATAATGTTGCTATCATATTTAAAGACCAAGCAAATTATAAAGATGTTGATAGTATGGCATTAGAAGGTATTGATTGTGATATATTCAATTCAAACTATAAAGAAAATGTAGAATATATATTGAATGAGAACAACATCAAAAATAATGTTACTATTTTTTCTGTATATGGGCAAGCTGGTATTAATTTATATATTGACTTAGAAAAGAAAGTTAGACTATATATTCTTAACAAAAATGCTCTTGGAATTATACAATATGCAAATAGAATTAGAAATAAACAAGTTATAGATAAAGTTATAATTCCATATAAAAAATCAAAAATAGATAATAAAATAGTAAAAATTGACACCAATATAGATATTGATGAAGCTATGAGAAAAGTTGATGTATTGAACTCTACTCTTAAACCATTTGATATATTTGACACTAAACAAAAAAGTATATTATTATTAAAATTTGGATTTGTTACAGATTGTTTAGATAGAGTAGCAGATAAAGTTGAATTAAATATTCCTAATTATCAAATATATAAGATGATTAATAATGTAGATGATTATGAAAAACAAATACAAATAATATATAATCGTCTTATTGAAAATGATTTTGAAGTATCTTATAATTACTTATTAAAAGATGTAAAGACAAATAAAAGTACAAAAATGAGAAGTAACCAATTAGCAGGTAATATTATAAACTTCGACTTCTCTCAAATTAAATATGATAAAGAAGGAAATATCTACATTAAACCAAATGATAAGTTATTAAAGGTAAGTACAGGTAATTTATTAGAGATTTTGACAAATATTTTTAACTATATTAGAAAAAGTGGTGGTGATATTGAAGGAATATATAATGAAGCAATAAAGAACATCATTAAAAGAAAGAATAACATAACTAAAAAGGACTTGGAAAACTTAAATACATTATATTATTTGACAGAAAACTGGAGTAGTTTTTATAATTCAAATTTTATAAAAGCAATGGAAAATAAAGATTGGGATGATATTAAATTAACCACAGCATTTATTCGTAGTATATATAATGATAAGATGAAAGAAAACGATTGGCAAATATTATCTGATGAAGCTTATTCAAAAATTCATAACCTTAGAAAAGTATTCAATGATTATACTCATACTATTGAATCACTTTCTTATGATAATGAAAACTTAAATATTCCATTAGATGATAAAACAAAAGAAATTTATAAATATGTATATGAGCAACATACTAGTGGTAAGAAAGGTGGTAAGAAAGGTGGAAAGAAAGGTAGAGAAATAATAATAAATGGGGTGAAATACAATACAATATTAGAGGCAAGCCAAAAATTGGACATTAGTAGACAAGCAGTATATAAACGATTAAAAAATCAGTAAATATACAAGAATTACGGTTTACACAAAAAAAATGAAAAATTTGGTAACTGGTATATATATAAGCAAATTACCAAAAAAATCATTTTTTTTGTGTAAACCGAAATAAAGAAAAATAAGATGTGGATCATACGTCATCAAGATAAATAATATATAAAGTGTTACAAATAAAATGAAAAATTTGGTAACTGTTATATATATAGACAAATTACCAAAAAAATCATTTTATTTGTAACACTTTTTCTATATAAAATAAACTATATATAAAAATGATTACATTAAAACAACAATATAATAAAGAGATAATCAAAATAATGAACAAATTAGTTAGCCTTGGTGCACGTCTATATGACTGTAAGCTAATCAATGAAAATCTTGCTACACCTGAGTATAAGCAACAATGTATAGACAATACCATTAAAGAGATAGATGAAACTAAGCAAAAACTAATTAGTACAATAATATCTTTATCAGATTCATCTAAATTGGAGATTATAAATATTATATAAAAAATAAATAATAAAAAAATAAAAAAAATTTCAAAAATCTTAAACTTTTTCTAGAAATTTGTTTATTATTAATTATAAAGATAAATAAATAAACAAATACAACTATGAACAACAACTCATTCAACTACAACTTCATTATTATAGAACCAGGAAATGAATCTGATATTTATTATTTCTCAGACGATGAATTAGACTGGGCACAAGTAGTCAACTTACAAGACACTGACGGATTCCTTTCATTTATGGATGATTGTGCTAGAGCTTATGATTCAGAGACATATGACAAAATCGATAACTACTTTACAAAAATATTTGAATCTGAACTATGAATTACGAGACTACCGACACTAATGAGATTTCAGCTATAGTTATGCTAATGACTAGACTTCAACAAATCAAAGCAGAAGAGAAGCAAATAACTAAAGAAATAAATAGATTAAAGAAAGATATGGAAAAGAATATGTATGACAGAAAGATAATTATTGACTGCAAAGGACTTATGTCTAGTGAGATACAATACATATATAGAATCTTGAATGAGCTTTGCCTAGATGATGATAGAATAACTTATCATTCAGAAGAACTAGAAAAATAATATCCTAAAAGCAATCACCGGAGGCCGCTGGATATATCTAGAATGCCCATAGATGATGTTCTATATTAAAATAATATAAATATATGGCTGAATATAAAAACGTTAACCAGCGGCCTCTAGATGAAGAATTGATATGAGTAAGACAAAACAAGACATAATATCTGAGATATCTAAAGATCGTGTTATAGAGCGAATCATACAGAAGTATAATAACTCAATGTATTCTGATGACCTAGCTCAAGACTTGTACATTGACTTGCTTGGAAAAGATGAGGAGCTTATTTGTAGATTGTATGATACCTCACAGCTTGAGTTCTATATTCGAAAGATGATAAGACTTAACTTGAACTCTAACACATCAAGATTCTATAGAAATTATATAAAATATCAGAAAATAACCAGTAGTATTGAAGATGAAAAGAAAATATGAAGAGTTTAACATATATGAGCTAGAAGATCTCTATAGACCTTCAGATGACATATTCAATGAGGACTCTAATCTGTATTCAAGGTTGAAGAAGGTTATATTCAAAGACTTAGATGAGACTGAACGTAGAATAATATTATGCTATGCTCATATTGGTAATTTGAGAGACACTGCAAAAGTATTCAAGGTGTCAACATCAACTATATGTGGATATGTTACAAGAATAAAAAATAAGATAAAGTTGAATTTATGATAATAGATTTGTTAATGATCTCTATAATAGTTTGCTACATAATAGATTGCTCAGGCTTCGTGAATAGCTTAAAGAGAGGATTATTGAAATATCTATATAAGCTAAACAATCCAAACCCAACATCATTTCGTATAAAGCCTGTAGACTGTAGCAAGTGTATGATATTTTGGATAGGTCTTTTTTATATAATATTCAATAATGAGTTATCTTTAATCACCATCACAGTAGTCTCACTATTATCTTTAGTATCATCAAACATTAGTGGTTTGTTGATGTGGTTAACAGAATTATTGACATACTTAGAGAATAAGCTTTACAATATAATAAGCTAGAACTCTCTAGATAGCTCTAGATTGCCCACTGTTGATGTTTTACTTCAAAATAATATAAATATATGGTCATCATAAAAACAATAATGTAGTGGGCATAATCTAATAATTAAAAACATAAGATAAAATAAAAATATTATTAATAAAAACAATATGATTTATACAGAAGAGCAATTAAGAATACTTGAGCAAGCCACTCCACATTTTGAGACGGCTAAGCACGATTACATAAGAAATGCACCAAGATGGCTTACAGAGCAAATAATAGAAGTCTATGAGACAGCTACTAAAAAGAGTATATTGAGCAAAGACTTAGGATGTTTTGTATGTGTTCTCAATATATATAAGCTTATAGGTCAAACATATTATTCAGATTTAGCAGAAAAGAAAGCTAAAGAAGCATTAAATGAAACACCAGAGAAACAAATTGATGCAAATGAAACGAATAAAAAACAATCTGAAACAAAAAGAAAAATAAAATCAAAGAGAAATGGCTAAGAAGACACCTTATTTTAAACCATCAGCTAATGCAATGCTTAGAACTAATGAACTAATGAAGCTTATAAGACAAGGAAAGTCAAAAGCTAAGTTAATTGAATATGCAAAGAACGAATGGGGAGTCAACGAACTCAATGCATCAAAATACATTCACGATGCTTGTCTTAAGCTTGAGTCATATTATGAGAAAGAAGCTGAGAAAGCTAAAGTAATCCAACTAGAGCGTGTTGAGAGTATATTAGAAGATGCATTGAAGTCAAAAGACAACAAGACAGCTTTAAGTGCATTAGATATGATAAACAAATTATATAGCTTGTACGTTGACAAACAAGAAGTCGACCACAAGGTATCAGAATGGAAATTTGAATTTAATGGAGAAAAAAATAATGAAGGATAAAGCATCAGAAGATACGAAACAAAAACTTTCTAAATTAACCAAAAATAGAATTTGGATTAATAATGGATAAAAATGCAAACGTGTTTTTGACCAACAATTAAATTCATATATTGAATCAGAATGGAAAATAGGAAGAATATTAAAACATTAACATTCCCAAAATTAGAACCTTGGCAATATGATGTTGTAAAAATACTTGACCAAATAGGACCTACAGGAAATTCATTTATAATAGTTCGTAGTAGGAGACAATGTGGTAAAAGTTTCCTAATCAATGGGTTACTTTTAAGGACTGCTATTAATTTTCCAAACACAAATTCTTGTTGTGTATCATTAACATACAAAAATACATCAAAATTATTCAAAGAATTATGTGATGGTCTAGATTCATTTGAATATGTATCTTATATTAATAAAGCAAATATGGAGATTGGCTTCAAAAACAAGTCAACAATCTCATTTAGATCTGCAAGTCAAGGTTCGGCTTTAAGAGGTTATTCACTATATAAGAATTCATTACTTTGTATAGATGAAGGAGCATTTATCAAAGAAGAAACTTGGGGTGAAATATTACCTTGGGCTCAAGCAAATAAATGTAATACTCTTGTTGTATCAACTCCTTTACTTAAACGTGGCCAATTCTATCAGTTTTTTAAAGCTGGTATTGATAATGTTCAAGGATTTTATTCAGTTGATTGGAATAAATATGATACATCTAAATATCTTACTCCAGAAAGAATTGAAATGTATAGAAAGATCTTATCACCTTCAGCATTCAGATCAGAAATAATGGGAGAATTTGTGGATAATTTTGAAAGTTTATTCAATCTAGAACAAGATATATGGCACAATGATCATAATTTAAATTATAATTGGGTGTCAATAGGTCTGGATTGGGCTGTTGGAAATAATGGAGACTATAGTGTTATGTCTGGATTTGATAATACCGGAAAACAAATATTATTAGAATATTGTAATAATAAAAAACCTGAAGAGCAATTACAATGGTTCAGTAGTATAATTAATAAAATGGATCATAATAAAGTTGAAATACATTCTGAAACTAATTCTTTAGGTGCAGTATATACAGACAGATTATGTACATTATGCCCTCAATATAATATTAAACCATTTATAACATCTAATTCATCAAAAAGGGAAATAATAGAATATTTAATATCCAGAACAAATTCAGGGAACATCAAATATATTGATGACCAAGAACAACATAATCAATTACTAGATTATAGGATGGAGATTACTAAGTCTGGTGCAATAACATATAATGGTCGCTATGAGCACGATGATATTGTAATGGCAAATGCTATGGCAATGTATGGAATAAAGCAACTAGAGACAAATGCTAACTATTCTATTAGATTCAATCATAAATCATCAAATATAAAAAGAAAACTATATGAAAAATACCGTTAAGTCAACTTGGAGAAACAATGTATCTCCTAAGAAGTCTTGGCGAGATGTCTCAATAAATGAGTACTTCGAGCTTAGATACAATTTATCTCAATTAGAGAATGAGTATGAAAAAGAGATTTATTTGATCTCATTTGTAAATGGAATATCAGAAGATGATGTATATAATATGCCAATATCAAAAGTCAAAGTTTTACAAAGTCAAATGTCTTGGCTAAGTGACATTGAGATATCTCCTGATGTTAAGTTCAAGAATATCTCAATCAATGATAGCAAATATAAAATTGATGTTGACCTGCAGAACTTCACCATTGGTCAATATATAGATTTTCAAACATTCTATCCTAAGAGAAATAGTAAGACAAATTATATAGGTAACTTGCTAGCTTGCTTTATAATACCAAAAGGTCATAAATATAATACAGAATATGATATCCAAGAGCTAATTAATGACATTAATAATACAGTAGACATTTTGACTGCTCACGAAATTATATTTTTTTTTCTAAAGCAATATCTGATTTCAATAAAGGCTTTGCAAAACTATTTCAATTGGCAGATGAAGATATTGAAGAAGATAGCTCCGAAGAAGTCACAAGAGAAAGTCAAGAAGCTTCAGGAGAATTGGGACAAGATGCAGAGAGGTATTTCAGCTGGCTTTCCCTTATTGACAATGTCTCAGAGTTGACCAGAGACAAATGGGATGATGTATTTCATAAGACCATTTATGAATTCTTCAACTTAGTCTCATATTTGAAGTATAAGAATAAAAAAATTAAAGACAATATAGAGAAATGGAAGACACATCACTAAGATTTGACACTTTGAATACATTGTTGAGTGAATTCATAAATGACTTTATGAATACTTACAAAGCATTTCTGATAAGAGACAACAAGAAAGCTTCAGGAAATCTAATAGACTCTATAAGAGAATATTCAATAATATATGAAGGTAATAATATAACAGCTGAGATCTCTCTAGCTAGCTATTGGAAGTATGTAGAGTATGGCCGCAAGCCAGGTCGATTTCCACCTATTCAAAATATATTTAGTTGGATAGACAAGAAGCCGGTTATGCCACGTCCTGTAAATGGTTTGAAAGCACCATCAAGAAAGCAACTAGCTTATCTTGTTGCTAGAAAGATTGCTAGAGAAGGAATCAAGCCAGGCAACCAAATGCAAGAAGCTTTGAATGTTGTATGGGAAAGATGGAAATATCCAATCTCTAATGCAATAGATGAAGATATTAAAGTTTTCTTAAGTACATAGTCCTATAAAAAAATATTTTATTAAAAAATCATATGGCAAACTATTCTTTCCAAACTTGGCAAACAATGAATTTAGCCACAAGAGAAAATGACACCAACTTTATAATATTTGATCATAATGTACCTAATCATCAAGATCAAGAGACAGAAGGAATTGTATATAGTGGTCAAATATTAGGTGGATATACTTTACAAAACTTGAATGAGATATTCTCTCAATATGTCAAGTGCGACCCAATAGACTTCACTGCACATACTCAACTAGATAATTTATTTAACAAGGTTTTCTATGTATATTACTCTTCAGATAATTGGTCGACATATACAAGAGACTTAGTGTCAGTAACTTATGATTGGAGCTATACTGACAATACATCAAACTTGTTATCTAATCCTATATCAAAGATACTTGATTATAGACAATACCTATTATATTCAGTTAATTCATACTTGATGTCTACAGCTATTGATGTAAAAGTAGGAGATACCACAGTAGACTCTGTAATAGTTCAAAATGGAAAGTACAACTATGTAAAGAAAATAGACACTATAGAGGATTGGCCAGGTGAGTTTAACTTTGACTACTCATTTGATTATTTGATTGATGAAGACACAATAAGACCAGGTTGGTATTATGATTTGTATGTCAATAATACACGATATATTGTTGCATTGACTTGCTATAGATATTGCATATATTATTTGAATCAAAGAGGTGGTTGGGACTCATTGTTATTCAAAGGTAAAGAGATACAAAATGACAAGCTATCAAGATTATCTTACAAGAAGAATTATGTTGCACAATCTCAAGACCTTAATAAAGTAGATTATTTGACAACCATACAAGAGACTTGGCAACTTAACACAGCATTTATGGAAGATATTAATTCAGACAAGATGATTAATATAATGTCATCTAATATGCTTTTTTTACACGACTTAGAAACTCAAAAGATTATTCCTGTAAATATAACTAATTCAGAATGCACTCACAAGACATACAAGAATCAAAACAGGAAGCTATATACATATAATATAGAAGTTTCTGCATCACAACCAAAATATAGAATATAATACAATTATGATAGAGCTTTATATTGAGAATCAAAAGATAGATATTACAGATGATATAGAGATTGGATTCACTTATGAGACAATAGATCCAGACAAGTTATCATCTATAAAGAATTCTTTCTCTAAGACTGTTAATATTCCAGGTACACCAAACAACAACAAGTTATTTGGCTACATATTTAGAAATGACAAATATATTAGAGGATTGGATATAGCTAATATTGGAGACAACTATGATCCACACAAGAAAGTCAATTGGTTCATAAACAAGAATGGTGCACTTTATAATAGAGGATATTGCACTCTTGATAGTATTGAAACAAAGAATGACTACGAAGTAACATACAAGATCACTCTATACGGAGGTCTTGGTGAATTCTTCTATTCATTGTCTTATAATGAAGATGGTTCACCAAAGACTCTAGAAGACTTGTATTGGAATTGGCAAACTGCACCTATTGGATTACAACCTATGGATGGAACAAATCCTAATGCTTTTATCCCTGCCTCTAATGATATTTGGCAACTTAGTAATAGATATTTAACAAAATTCTATGATATCAGTGATCCTAACATAAAATATATTGAATTTGTAGGTACAAGTAAAGTCAGAACAGGCATTATAGCAATTTTGAAGGACATAGATAATATCGAAGAAGGAGCTCCTGTACAATATGCTACTGGCTCTGATAGAACATATATATATCAAGGTGAAGATCGTATAATAGATAAGCCAAGTGATGCAAAATATATATGGATGTTATCATTTGACAATAATACAAGCCAAGATTTTTCAATTAATATATATAAATTATCATCAACAACTATTGAAAATGAGAAAGACAACATCTTATATGTGGCTTCTGCTTACAATGTTGCACAATCATATAGTAAGCTGAATCCATTTGCTACTACTGAAGGAACAACACCAATATATACAGATGTCATCTTTGTTCCTTGCTATCAAGGTTTATATGAGGACTTTGACTCTAAGTCTATGTTGGTAAGTACAAGAATGCAAAATGACACTGATTTTGGTGGCTATATTGCATCTGATACAAAATCTAGACTATTGACATCATTCCCAGATAGCTTTACAAAAAGTGAGCAAACTTTCACTACTTTGAATAGTGACTTGAATAATGAAGGATTAGACAAGTTTGGTTTAGTAAAGATATCAAGAGACATAGATCCTTGGGAAGCAGGTGAATTAAGAGTAAAAGAGATGCCTATAGCTATAAGATTATCAAAGTTAATGGCTGCTATATCAAATCCTGTCAATAATGGTGGCTATAATGTAGAATGGGATGAATCAATCAAAGCAACACCTTATTGGAACTATAGCTGGATTATGCTTAGCACACTTAAGCAAGAGAAAGGTGAGCTTGAGAGATATGATATTGACTTCTTGACAACACAACCAACATCTATAAACTACAACTATGAGCTTCAAGACTCTAACTCTACTACATTTATTGGTAGAGATGTATTTGATAAATATGTAGATCAAGGTGGCTATTCCTATACTATAAACTATAATCCAAGATTAACATTCCCTGTTGCTGATTCGTTTATTGATATGGCAAATTATCAATTAGTAGATAGCCTTTGTGTATATAATGATAGAATATTCTTGAAGAATGTATATGTTTTAGTTACAAAGGTTGCGATAGATGATGTATACAAGTATGCTGTTGCTGATGTTTTCTTCATAAACAACTCAAACACTTATACTATCACTAATTATGAAGTAGATGCATTGAAGACTACAATAGCATCTTACATTGGAGATTCTGGTCAACCACTTGAAGTAAAAGAGTTAATAGTTCATAATCTTCATTCGGTGGTGAGAGCTTATATAGGTTCATCACCAACTAATGTAACTTTGACACTCAATGATGTCCAGATATCACATAATATAGAGATTATGAGACCAAGCAAAGTAAAGCTACGTCACGAACAAATGATTTGCTGGGTCAAATCTATTGTATACACACCAACTGAGCATACTACAACAGCTGGTACTTATGGAACTAATGCAAGACCATCAATGGAGAATGACAATATGAGATATTTCTTGAACATACCTTCTGCTGATGATCCAAATAATAGTGCCATTTGGCCTGCTTGGTCAACAGCTGATGCATATACTTTGTATCTAGCAATGGACACTTCAGAGTTGAATGTATTTAATCAAATAAATGGTGCTAAATTCAGAAAGACAGAGATATACAAGAAAGACTTGTTTGCTAATTCTGAATCACCTATGAGATATTTGTCTGGCTTCACCAAGCTTATGAACTATAGATATATATGTGATGAGACTACAAAGACAATATATATAAAAGATCTAAAGAACTACTATGATGGCAAGATATTTGACTTGACTGATAGAGTTGACTTAGGTAGAGGAATAACAATCACACCTGTTACTGCTAAGTACAAGAACATAAGTATCGGTCTAGATACACCAGAAACTTATCCTGTCAATATATTCAACAAGAACTCAAAAGACAAGTTCAATACATTGAAATATGTGACAAATGTTGAATATCCTATAGCTGATAGCACTTTGCTTAATGATCTTGTATATAATAATACTATAGATTGGCAACAAAGCTCAATATTCTATAATATTATTCCACAATTCTCTAAAGGATATAACACACCTACTATAAGCTGGAATTTGTTTAACAAGACGTCTACTGGTAATGAGTATGATATAAAGACAGAGCAAGAATTCACTATAGGTGTACAATCATATGTAAATAACTTAGTTCCATATGTAGATCCATTACCTAAGGTGTCATTATTCAACAAAGAGAACAAGATAGAAGACATTGGAGCTTCGTTAATATTCTTGAATGGATTTGTGAAGAACTATGACTACTCACAAGTCACTCAAGGAAACCAAACGATGAAGAATGAAGTATATCCTACTGAAATTATGCGAGATCATTATATAAATAGAGCTGGTGCTATTAAGTCTGCAACTAATCAAAGTGTTAGCTTATATCCTTGTGATCCAACACGAACATATTATGCAACAGTTTTAAGAAGTATAAATGCAACTGGTTCTAGCAATAGATATTATATTAATATTGGATTCTATTACTATAACGATAATGATGAATTAACATTTATTAGTGGTGTACAAAGACGTACAATATATAGTCAATCTCAACATATGGCTTATGACTATCGATTAACTGTGCCTGCTAATGCTACAATTATTGCCATTGCTAATCAATCCATTGCTGATGAAGTCACAACTAGATTGAAAGTAGATTCAACCACTTCAAATATTATATCACCAAGAGTAATATTGACAAACGATACTTATGAGCAATACTATCTCAATCAAGAGAGATGCTATCAATGGGATTTCTCTTACTCTAAGAAATTCTATAAATGGGGATATTCATCTGAAGAATTAAATGGCTCAGCTACATCTTGGGTAATGCCTATGTTCACAAAAGACTTGTATAATACATATTCGAATGAAGCTGGTTGGCAAACATCACAAACAAAAGTAGCAAGTTGGAATTTCATTATGCAAGATGGATTAGACAAGTTATATACACCTATCAAGACTGATTTCTTGAAAAGTCAATTATTTGATTATTATGTGTCAATAGATAACATAAAGCAAATACAAAACAATGAGTATAATATTAGTGAAGTGCCTGCTGATGATACAACAACTAGAATATACAACACTAAGTGGAGTGATTATCTTGACGATTTGTATGATAGAAATGCAAGAGATATAGTTGCTTATATTGACTTGAACGGATTTGGAACAGGAAATGATATAATGAGACACATATACACTTGGAAAGGTCATAGATGGATAATAACAAAGCTAGACAACTTCAAGACAGGATATATGAATAAAGACAAGTTCACTAAAGTTTTATTACACAAGATAAATCATTTGACTACTTGGACTAATAATGTTTAACTAACAAAAAGTTTACATAAGTGGTTTCACCGTATATATAGCAATGAGCACTTATGTAAACTTTTACATAAATTAATTATATGAAACACAGTGTAATAGAAATATATTTTATTAAAACAAATAATGGCTTATATGGATGAAAATGAAATAAAGAGAGTAATTAGCATAGATACCGGTGACTCATTGTCTATCTTGAAAGACTATAAGATAAAGATAGATGAATTGAAGAAGTCATTAGATAGCTTAGACAAGTCTAGCAAGGAATATAAATCTACTACTGAGCAAATAGCTGATATGGAAAATACTCTGAACAACCTTATGAGTGTTTCAAAAGACAAGCTAAATGCAGCAAATGATGCTTATGAGAAAGTGGCTGACAGTGTTCAAGATTTAAAAGACAAATTAGATGATGTCAATAATGCTGGATCTAAGATGAACTTGAACTCTAAGATAGATGTTGCTACAAGTAGTTTAAAGAATTTGTCATCTGAGACAGAAAGCTCATCAAGTGTCTTTGAAGATCTTGGTGATACAGCCACCAACATATTTCAAAAATCTATTGATGATTCTATTAACAAAGTAATCACTTCATCTACTGGATTTAATAGCACTCTTGGTACAGTCATAAAGACGATGTATCAAACCGGTAAAGCTGCATTGAAAGCTGGCAAAGATATGGCTACAGCTGAAGCAATGGCTACTGCCGGTATAACTTTAATCATTGATGCTATTATTCTTTGTATAGCATATTGGGATGAGATATCTGCAGCAGCTAGCAAAGCAATAGATTGGGTTAAAGATTTAATTGGTATACAACCTGAATATACAGAAGCAGTATATGATAGTGAGACAGCTTGGAATAATTTGAATGACAAGATTGAGATGGCAAATAGTGCACTTAGTTTCCATCTTGAATTGATGAAAGCTCAAGGTAAGTCAGAATTAGAGATAGTAAAATACAAGCAACAATCTTTGAAAACCCAACTTGACTTAGCTAAAGCAGAGAGATCAGCTGCTGCAAATCAAGGTGTGTCAGAGGAAGAGTACAAGAAGTTTGATGAGCAAGTCAAGTCATTACAAAGACAATATAGAGCAGCTCAAGACCAAGAGATATTAGCAAGAGTTAGAGCAGAGAATGAAGCAAACAACAAAATTGAGAGATCAAGAGTTCAACATCACACAAATATTAACAAGAAAACTAAAGATCATACAGATAGAGAAGCCGAACAAAGAGAAAAACAAGCACAACAAATACTAGATAGACTGCATAAAGAGAACACTGATGAGCTTGTTCTATTACAAGAGAAATATGAAGAAGAGAAGAAGTTATTAGAAGCTGCTGGTAAATCAACTGTTGATCTTACTAAAGAATATGAGAAGAATAGAAGAGAAGTAATAATAAAAGAAAGAGAAAAATTACAAGAAGAGCTAGAAAAAGATTTAAAGACATCAGTTAGTGATTTAGATAGAGGAAAGCAGACATCATTAGATGAGCTAGATATCAAGAAGAACAAAGACATAGCTTCAGGTGCTACCTCAGACAAAGATGATATAACTTTACAACAAGAAGAGCTAGATGCTAAATTTGAAATAGAGCAAGAATATTATAATAAGAGAATTGAATTACAACAAAGTTATCTTGAAAATTTCTTAGGTTCAGAAGAGCAGAAGAAGCAAGCGGAGCAAGAGCTAGATGATCTTAGAAGAGAGTTTACTAAACGTCAAGCTGAATATGAAGCTAAGCAGACTGAAAATGCTAAGAAAGCAGCAAAGCAACAAAAGAAAGACAAAGAGCAAGCTTTGATGGCTACATTGAATACTGCTGGCGATGTGTTTGGATCATTAAGTGAATTATCAGAAGAGAATTCTGAAGCTGCAAAGCTATTTAGTATAATGGAGACAACTATGTCTACTCTTACTGGTGCTATAAATGCATATAAATCTATGGCTGGTATTCCTTATGTTGGTCCTGCACTTGGTATAGCTGCTGCAGCTGCTGTTACTGCTGCTGGTATAGCTAATATAAACAAGATCAAATCAACTACTAAAGATAATGCGGCATCACAATTATCATCTGAATCTATGCCACAATTATCGATGACAAATGTATCACCATTATTAGATGAGACAGCTGATACTAATAGAATGACTACTTTGAATGAGCAAGGTGTATCTGCAACTGAGCAACAAAACTTAAGAGTATATGTTGTAGATCAAGATATTAGAGATGCAAACAAGAAAGCTGAAGTAGTTGAAGATAATACAACATTCTAACAATATAAAAAGGGAAAATAAGCGGTTGTTGCTATATAATAGAGTGGACCGCTTATTTTCCCTTTTATCAAGTTGAACAAAAACATAAAATAATATATTTAATTATAAAATATGGAGAATAATAAGATGATTCCAGTTTATGAAGCAATAATAGATAGCTATGATGATGGCATATACAAGATCTCATTAGTAGATTCACCAGCTGTGGAGTCTGATTTTCTTGTTTTCAAAAAAGATGAGCAACCTATGAAGTTTGCTATTGAGAATGAAGAGAAGAGAATGGTCACAGGTGTTATTATGAGAGCTGATTTTAACATCTATAGATATTCTGACAACTTAGGTGAATTCTATATGAAATTCTCTAAAGAGACTATCAAGAAGATGGCTGAGAAGATGATGAAAGATAATACATTCAACAACATTAATCTTCAACATACAGATGGTACAGATGTAGATGGTGTAAATCTTGTAGAGTTGTTCATCAAAGATTCGGAGAAAGGTATCTCACCAAAAGGATTTGAAGATATAGAAGAAGGATCATTATTTGCTAGCTATCAAATAAACAATGATAAAGTATGGGAATCTATAAAAGCTAAGACATTCAAAGGATTCTCACTTGAAGGAATATTTGATTTAGAGATTGTTAAGATGAGTAAACAAAATCAAAAAAATATATATTCTAAATTTATGAACATATTTAATAAAATTTTAAAGAAAATAGTAAAGCTTGGTTCAGTTGAGACCGATAAAGGTGAATTATTTTGGGTTGGTGAAGCTGATCTCCAAGTAGGTGATGAATTATTCTACAACACAGATTCTGAGGAAGCATTGAAAGTAGAAGATGGAGAATACACATTGAAAGATGGTACAGTAATAATTGTTAAAGATGGCTTTGTAAGTGAGATCAAGGAAATTGATGGATCTAAAGAAGAAGAGCTGGATGCAAAAGAAGAAGAGAAAGTGGATGATAAAGAGGAAGAAAAGAAAGAAGAATGCGTTAAAGAAGATGTTGATGCAAAAGAAGAAGATGATGAGACAGAGAAAGAAGCAGATAAACGCATTAAAGAATTAGAGCAACAAATCCTTGATCTCACTACTAAGTTTGATGAATTGGCTAAGAAAGTTGAAGATATAATCAAAACTCCTGCTGGTGAACCTGTAGTTGAAGAATTTGAGAAAACTATGAAAAATGAAAATGGTATCATACCGGTATTTGGATCTCGTTCAAAGATGATTAGAAATTGAACAAAAAACTAAATTATTATATATTTTAAAAAAATACATAAAAATAAAATTATGGAAAAGGAAAATATTAAATTAGCAAACTCTTATAATGTTGCAAATTTACCTAATTATGTAGATCAATTACGTCCAGATTTGATCGCTAAAGCAGTAATTGGTGCAAAGTCTGCTGGTCTTTTTAACTTATTGACTGGTGTTAAAGGTCCTACTGCATTAAATCTTATTGGCACAGAAGTTGTATTTGGTGATGGTGCTACTTGTGGTTGGAACGAAGCTGGTGCTACTTCATTATCACAAGCGGTTCTTACCCCTCGTGCTTTGAAGATTAATATGTCTATTTGTGACAAGAACTTACTTTCAAAATGGGCTAACTATTTAGTAAAAGTACAAGCTAATAAACTTGATGGTGATCTTCCATTCGAAGAATACTTTATTAATGATGTACTTAAGAATGTCAAAGCTGGAATTGAAAAGATGATCTATCAAGGGAATTCAGCAACTGCAGGTGTGGTTGAATTTGATGGTCTTATAAAGATTCTTAATGCTCAAGGTAGTGGTGCAATTACTGCATCTGGTACTGCTGGTGAATCTGCTTATGATTTCATTAAGAAAGTTGCTGCTGCAATGCCTGCTTCTATCCTTGACAAAGATGACTTAGCAATTCTTGTGCCAATGCCTATGTATATGACATTCATCCAAGATCTTGTAACAGCTAACTTATACCATTACAACCCAGGAAATGGTGAAAATGAGTATTTACTCCCTGGCACAAATATCAAGGTAATTGGTGTAAATGGTTTGAATGACGCAGATGCAAACAATGATTATGCTATTGGTGCATCATTAAGTAACTTATTCTATGGTACTAACCTTCAAGATGGTGATGAAATCTTTGATCTTTGGTACTCAAAAGACAACCGTGAATTCCGTCTTGCTATTGAATTCGTCGCTGGTGTACAAGTTGCTTATGCTAATGAAGTGGTATTTGGTACAAAAGCAAAATAGTATATAAATCACCAAACAAGAGTTGGGAGTAAAATCCCAACTCTCTTATAAAAAAATATATAAATATATAATATGAGCTGCATACAAACATTAAATGGAATACAAGTAGATTGCGAACCTTCAATGGGCGGCCTCAAGGTGGTTTACATTGCTAACTACGCAGATGTTGCTAATTACGAGATAAATGATGGTCAAATTGATACAATTACTATGGCTGATAGCAAGAAGTTCAAAACTTATGCTTTCCGTAGAAATACTGCTAATATGACTTCAACTCTTGCAGTTGACCCAACAAATGGGGCTTCTGTATCTACTGATGTTGTACTTTCATTCTTAAAACAAGATACACAAAAGAGAATTGAGATCTCTGCATTATCTATTGGTGAGTTAGTTATGATAGTTGAAGATGCTAATGGTCGCTTCTGGTTCTTAGGTAAAGATATGCCTGTTATGGCTTCTGCCGGTGGAGCTGAAAGTGGTACAGCATATACAGATGGTAATCGCTACACTATCACTCTCCAAGATAATTCTAAAGACTATCCTTTTGAAGTAAAGACAGCACCTGCTAGTTCGGGTGACACAAACTATGTTGATATTAGTTCAATCACTGAATAATATAAAGTGATCATAAAATAAGTAGAGAGGTATCAAAAAGGTACCTCTCTATTTTTGTATATTTAGGTAGTACAAAAAGTGAAATTGTTATATAATTTTTTTTATGAAACAAAAAGTGAAATTATTATATAACTTTTTTTTATGAAACAAAAAGTGAAATTATTATATTTTTAATAAAATTATAGCTAAAAATGGTAATAATCGAAGACAAAAATATGGAAAATATGGTCTATTTCCCTAAAAATCTATATAAATCCAAAGAAAGTGATAGTTATAATTTGACATTGAATAATAGAGCTACTAATCAAATTTACACTTTTGATAATTTAGTAGACCAAAAGAAGCTAGCCTATGATTATTATTCATTTATTATAACCTTTAGAAATATACCTAATGGTGAATATGAGTACAAAATTGGATTTAGTGACAAAATAGTTGCTAATGGAATAATCAAGGTCAAGACTAAAGATGACAATGTAATTTATTATGACAAAAATAGAGAGTATATAGCTTATGACAAACAGTAAAAATAAAAATAAAGTTAAATCAAGCGTTAAATGCTTAGCTATAGATCCTTTAGTTGTATCAAATATTGTTGAGCCAACTGAAGTATTAATAAAAGACAGAGGTTTTGTTGCTTGGGGAGACTTGAACAACTATCCTGAATATATTGATAATTTGTATCAAAATGTTAGCTTGCTTCACTCTATAGTAGATGGCACAACAGATTATATAGTTGGTGAAGATATAATTTTTGACCAATTGAATCAACTACAAAATTTTAATAAGATTAATAGTAGAGGTCATTCTATTAATGATATAGTTAACTTTATAGCTAAAGACTTAGTCAAATATAATGGTTTTGCATTAAACATAATTAAGTCAAAGACAGGTGAAATACTTGAGCTTCATTACCTTGATTTCAAGAAAGTAAGATCAAATAAAGAAGGCTCAAAACTATACTATTCAACTGAATGGAATAAATCATTTGGTCGTACAAAATATATTGAGTATAATTCTACATTTTCAAGAGAAGGAAGAAACGATCCATCAACTATATTCTATTATAAGAATGATGTAAATAGAATATATCCTACTCCTATGTATGCAGCTGCAGTTAGTAGTTGTGAGATTGAACGTCAGATGAATGATTATCATCTTAACAATATAAAGAATGGCTTTGCTTCTAACTATATTGTGAACTTCAATAATGGCAAACCAAGTGATGAGATCCAAGAAGAGATTGAAGAAGAAGTAAATAACAAGTTCTGTGGTGCAGAGAATGCTGGTCGTGTTATGCTATCATTCAACAATACTAAAGAGAGTGAGACAACAGTGACCAAGATAGAAGTTGATAATTTTGCTGACAAATACAAGACTTTAGCTGAGCGTACACAAAAAGAGATATTCACTTCTTTTAGATGCTCACCAATATTATTTGGAATTGACCAAGAAAAGACTGGGTTTAATGCTAATGAATATGCTTCGGCTTTTAGATTATTCAATAAGACAGTTATTGAACCTTTTCAAAATAAAATAAAAGTTGCATTTGAAAAGATATTCAATATTAAAGACATTATTGAAATTACTCCGTTTAAAATCAATTTCGATAAAGAGATAGATGCATAAATATTATTACACATATAAAATAACATTATTAAAAGGTTTTTTAGCTGGTCACACTGGAGATAAATAAAAATATAATATATAAAAATATGAATAACGCATTATTATGTTCACCTGATTTTATCCGCTCAAATAGTAATATAAGTGATAATTGTAATAGTAAAGTGCTTGCAACTGCTATACGAGAAGTTCAAGAAGATGAGCTACAAGAAATAATGGGTGAAATTCTTATAGATAAACTTAAAAATCTGGTTGTCAATGGAGAAATTGATAATAAAACTAATAAGATATATAAAGATGTGCTTGATAAAGCTCAAATGTTCATAGTGTACAAAGTGATAGCTGAAATTACTATTATGTTTTCTTGTAAAATAGATAATGCTGGTGTGATCCAAACCAGAGATGAGAATATGGACTATATGGATCTTGATGACACTATGAGATTAAAAGACTACTATGACACTAAAGCTTCTCACTATGCTTATCTTTTGCAGAATTTCTTGCTTGAGAATATGAGTCAAATCCCAGAGTTGACTGAATGCCAATGTTGGAAGATTCACTCAACTTTGTACTCAGCTGCAACTCCTAATGTATTCTTAGGTGGAGTTCGAGGCAAAGGAATATGGAAGACATACCCTTATAGATATCAATTTGGTAATAATTTTCCTAATAGAAAAATATAATATAGGACTATGACTTTACAAGAGACAATTAAGCTATTAGAATATATTGCACAGTTGCAACCAAATATAAATGGTGTTGTAGAAAGTGGTGATATATTTGACTTGAACAAAGAAGAGTATGAGCAAAAATATTCGGCATTTTGTGTCACCCAGAATACTCATCAAATTGGATTAGACTTTACAACCTATTCATTCACTCTATTCTATGTTGATAGACTCACTCTAGACAAAACAAACAAAATAGAAGTGCAGTCAACAGCAGTACAATTCTTCCAAAATTTCATAAAGACAATAAATGATAAAGTACCTGAGTTGAATATTAATAGAGGAGAAATCACTACATTTACTGAAAGATTTAGTGCTGAGTGTGCTGGTGCTTGGATGAGATGTGATATAACTACACCGAATATCTCACTTTGTGCATATGTCAAGACAAAATTAGGAGAATTTGCACCAGCAGAATACTCAGATGACTACTTCAAATGGGTATTCAACTACTTCTCATAAAACTACGTTTCAATGCAATGTAGTGTAATTGAAATAAATATATAACTTTTTTCACGGTACAAAAAGTGAAATAAATATATAACTTTTTTCACGGTACAAAAAGTGAAATAAATATATAACTTTTTTCACGGTACAAAAAGTGAAATAAATATATAACTTTTTTCACGGTACAAAAAGTGAAATAAATATAT
>Ga0247608_10001894_pt1 | contig 27730 bp, 24 predicted proteins | sample 176DNAGHGlowgp2_FD_193490 | JGI IMG/M metagenome (GOLD analysis project Ga0247608, IMG submission 193490) | Sheep rumen microbial communities from Palmerston North, Manawatu-Wanganui, New Zealand - 1766 DNA GHGlow gp2 | ecosystem: Host-associated > Mammals > Digestive system > Stomach > Rumen ... | reverse complement strand
AGTTGCGTAAGATTCCTTTTGTTGGCTTTGCTTGTGCCAAGACTCACCAGATTTTCGTTGATAAGCGTGGTCCCAAAAAGGTGAAGGCCACCTACGACCAGGCTCGAGAGACACTGAAGGGCGGTACCAGTCTCACTGTATTCCCCGAGGGCTCCCGTACTTATACAGGTCATATGGGCGTATTTAAAAAGGGTGCCTTTATGTTGGCCGATGAATTACAGTTGCCAGTGGTTCCCCTGACTATCAATGGTTCTTTTAATATCATGCCCCGTATGCGAGATATGAAGTTCGTACATTGGCATCGTCTCACCCTGACCATCCATCAGCCCATCTATCCAGTAGGGCAGGGACCTGAGAATGTAGAGGCAACAAAAAATCAGGCCTATGATAGTGTGATGTCTGCCTTAGTGCCTGAATATCAAGGATTCGTGGAAAACCCCGATCAGTAGACATAGTAACGGGTTTAAAGACACATTAACACAATAACAAAAATACATAGTAACGGGTTTAAAGACACATTAACACAATAACAAAAATACATAGTAACGGGTTTAAAGACACAGTAACATAATAACAAAAATACATAGTAACGGGTTTAAAGACACAATAACACAATAACAAATATACATAGTAACGAGATTAAAGACACAGTAACATAATAACAAAAATAATCTGTTAATATGTTACTGTGTCTTTAAAAATCCAGTTAATCTGTCTTCGGATATTAATCTGTTAATATGTTATTATGTCTTTAAAAACCAGTTAATCTGTCTTTGGCAATGCAGGATATTTTCGTGTCCATCCATCCCAGCGTAGGCGCATCACGCCGAAGAATGCCTCTCCGAAGATGCCGCCTGACATCTTGCTGGTTCCCTCCTTACGGTTAACAAAGATGACGGGCACTTCTTTAATCTTGAAGCCAATGCGCCAAGCTGTGAACTTCATCTCAATCTGGAAGCCATAGCCCTTGAAGCGAATCTTGTCCAACTCAATAGTCTCAAGTACGCGGCGCTTATAGCATTTGAATCCAGCAGTTGTATCGTGGATGGGGAAACCAGTTACGAGTTTCACGTATTTCGAAGCGAAGTAACTCATCAACACGCGTCCCATAGGCCAGTTCACCACGTTTACACCACTGATATAGCGTGAACCAATGGCTACGTCATTACCTTCATCATGACAGGCAGCATAGAGTCGTGGCAGGTCATTGGGGTCATGACTGAAGTCTGCGTCCATCTCAAAGATATACTGATAGTCGCGTTCCAACGCCCATTTGAAACCTGCAATGTAAGCTGTACCAAGTCCCAGTTTACCTTTTCTTTCAACGATAAAAAGTCTGTCGCCAAACTCGTTGGCTATCAGTCCCTTCACGATATTGGCTGTCCCGTCGGGAGAACCGTCATCGATAATCAGTATATGGAAACACTTCTCCAAACCAAACACGGCTCGGATAATCTTCTCTATATTTTCCTTTTCGTTATAAGTCGGAATTATGACAATACTGTCGCTTGTATTCATTGTTTTTATGGTTTTTATGCTGCAAAAGTAGTCAATTTATTTTTACTACCAAAATAATAACTATCAAAAAATAATAAAAGGATATAATGATGCTTACTTTCCGATATGTACTTCTTTGTATAGCATGAGTAGTTGCTCTGCAGTCTTCCTCCACGAGAAGAGCTTGGCTCGTTTTATGCCAATCTCTTTTTGTTTCTGATAGAATACTTCGTCTCTTTCTAATTGCAGCATCATATCTGCAATCTCATCACTGTTTTCTGGATTTATCAGAATTGCTTCATGCCCTGCAATTTCCGGCATAGACGACGTGTTACTGGTGATGACGGGTGTCCCGCAAGCCATCGCTTCCAACAGGGGAATGCCAAAACTCTCTCTTAGAGAAGTATACAGGAAAGCAAACGCCCCATTATAGATATATGGTAAGTCGCTATTCACTATATATCCAGGCATGAGGAGATGCTCCCTGATATTCTCAATATGATTACGTTGAATAATCCCATTTAGATAATCAGGATTTAGGTCTGCCATCAGCAGTTTCCGTTTTACGCCTGACTGTTGAAGATACTTGGAATAGGCAACCAGTGTGCGTTCCGTATTCTTTTTGGGATCGGTATTTCCTAGGAAGAAGAAATATCCTTCGTCAGATATATATTTCTTGGTGATTTGGCTCGTCTCCTCAATGGGCTTAAACCAGTCGTTATATCCATTGTATATCATCGCCATCCGTTCACGAGAAATGCCCAGTTTCGAAATGATATTCTCCATCTCGAAATTGGATACAGTGATGATTCGTCGGCATTTGTTTAATATCCTTGGAACGTCTAATCTTCTGTATAGCCATCCCATATTTTGGTATAGAGAATGGTTCTGTTTGTCTCTGGGCTCAAGGAAAATGATGTCGTGCAGCGTTAAGACCAAAGGTATATTGCACCAGATGGGAGCAGTGTTGCTTGTACAATGAAGTATCTCGACACCATATTTCTTTGCAGCCCTTGGTAGCGCCCATTGCTCCCATAGCGGATATGAAGGACAGTTCAATTCTATGATATGCACATTCTTTGTACTCTCTATGCAACGATCCTCACCAGGTTTCACAAAAACATAGTATTCATTCTCCGTGTCTATCTGTTGTAGTTCTTTGATCTCCTGCAACACCACGTAGTCCATACCGTGTTTATTCTTACGGAATATCCGTTGTGCTTCAATGCCGATAATCATGATTCTTATAGAGTTTTTAGTGTCATTCTTTCTTCATCTTATGCGCTATTCTTCTATCATACTTCTCCATTGATTGGTAATTTCTGTGATATTGAATCTCCTTGCAATGGATAGCGCTTCTTTTGATTTCCTTTCCCAATCAATCTCTGTAGCATCTTTTAGTGATTGAGACAGGTTGTTGATATCGCCATTCTTGAAATAGATGGCGAAGTTACCCATAATCTCCTTGCATACGGGTAGGTCTGAAGAGACGACGGGGAGTCCATGAGACATCGCTTCCATCAAGACCAGAGGCATACCCTCCCAGCGAGATGAGAGCACGTAGACCTGCGCTTCTGAGTAGTGCTGTTGGATATTGTTTGTGAAGGGGAGAATTGTTATACGTTCTTCCAACTGATAGTCGGCTATCATTTTCCGATAGAGAGGTTCTTCAGCCCCTTCTCCAACGATATCAAGTACCCACTCTTTGTTCTCTTTGGCAAAGATATTGAAAGCCTCAATCAATAAGTCAAACCCCTTATGCCGATGAGAGAAGCGTCCTACTGCTAAAAATCTTTTGGAATCACCTTGCGAGGGCTTTCCTGGCTCTAAGGTCAGGGGATTATAGATAACCTTTACTGGAAAATGGTATTTTCGGGCATCATCTTGGCAAAGAACAATTGTTTTGTCCAGTTTCTGAAGTTGATATTCGTAATGCTTTTGTAACTCTGGTCCAATGTATAAAGAACCTGTTCCGAAGAGAGCCTTGTATGAATTATGGATCCATCCAATCAGTTTCGTGTCCCCTAATTGCGACCTGCACGCAGCCAAACGGACTGATAATGGAGCATGAACGCCGATTATCACATCGTATTCTCCAACTATCAGTTCTTTTACCAGTGCGTTTCGTTTTTCTGATGGAAATGAACTATGTGCATAGAGGTTAGATGTGAATTTTGTTTGGGGCAATATTTTTCGAAATAGAAAGCTGTATCCTTTACACAAATAATACTTTCCTTGCGGTGTTTCGGGGTAGGAAAAGAAACGATAATGAATGTCAGCTTCTTGCAATTTGTATAATGAGGTGTCTTTCTGCTCAGGTTTGTCAAGTGTCACAATAGTGACGTCATAGTCCTTTGCCAATTCTTTGGCAATCACCGCTGTCACCCGCTGAACACCGCCAAACGAGAAGATGGAGTCGGTCAAAAAACATAGTTTTTTCATTTCTGCGTACAAAAATACGGATAAATCTTGATTATTCCAAATTTTATCCGTATATTTGTGGCATTATAATGTAAAGATGAAACAAAAGCCTCTAAAAATAGTGTATCTCACACCTGCCCTTTATATGGCAGGCGGTGTGGAACGTGTATTGACATTAAAGGCTAATTATTTTGCAGAACACTTTGGTTATGATATTACAATCATTCTGACAGAGGGCAAAGACAAACCATTGTTCTATCAGCTATCTGATAAGATTCAGGTTGTCAATCTCAATATTGGTTTTGAAGAATTGTGGACTTGCTCGTTTGTGAAGAAAATATTCGTTTATCTGAAGAAACAACGTCAATTCAGAAAACTACTTAGTGAACAACTAATGCGATTGCGTCCAAATATTACTGTGAGTTTGTTGCGTAGAGAAATAAATTTTCTTAACTCTATTCATGATGGCAGTAAAAAGGTGGGTGAACTGCATGTTAATCGTGCTAACTATCGCAACTTTGAGGCGAATGATTCTAGCTTAATAAAGAACCTTTTTGCAAAGTTCTGGATGCATAGCCTTGTTACGAAACTCAAGAAACTGGATATATTCGTTGTTTTGACAGAAGAAGATAAGGATGCTTGGCCTGAATTGAAGAATATTTGCGCTATTCCTGACCCGTTATCTTTTATTCCTACTAAATATAGTGAGCTAAAGGAAAAACGAGTGATTGCTGTTGGGAGATATGTTTATCAGAAAGGTTTTGACTTACTCTTAGAGGCGTGGTCAAGAATCGAAAAACGATATCCAGATTGGCAGTTGGTAATCTTTGGTGACGGAGATCGTACACCATACGAAAAGCAAATGAAAGCATTGGAAATTGATGACAAACGTTGTCATTTGAATGGATCTACTGCCGATATTCAACAGGAGTATCTTAATAGTTCTCTCTTTGTGTTCAGTTCGCGTTTTGAAGGTTTTGGAATGGTTTTAGTTGAAGCAATGGCATGTGGCTTGCCTGTTGTTTCTTTTGATTGTCCATGCGGACCTAAGGATATTATAAAAGACGGTCACGATGGCTTCCTCGTGGAAAATGGAAATGTTGAAGCACTGACTGCAACCTTGTTGAAAATGATGAAAGATGACCATCTACGCCACTCTATGGCAACTGCAGGTGTGAGGAACGTTCAGCGCTATCGCTTGGAAAATATCGCAGAACAATGGCGACAACTATTTGAAAGTCTCTAATGATGCGAATGCCATTCTTAAAGTATTCTGCACTCGTGCTTCTTCGTCTGCTTATCGTAACTGATGCCTACGAGGATGACATTCCCGTCATACTGAGCCACCTTGCCTTTATACTCTTTACGCAGAATCTGTTCTAAGGCGGAGTCAGCCGATTGGTTGAACTTTAGTTCCAAAAGAATGGCTGGTTTGTTAACTCCTTTGCGAGGAATCAGCGCAATGTCGGCAAATCCTTTGCCTGTTGGCAGTTCCCGATGGAAAATGTAGTCGTTCTTCGCGTAGTAGAAGGCAAGGCTCAATACGCAGGCCAGCGAGTCTTCGTTGTTGTAGCTCAGAATGCTAGTGTTCTCGTCGTGAGCAGCTTCTACTCCCTGCGCCACAGCCTCTTCATTGCCGTCGATGACAGCCTGAAGCAGTTGCTCTGATTGTTTGATGGCATCAGTAACAACATTCCATCGGCTTTCTTCCACGGCGTTAACCATATCGCTGCTAACCTCTTTGTTGGGTATGTAACATTCTTCTTTATCCCAATCGTAAGTTAAATATCCCAGGTGGATAAGTACGGTCAGTACATCGTCTTTTGTCCTTACAACCGCCATGTCATTTTGGAATCCTGTAGTGTTGACCTTGCACCGTCCGCCTCCCAGCATATTGATAATGTCGTCTTTCAAACCCTTGAAGTTCATTTGTATATAATAGGCAACAGCATCGAAGGCTCCTGTCATTGCCCAATAGCTACGGCAGCGCCGGCGTGTCAGTGCCTGCATCACTGAGTTGGGATTGAACATACTGTATTCATCGCCAATCTGATAACCGTCGTACCATTTCTCAAGTTCTTCGAAAGGCATACTGTGCATTTCTGCCAGCTTTCTTACTTCACTCTTGGTGAATCCGAAAAGAGGACCCATGTTAGCTGGGTCAACCATCGAGTACTCTATGAAGTTGTTTAGTGCCGACTCCGTCTTATACTTCTTTACGGGCAGTATGCCGGTCATGTAGACACCGGCAAACACCCTGTAGGCATTCACTTCTTTGAACATGCGTCGCAGCCAGGTGACGTAGGCATCCATAGCCTGTGTGCCCGGTTGGAACTCGCGGCAGATGGCATCCCATTCGTCAATGATGAAGATGAAATTGTCATCTGTGGCCTCCGTGATTTTTACCAAAGAAGTCATCAGATCATCTGTATCTTCTACAATGACCTGTGGATAGGCTTTCTGTACATCGGCTTTCAGTTCCTTATCAATAGTCTCTACGATGCTTTCGTCTTTTATCCTTGCTACAAAATCCGTCATGTCCAAGTATATGACCGGATATTTGTTGAGATGCTCTTCGAAGGAGGCATCTTTAATGATTTGCAGCCCCTCGAACAGCTGTCGTGAGTCGCACGAATGGTCATAATAGGCGTTAAGCATTTTGGCAGCCAAAGACTTACCGAAGCGCCGGCAGCGGCTTACGCAACTGAACCGCCTCTCAGTGAACAGCGTCTTGTTGATTGCTGCGATGAGTGGTGACTTGTCCACGTATTCACTTCGTCGTGCCGAGTCGAATCCAGAGTTGCCTATATTAATATATGTACCCATAGGTTTGCACATTTTACTGCAAAGTTACAAATAATCCTTGAAAATCAATTATTTTTCTTTTATTTTTTGTACACAATGATTTTTTTTGCTATTTTTGCAGAAAAGTTATGATATGAAGAGTTTTAATACGGCAGGCACGATGATAGCCTCGCAACACTATATGGTACCCATCGATCATCAGGTGGATGCAGCTGCCCGATTGGTTGATGGCAATAAGTATTTTTGTATCAACCGTGGTCGTCAGTATGGTAAGACTACCACGCTAGCTTTCTTGAAAGAAAAACTGGAGGAAAAAGGCTATGTTGTATTCTCTATCAGTTTTGAAGGATTGCCAGATAGTGCGTATGAAAGTCTGGAAACGCTATTGTCCATATGTGTCATCTTGATGGCAAAGCCGCTGAAATGGGTTGGCATAAGTAATTTAGATGAAGCATCGTCCCTTGAGTTGGGGAAGATTGCAGATAAGCGCGCAAAAGAAATGAATATGATGGATTTTCAGGATCTGATAGCGGATTTGAGTTCACGCAATCGTACGGCCTTATTGATAGATGAGGTTGATCAGGCAGGTAACTATCCTACATTCATCAAGTTCCTCGGTTTGCTACGCAGTATGTATCTGTCACGTAATCAAGTCCCAACATTTCAGTCAGTGGTGCTTGCTGGAGTTTATGACATTAAGAACTTAAAGTTAAAGATGCGCCCAGAAGAAGAGCATCAGTATAACTCTCCTTGGAATATCGCTGCTCCATTTGAGACAGACATGAGCTTGCATCCAGATGGTATCGCCCAGATGCTAGCAGAATATAAAAAAGACCATCATTTAGACTTCGACGAAAATGACATTGCTCAGATGGTATACGATTATACATCAGGCTATCCGTTTCTGGTGAGTCGACTATGTCAAATTATCGATGAAAACCGCTGCTCATGGGATAAAGATGGCTTGTTGAAGGCCATTAATCAACTCTTGAAGGAAAGTAATACTCTTTTCGATGATTTGACAAAAAAGATAGATCAGTTCCCCAATCTCTCCATGATGCTTCAGTCTATTATCTATGAAGGAAAGCGAATCGCTTATAACTATTATGATAAAGATATTAATTTGGCATCCATGTTTAATATCGTCTATAATAATGATGGGGCGACTGCTATTAAATGCAGAATTTTTGAAACTTGGTTGTACAACTTTTACTCATCAAAAGAAAAAATGTCGGCCATATTCCAAAGAGGGGAGGCCTACAAGACTCAGTTCATCAAGGATGGTCATCTTGATATGCGTCTTATTAAAGCAGAGTAATTTATGCGAATACTATTTCTCGTATATCATGGGTTTTCCGAACATAGTGGCATCTCCAAAAAGATACACTATCAGGTAAAGGGCTTGAAGGAAAACGGGCACGATGTACGTTTGTGCTATTATGACTTTGCTGCAAATGGACACAGTTGCCGATATGTTGATGGTCAAGTCATTAAAGATTATGGAAAGGGTAAATGGGCAGGACTTCGCCAGCGCCTTGGTTATGATTGTGTTTATGATTATTGCATTCGTGAAAAGATAGAATTTATCTATGCTCGTTGTTTTCAAAATGCCAATCCATGGCTCATTCATTTCTTTAAGAAAATTAGGAAGGCAGGTATCCATGCTGTGACAGAAATCCCTACTTATCCCTACGATTCGGAATTTGTAGGCTTCCCGTTCCTTACACGTATGAATCTGAAGGTGGATCAGCTTTTCCGTCATCAGTTAGCGTCTCAAATGGATGCTATGGTTACTTTTTCTGATGCGGAGAAAATTTTTGGTCAACGAACCATTCGCATCAGTAATGGCGTTGATTTCGATAGTATTCCTCTTCATCAGCCATCAGCTATCTGCCATCAGTCATCGGCCATTCATCTCATTGGTGTGGCAGAAGTGCACTATTGGCATGGCTACGACCGCTTGATTGCAGGTATTGGCGAATATTACAAAAATGGTGGAAAAAGAGAGGTGTTTTTTCATATTGTCGGTGGTGTCGGAACTAGTGAAATGTACGATTCAATGCATGCACCAGGTTTTGAGGGATTGATAGAAAAATACCAAATAAAAGATCATGTTATTTTTCATGGACAGCTCTTTGGTGATGCGCTGACAGATGTATTCAATCAATGCCAGTTTGCTATCGGTAGTCTTGCTCGTCATCGTAGTGGAATCACAACTATCAAAACGCTGAAAAATCGTGAGTATGCTACGCGAGGTATTCCTTTTATCTATAGTGAGAATGATAGCGATTTTGATAATCAGCCTTACGTATTGAAAACGCCTGCAGATGAGTCCCCGATTGACATTCCTCAAGTGATCTCTTTCATAGAAAAAATCTCTATGAAACCTGAGGATATTCGCAAAACGGTTACACGCCTTTCTTGGAAAATCCAGATGCAATGCGTTATTGATGATGTGTTAGCTCATTGAATAATTTTGTCCATTGTTGCATGACGTTCTCTCTCGAAAAACGTCTGATATTGCTACGGGCTTTTTCACCCAGTGCCTTTCGCATTTTCGGACTCTCTATCAGTTTACAAATATTATCAGATAATGCCTGTGTGTTGAGATATTCCACCAAAATCCCGTCCTCACCGTTCTTAATGATATTGCGTGGACCATATGGACAATCGAAAGAAACAACAGGGACTCCACAGACCATTGATTCAAGAATAACCATCGAAAACCCTTCGTATCGAGAGCTTATTATACAGATGGAACTTTCTAAATAGCAATCCATGATGTCATCGGTAGGTTCATGCAAGAGCATGGAGTCTTGCAAGTTATAATTCTTAATCATCGCTTTTACAAGCTCCTTCTGTTCGCCAGAACCATAAATATTGATTTTCCAGTCAGGATGTTTTTGATGAACCGTTTTCCATGCTTCTACAAGATATTCATATCCTTTGGCATTGTTGTATCTTCCTACAGCGATAGCTTGCTTGTTTTCTAATACACTTGAATTGGTAGGTTCAAAAGGCAGTGAGTTCGGAATGACAAAAGTCTTGTTGGTATCTTTCCAACTTTCTGCGTCTTCTTTGGTCAGCAGCACGATGCCATTCAGTTTGCGGGCTTTCCTGTCCATCTTTCTTCGCCAATACCAAGCAATCTGTTTGAATGGGAATCCTTTTTGTTCTAATAAATGAAAATTTCGAAGAAAGTACTTGGTGGTATGAGCCTCGCCAATGATAACCCCGTCGTGATAAATATCGGTCAGAAAGTCCAAATCCCGACCCATTGTCGTGATCACAATATCAGGTTTGTTCTTTTGCAGGACTTCCTTCAAAGCACTTTTATATTTTCTCATTAATATATAATATAAGAATGTTCTGACGAGAAAATTGTGACCATATTCTTTTCCAAAATCAATGTCAAGGTTGATAAGTTTGACTTTGGGAGATAATGGAAAAATGGGAGGACATCCCATTTGAGAATCTGTTATGATACCCACTTCAAACCCGTGTTCTGATAACCAGTTGGCCTTCTCTGTAATAACTCTGTCTGCGCCTCCTTTGGTTAGTAATGCTGTGTAAATATAGAATATCTTCATATTACTTTGCTTTTGTTTTTTGCAAAAATACATATAAATGTTGACAATTCAAAAAAAAAATACTATATTTGCACAAAAATTGTATGAAGATAGTATACTTTGTAGGTGGTCTCCTGTCTCCTAATGGGATGGGAACAATTCTTAGCCAGAAAATTAATTATCTGGCTGGGCATACGGATTATGACCTTTATATGGTTTTAACAGAAAAGGCTGGAGCCCCTTGGTATTATGAGATTCACCCACGAGTGAAATGGGTTAATTTCGACATCAACTTTGATGAGTTGGATGTTATGCCATTTCCCCAAAAATTATGGCATTATCTTCAGAAACAGCGGCAGTTTAAACGTATGTTTCGCGATTACTTGATGAAAGTACGTCCGGATATAACTGTTTCAATTTGTCGGCGTGAGATTAATTTTATTACTGATATTCAAGACGGAAGCAAAAAAATTGCTGAAATACATTTTGCACGTCCCTTTTATAGGAAAATCGAGAAATCCTATTTCCCAAAATTTTTGAATGAGTGGATTAGTAAAAAGTGGATTGGTAGTTTTGTTAAAAAATTGAAACGATTAGACAGATTTGTTGTTCTTACAAAGGAAGATTCACTAAACTGGCCAGAATTGAATAACCTTGTTGTGATTCCTAACTTTGTAAGTTGTTCCTCACCACTACGCTCTTCGTCATTAGTAAATAAACGAGTTGTTGCTATGGGCAGATATTCATGGCAGAAAGGATTCGACTTGCTGATAAATGCATGGAAAATCGTAAATACCATTCATCCTGACTGGGTATTGGATATATATGGAAGCGGTGATAATGCTTTATTTCAGAAACAAGCTGATGGAATGGGCTTATCGACAGTAGTAACTTGTCATGGGGCGGTAGAAAATGTTTATGAGAAATATGCTGAGAGCAGTATCTATGTGTTAAGTTCCCGCTATGAGGGTTTTGGCTTAGTCTTGGTAGAGGCTATGATGGCAGGTCTCCCTGTCGTTTCGTTTGCTTGTCCTTGTGGCCCACGTGATATTGTGAAAGAGGGTGAGACTGGTATCCTAGTTCCTACTGGTGATGTTGAGAAGTTGGCAGAACAGATATGTTTCTTAATTGAACATCAGGATGTGAGACGGTCAATGGGAGAAAAGGCAATTAAAAGAGCCCAGCTTTTTTCAAAAGAACAGGTAATGCAACGTTGGATAGAATTGTTTGAATCATCATAACATAGGACTATGGTTGGCTACGATAAATGTTTATCCGATTTAGGTGAAACTCTACAAAAAGATTTGATGAGGGCTATATTATGCAAAAAATAGTATATATTATTGAGGCGATTGCCATTACAGGTGGTTTAGAGCGCATTCTAATCGACAAGTTGAATGCCTTTTCCTTCAATGGCTATGATGTCACTTTGCTTACCACAAGTCAAGGACCTCACCCTTTAGCTTATCCTTTAAATGCTCATGTAACACACATCGACTTAGCCACGCCTTTCCACCATTCTTATCGTTATAGTTTTTTGCTTCGTAGGTGGAGTCTATATAAGATGCATCGTTTGTTTCGTCAGCGCTTAGTCTGCCAACTGGCTTCGTTAAAGCCTGATATCATTGTTTGTGTTCAACCTTCTTCACTGTTTAATTTGGTTCGAGAAGTGGTAAAGAATCGTGTGCCAATCATCGTTGAGTCTCATGCCTCTTACAATGGTCACAACTTCGAGAAGGAATCGCTTATGAAAAGAATCACCACTAATCGGGATAACCGTCAGCTTTGCAAGGCCGATACCATAGTGTCGCTTACGCATGGCGATGCGGAAGAGTGGGGGCGTATTACGCATAATGTGATTGTCATTCCCAATATCGTTCATCTTAATAGTACGGGACGCCTGAGTGCACTTACAGCAAAAAAGGCTATTTATCCTTGTAGATTAGAGTGGCAGAAGGGACTCTTCGATCTTCTCGACGTATGGGCTATAGTTCAACAGCGCTATCCTGATTGGCAGCTCGACATCTATGGAGAGGGTAGTCTTCACGATGAACTTTCATCAAGGATTGCTCGTCGCCAGCTCAATATAGTTCTTCATTCTGCCGAGGCGGATATCTTCAGCCGCTATCTTGACAGTTCTATGCTCTTGCTCACTTCAATCTATGAGCCTTTTGGACTCATCATGCCTGAGGCTATGTCCTGTGGATTGCCTGTTGTGGCTTTCGACTGTCACTATGGTCCAAAAGAAATTGTAACTGATGGTGAGGATGGCTTCTTAGTGGAAGATCGGGATATCGGGTTTTTCGCTCTGCGTGTTTGTCAGTTGATAGAGAATGTAGAACTACGCCAACAGATGGGTAAGAATGCCATTCAAAAAGCTCAGCGCTATTCGGCTGACAACATTATGCCAATGTGGAAAGAACTATTCGATTCATTTAAGAAATAGGAGTGTTATGGTAAACTGGTACGAAAAATACTTGACTATCTATGGGAAACCTTTCAGTGAGGTGCCTCAGGATGTGATTGATGGAACGCGTGAGCGCTTGGCTCGTTTGCAGAGCCAGGAGCCCTTGGCATCTATCGTTGTTATTGGCTATAACGAGGAGACTCATTTGCAGGCATGTCTATGGGCTATCAGTGAAATCCAGTGTAAGTATCCTGTCGAGATTATCGGTGTTGACAATGACTCGAAGGACCGTACGGCAGAGATATACGAGAAGTCGGGTATCCCATATTACACGGAGTATCAGCACTCCTGTGGCTATGCACGTCGTTGTGGTTTGCAACATGCTAAGGGACGTTTCTATTTTGATGTAGATAGTGACACACTCTATCCCCCTCAGTATTATGAGGTGATGCTCGACCATTTGTTGAAGCCAGGTGTAAGTTGTGTCTCAGCCACATGGAGTTACATCCCAGATGAGAATCATTCAAAGTTAAGTTTGACACTGTATGAGATGACGCGTGACCTCTTTCTTTGGATTCAACATTTCAAGCGCCCAGAGCTATCTGTGCGCGGCCTGGTTTTTGCCTATAATGCCGACTATGGTCGCAAGGAACCATATCGTGTAGATATCATCCGTGGTGAAGATGGCTCCATGGCATTGAATCTAAAGAAATATGGCAGAATCGTTTTTGTGCGTGACTCTCGCTGCAGGGCTATAACAGGCTATGGTACCATAGGCAATAAACCCATGTATAAGAGTTTCTTTGAGAATGTCAGGACGCAGCTAAAGGGTATCACTCGTATCTTCCATAAGACAGATCATTATGTGGATTCGGAAGATAATCTCGTTAAGAGAGTAGGGGAGAAATAGCATAATTATTTCTTTCTTTTTTTGGCTATAAAAGGCATGGCTTTAATTTCTCTTTTAATTGGGTGAGCACTCATCGTTCAGATAGAGCTTGATTTAAAGTGAACTGAAAGCACTTACAGCAGGGTTTTTTACACTTTTCAATAACTTTTGATGGCAAAAAAACTACACTTTTCAATGATAAATGTCAAAACTACATTTTTAAAATTGTGGCGTTATTATGTAAAATATCGCGTTCTGAAACGCCATTTCTTGTAAAATATCGTATTCTGATGCTATGTTTTTATGTAAAATATCGCGTTTTACGTTTTTCCTTCGTATCTTTGCACCCAAAAATCGGTCGTTAGACTGAATTTTAGCCATTTCTAATGGCCGCTATTAGAAAATAGTCTTTGTATTTGGTTGTTATTCAGTTATTTGGGTTTATTGCTCCAGTTTAAGGGGCTTGAGATTCATGTATTCAGTACGGGCATCGAAGCAAGGACAGTCCTTCTTGACCCAGGGAAGATCACGATGACCAAGGATTTTGGCATTGGGGTAATCGGCCTTCAGAGCTCGAAGCAGGGCGATGAGGGTATGCTTCTGGGCAGGGGTACGGGTGTCGGCAGCTTTACCACTGGCATCGAGACCTCCCTCATAGCAAACGCCAATAGAGTGGGCGTTGTAGCGACGGGCATGGGCTCCAATCATATCCTCGGGTCGGCACTTGTGGAGCTTGCCATCCTTGGTGATGTAATAATGGTAGCCAGTGGTCTTGTAACCTCGAGCCTTGTGACAGGCTTCGAGGTCTTCGGGAGAGAAGTCGCGAGTGACGCGAGTGGCTGAACAGTGACAGATAATAAGATCAATACGTCGCATAGCACACGGATAATTTAGGTCACACAGAAATCACGGATATCACGGAAAGTGCTGGTTAAAACCAGCTAGAGGAACAAGACTGCACGCAGAGGGTGCCAGCGATAGTGGTAATGATCGTAGCGAGAATCTGAAGCAGCTGCTTCCAAGTTGAATTTGATAATTTCATGAAGTTAAATCTAGTTTAGTTTGTTTTTGGTCCCGCAGAGCTCGAGCGCTGCGGGACAATTAAATAATTCAAAGAACTCTGTGAGAGGGTAGATAGAAGAGGCTGGTAGATGCACAAGCAGCATTCAAGGCTGTGTTTTGGAATTTGTTTCTGCACACAGGCAGCTGAATAGCCTTTGCTTCACTCCGGATACATCAGGCATCAGCCATCTTCCATCAGTCATGGACTAGTCCATGTTGCCTCCACTGGGGTCTTCACCTGAGTTGCCACCGGTATTGTCGCCAGAGCCACTGTTGCCTGAGTTTCCACCAGTTTCGGAGCCAGTTGAAGAACCATTGTTCTGGCCATTGCCAGACCCACTTTCTGTGTTTTCTGTGGTTTCTGTGTGACCTTCAGATTCTACGTTCATGGCGTTGTCGTGGGTTTCCTCGAAGACCACATCCTTTAGCATGGCGATGGCGTTGACGTACTTCTGCTTGACGGTGCCATCGGACATCTTCTGCTGACCCACAATGACACGGGTGGTCTCGGGCTGGAATAGGACGCGGCGGGTGGTGATGGTCTGGGCACCACAGTCCTCGAGCTTGTTGACACCAATACTTGAGAAGCCTACCTTGAAGATGCCAATGCCATCGAGTTTGATCTTCTGGCCCATCTCGAAGAAGTGCTTGAAGGCTTCGCCCAGTTCCTGGAGTACGGCCTTGATATCGCTCTTCTTCACTGAGGCCTGGCGCTGGATGAAGTCAGAGAGTTCCTCAGTACCGATGAAGTGGTTGTCGTAGACAGCCTGTGCGAAGTACTTGCCATAGGCCTGGCTGAAGCTGTTTTTGTTTTGAGATTTAATAAACTTTTGACTCATAGTCTAATTGTGAATTATAAATTATAAATTGAAAGATGGCTTTCGCGCGAAGAGATAGTCTGAATGCGCTATCCGGATAGTCTCGATGAGTCGTTCAGATAGTCTGCATGGGGGGTAAGGGATAATCCCTTCATGTCGTTCAGACGGTCTTAATGACTCGTTCAGATAATCTCGATGGACCAAAGGTTACTTGGCTCCACTTGTTCCGCTTACCGAATACAAAAGTACAACATTCCGAAAGGGCCACTGACGGCAGATGACGGCAGAACACGGCGAATGACGGCAGGTGACGGCAAAAACACAAAAAACTTTATTTTACGAACACGAATCGTACTAATCGAACGAATAATAAAGCCTGTCATCTGAAAAAATAGATTCGTAAGATTCGATAGATTCTTGCGTCCCGTTGGTAGCAAGCGAGCATAGCTCGAGCGCGTGTTCAGAATAAAAACTGCTCTGTGGTCAGTAATCATCGTATTCTCCGGGTTCCCCGAATTTGTTGATGATGAGCTGGATTTGCTCTTTGCTGTAGTCGTTATCATCCTTGGAGTTGGCAAGACGTAAGATGCGCTTATGAAAGCGCGGGTCTTTCTTGATCCAACGAAGGAGCTTGTCCTGGGCTGCACTGGGATCCTTCATATCGGGAAACATCAGCCAGGCGAATTCTGATTTGCCGTAGGATTTGATTTTGAACATAAAACACAAATTTAAGTTTTGACTGAACACGGATCTCACGAATCAAACGAATATAGATTCTTGCGTCCCTTTGGTAGCAAGCGACCAGAGGTCGAGCGCGTAAGATTAGGTAGATTAGTGTTCGCTTCAGATATTTCTGTGGTCTCAGTGTGAGATAGCGATTCGAGGAGGAAGTCGAGGAGATCGATGTGACGGGACTTTTGAGCGTCGGTGGCATAATCTTCGAGGGTGTAGTCGATTGAGAGGGTGATGTCGTAGCGCTTGCGGACAGAGTCACAGAGGTTTTCGAAGAAGAGGATATTCGACATGCAGGGGTCGGTGCAGGGATAGATGGTGACTGTGCGACCCTCAAGAGGGGCGAACAGGTCGATGTTTAAGTGAGGCACTGTGCAATACGCCATCCAAATAGAGTCTGGGAATAGCTCTGACAAGATCACGGCCGCTTGTTCAGATTCAACCACGCAGATTGGTTTTGAATTTATTTCTGTGATTTCCGTGCTTTCTGTGTGACATATACCCTCTGTGTGAAGGAGGTGTAAACCGAAGAGGCAGTGATGCACTCGCCAGTACTGCAGGAGGCGCTCGCGCTTCTTCAAGAGCTGTGAGATCCAGAGGTCTTGTCCGATATGAGCATCGAGGGGCTGAAGCATATCGTCGATCATCCAGTACATAGGTTGCCCGCTCTTGGTCTTTCCGAGGAGATAACGCTGCGCTGCATGGTGCATCTGCTCGACAGTGAGTTTACCACCAGCAATGAAGGGCTGGAAGAAGTCGAAGTCGTCGGCACGGCAGGCAGAGATCATCTTCATAGAGGGTATAACGAAGTCCATGGAGTAGCGAGGGTCTTTAGGGTCAAGTGGCGTACACACCAGATGACCTTCGACCATCTGAACGTCGAGGCCGATTTCACGGCCAAGACTCGTCAGAGATGTTCTCGCTAATAACTCCTTCAATGTCATATTACGAACACGGATTTTACGGATGAAACGGATTTATTTTGTCCCGCAGCGCTCGAGCTCTGCTCGCTTGCTACCGGAGGGACGCAAGAAATGGCAGAAGGTTTAGCTCGACGGCCCGAAGGGGAAAGTCAAATAGCAGAAATTTTATCTGCAATCTGTGAGATCTGTGTGAGGTTCCCGACGGGGCTACTGGAGCCCCTATATATATACATAGCCCTTTTTATTTTTATAAATAAAAAAGGGCGATATATAGGGGGGGCTGCTAGTAGGGTGGTGCATCATCAGTGTCGGACTCTGGGAATGGGAGGGATGACTGCACAGGCTCCTGAGCCTTGCGACGCTGCTCCTCCTCATATGCTATGATGCGCTGACGCTGCTCCACAGAGTTGAGGAAGAAGCCGTACTTGTTGTAGCCATCCTTGCCAGGGGCAAGGATATGCTGCTCCTTGGCTCGATTAACCAGGTAGTAATAATAATTGCTGTCCTCGATACCGGCTATACGCATAGCAATTGCCATGAGCTGGTTGTAACGTTTGAATGCGCAGCCCTCCATGGCATCGGTGAACAGCTTGACCAAATCCCACGGAATCTCTTCGGGGGGCAATGGCTCCTCGATATCATTCTTCAGGATATAGTCACGGTTTAGCTTGCCCCACTCGATATCGTATTTGGGCTTGGCAGGCTTCTTCTGCTCCTCAGGCTTCTTCTTTGAGGCGTAACGGCCATTAGGCTCTCGAGGTTGCTCATCGGGCTCCTCGCAAGCAGCAGGCAGTGCAGTGTCGTCAAGCTGGTAATAGAGATTATCTTGGCATCGCCTCATGCGCGACATGACGTGCTCTACCTTGAAGGTCTCGGTATTTGGCACAATGGAACATGCCCACGCCTCGAAGGCTTTGTTGGTGAGTTCAGTACCTATCCAGCCACGCATATTACGGTCGGTGTCGCTCTTGTTCTGATGGAGCACATCTACGATACAACAGTTATAGGTCTGGGCGAGGCCCATCTGATCCTCTACCACCATCGTGGCCTGCGTGCCATCATTGATGTCGGTAATCAGGTCTTTGATACCATCGACAATCACGAGGTCGGGCTTTATCTCACTGATGGCAAGTGTCAACAGTTCGCGCCGCTTCTCCCAGCCTATACCACGGACGTTGAACACGAAGAATTGGTCGTTTAAGTTTTCGACCACGGATTTAACGGATTGAACGGATGTCTTTTCTGAACACGCGCTCGAGCTATGCTCGCTTGCTACCAACGGGACGCAAGAATTAACCGAATTGCACGAATGATTCGTTGGATTAGTGAGATTTGTGTTCGTCTCAGAAATTTCTGTGATTTCTGTGGTTTCTGTGTGACCATTATCCTCTGTGTGAGCTAACGGGATGATGCGGTGGACGAGGATGTTCTGGGTGGACTGAGCAGACTGCTCAGTATCGTACCACAGCACACGAATAGGTGCTTCGCGAATGCGCTCTAACCCGAGCACGTTCCGCTTCATGCAACACGCCATGACGATAGAGAGAAAGAGCGTTTTACCGCTCTTCGCCTTACCCGTGTTGGCTACGAGCTCGGAGAGCGGAAAACACTCAGTGCCGTTCATTTTGAACAGGAATTCCAATGGTGGCAGCTTGGTTTCGGGGGTTACACGGTGTTGCATCAGCTCATCATGTGGCGAGAGCTTCTTAGCTGCCTTCGCAGTCTGGCATAGATTCGCCTGACTGCTCCTTACTAAAGAAAAAGCATCGTTACTCATATACATTTGTGTAATAATTAGTTACTAAAATGATGGTCAATCTGTTCGGCATAAGCTGGAAGGATATGATCGTACGTGTAGTCGATCAGTGCTTCGACCCGTTGTTTGAACTCCTTGCAATCGAGGTGATACATGGTGTGAAGTGTGATGCGCAATAAGCGCTTTGATGGGATGTTGCGGGGCTCGTCGGGCTTAAGCCACTTGGCATTGACGCCCGCCAGCTGCACGAGAGCTCTAGTGAGCCCCTTAATGCGCTTCGTTCCGAAGAGGATACGCGCCATAAGCTCTCGTTCTGGGCCTGCCTCAATGATAGAGATAGGCAATGATTTGAAATAATTCATTTTTTAATATTTTTAATAACATGATTTACAATAGACGGCACTACGACCGCCTTACGCGCACAAAGATACCAATATTTCACAACATGGCGTAGACGACTATAGGCGTCTACATCCTTAAAAAGTTTAACCTTTTAGGTCTGACTTTAACGTTTTTTCTCAAATTGTTCCTTAGTTTCCCAGAAAATGCTTATCTTTGCAGCAATGTTGTTAAAAGGAGTGTGATAATGAAGAAAAGAACGTTTGCAAACAGATTACTCCTGAGGATTATGGTGGTGCTGCTGGTGATGTTCACTGCCATCATGGCCATCGTCTATGTTATTACCATGGACAGCATGGCGCGTGAGGCCGAGTCACGCTACGAGAGTATCATCCTCAACGTCAACGAGAATATCCGTGGCGTGCTCTCCGATGTGTACGTGGGTGCCATCAACAACATCAGCGAAATTGAACGCGACATTGACGATCCTGACAAGCTACAGGCACAACTGGAACGTATGGTCAGCCAGAACATGTATATGTCGAGCTGCCGTCTTATCTTCGAGCCTGATTTCTTCCCTGAGAAAGGACATAACTATGAGATCTACGCCTGGCGTGACTCAACTGGCATGATCAGGGGTAGGCAGATGAACGAGAACCACCCTGACTTCCTGATCCACAGCTGGTATCAGGAGGCCTTTGAGAAACCCGAAGGCGACTGGACACCACCGTATCTTGACCGTGCTGCCTCACAGCAGCTGACAACGACCTACATGACCCATATCCATGACCACCAGGGACGCAAGGTGGGTATGTTGGGAGCCGACGTGTCACTGGAATGGCTCAGGCTGAGACATAAACGTGTGGACGCAGAGAACCACGAACGTTTCGAGAAAGGCTTCAAGGACCAGTCTTATAGTTTCATCATCGACAACGACGGCACCTACCTCGTCCATCCCGACGAGAGCCGTGTGCTGAAGAAGAAGTTCCAGGATATCATGGCCTTGACGCCAGATACGCTCGATGATGCTTTGGCACGTAAGATGATGGATGGTGAGAGCGGTACCAGCCGCATCAAGATTGAAGGCATCGACACATGGATATTTTACTCTTTTGTGAAATATACCGAGTGGACAGTGGTGATCGTCGTTCCCGAGGACATCATTCATCATAACGGAAACGTGCTGGTCTACATCATCCTGGCCGTGCTCTTCTTTGGTTTACTGCTCATCTATCTACTGAGCCATTATCTCATCAAGGAGAACATGCGGTCGCTGACGCGTTTCGTCACAACTGTAAGAGAGGTGGCACAAGGTCATTTCGACATCGAGTTGCCAGAGGTGAAGAGCCGTGAGGTGGACAGTCTGCGCGATGCCTTCAAGGACATGCAGAACTCGCTGAGGAAATATGTTGACGAGCTGAAGGATACTACCGCCTCGAATGTGGCGATGGAGCAAGAACTCAAGATCGCCAGTGACATCCAGCAACAGATGCTGCCCAAAGTCTATCCGCCGTTCCCGGAACGTACCGACATCGACATCTTCGGTGAGGTGGTGACTGCCAAGCAGGTAGGTGGCGACCTGTTCGACTTCTTCATCCGTGACGAGAAACTCTATTTCAGCATCGGCGACGTGGCAGGCAAGGGTGTACCAGCCTCCTTAGTGATGGCTGTGACCCGAAGCATGTTCCGCAGTGCCTCGATGATCCACACCTCACCCAAGCTCATCGTCGAATCGATCAACCGCTCGGTGTGCCAGAGCAATGACTCCTTCATGTTTGTCACCCTCTTCATGGGTGTACTCGATCTGGCTACAGGTCGTCTGCTCTACGCGAATGCGGGCCACGAGCCTCCCGTGCTGGTGGGCGGTGCCCACACCCGTTTCCTCAACGTGAAAAGCAACATCCCTTTGGGTCTGCGCGCAGACTGGGAATACACAGAACAGAAGTCGCTCATCGACAAGGATACGACGCTGTTCCTCTATACCGACGGCTATCCCGAGGCAGAGACGGTGGAGCGTGAGCAGTTCGGTAAGGAACGGATGTGCGCAGAGGCCCTGCGTCTCTCTGCCGAGCACCTCGACTCCCGCACCTTCGTCCAGAAGATCCGCCTGGCAGAGCGTGAATTTGTGAACTACATCCCTCAGAGCGACGATATCTCCCTGCTCGCCATCAAGTATCGGGGCAGCATGACCATCCCTCACTACCACCGTGGCATCTCGCTGGTCAACGACGTGAAGGAGATACCCGCGCTGGCCATCTTCGTGGGAAGCATCTGCGAGGATATGGAGTTCGACGAGCTGACGGCATCACACGTCCGTCTTGCTGTCGAGGAAGCTGTGGTCAACGTGATGAACTATGCTTTCCCCAAGGGTGTACGTTCCACGATTCTTCTGGAAGTGAATGCCGACGACGAGACGGTGAACTTCGAGTTGCGTGACGACGGTGCCCCCTTCGATCCTACCGCTAAGAAGGAAGTGGATGTCGACAGCCTTATCAAGAACAAAGTCATCGGTGGCCTTGGCATCCACTTGATGCGCCAGTACATGGACACCATTGTCTACGAGCGCAAAGACGGACAGAACGTGCTGACGATGAAGAAAAGAAAAAAATAATATAAGATATATGAAAGCAACAATTAGAAAAGACGACGACAAGCAGGTGACCTTGATTCTTGACGGTTACCTTGACACCTCTGCCACCCCACAGGCGGAGAAGGAAGTGGAACCTCTCTACGAGTTCTGCGACTGCGAGATTATCATCGACTGCAGCCGACTGGAGTACATCTCCTCCAGTGGTCTGCGACTGCTGATGGCTATCAACCTGCGCTGCCGCACCAACCGTTGCAGCCTATACATCATGGGCTTGCAGGAGAAGGTGAAGGATGTGTTTGAAACTACAGGATTCACCAACCTGTTCGAATTCAAATAGCCTTTACCTTGTCGGGTGATGGGAACATTGCCGGAATCATTGCTTTGGAAGCTCTACGATGAAGCGGCAGCCCTGCAGATAGTTTTCGTCGTAGAGGAGATCGCCTCCAAGACAGGTGATGTGCTTCTTACAAAGCGGCAGTCCGAGTCCGAGTCCTTCTGCCAAGTCGTCGATTTTGGTAAATGGCACGAAAAACAGCTCTTCGGCATTTTTTGGCAGTCCGGGACCGACATCCTCTATCATGAAGCGCACAGTTGTATCAGTCTGCGACAAGTGTATGGTAATGTTCCCGTCAGAGAACTTGCTAGCATTGTATAGCAGTTCTCGGATGGTGCGCATCACGACGAGGTGATTGGATCTGATGCTGAAGTTGTCAGGCAGTTCGGTTTTGAATATGATGTCCTCAATACTGAATAGTTTCTGTGCGAAGTCGATACATTCCCGTGCCAACTTGTTGCATAGTATATCATCCGTTTTCGCATAACGTCCAGAATTGTCAGCACCTGTGTCGGACGTGTCAAACAGCATTTGAGTATTGCGCAGCAGATGATAGGATTGATACTTCAAGGTATCGCTGATTTCGTTAATGTCTTTATCTTTTTGCTTTTGGGACGCGTTACCTTTCTGCCTGGCGGCAATGTTGTTTACAAGCACGCGTGTGAGGCCCTCGATGATGTTGAGAGGCGTGATGAACTGACGTGATACGTTCTGGATGAATATCTGACGGCGCTTGCCGGCTTCTTCCGCCAGCGGTAGGACTTGCTCAAGCTTTTTGATCTCCTCATCAGTGTCATACTTGGTAAGTAGGAGCTCGCTCATGTTTGCCATGATAGCCAATTGCATCTTGCGAAAAGCATTTTGTAGTTTTCCTATCGAATCCTTGTGTTTGGATACCTCTATGACGGTAGCATAATTGCCTTCTGAGATAATCTTTGTGGCTTCCAACAACTTGTTAAGTGGACGCATGTTATTTTGAACCACATTCTTGGTGATCCATGTGATGATCAATATGCCGATGATGACAATGATAATCATGACGATGGTCAGGTTATTGTAATCTGCCAATACATCTTCGTCGTGGCATACCAGTGCAATGCTCCATCCTGTATCCGTGATGGGCATATAGGTCACATGGCACAGTACATCGTCGATTGTCACATGCATGGTGCCGTGCTTATGTGCTATCATCTCACGGCCTAGGGCGATGATGTCCGGATGTGCTACAGAATCGGTTGCCGTGAAGATGGTCTTCTTGAAGAGCAGGCTGTTGTCTGGATGAATGAGATAGCCGCCTACGGGTCCGAGAATCATGTAATAGGAACTGGGATAGGGATGATGTGTCGCGAGAATGGTCTCCCTGAGTTTCTTGAAAGAGAAATCGACAGAGACGACACCTTCAATCTTGTTTCCGTGGGGTCGTATAGGCATGCAGAAAGAGCCTACGGCATCATGATGGTTGATGGTGCCAGCATTGAAGTCGCTGAAGGGGTTTATCCAGCAGGGCTTTCTAGTCATCATGGGCTTCTTATACCAATTTTTTTCAAAATACTCGAATTCCGGCTCGAATTCAGTAACGATGGTGTCGCTGTCGTTGACGGTATAGACCGAGAAATTCTCTCCGTATTGCGGGAAAGAGTTAGGCTCGGCAGCAACCGAACAGCTGAGTACGCTCTTGTTGAGGCTCACGATGCGCCGTGAGGTGGCAGCCAGCGAGTCGGGATTGAAATTCTCTTCAAGCATCCACAGGTTCGACCTTGCTGCACTTTCTACCGAGTTGAGATAGTTGACCACGAGCTGAGTTGTGGTACTGAGAATGGTGCGTGACCTATCGACCGCCTCTTTGTGAAGGAGCCTGTTGGCATTTTTGTAGAACACACCCAGCGCCAGCACGAACAAGGGTATGGCCAATATCATAATAGTGCGACTGAGTCGTCTGGAAAGTGTGCGACGTACATTATTCATGGTTATCCTCCTTTCTTTCTATTTTAGGAGAGGCATTGAAATTGTGGCTGAGCAGCTCGAGAATCGTTTCGCTCTGCCGTTTGATATTATCCTTCTCTTTGTTAGCCTCCGTCAGGGTGATATCTTCGTAATGGTCACAGAGGGTTATCACGCTGTTCTCAATAGACGCTGCTGGAGCAATCATCTTATTTGAGACATTGTGGAGGAAGGTTGTTTTCACTTGTTCGTCATCCTGGATTTTTTGATGTGCCTTCTCCAGTTCCTCATGATGTTTATCCAGTATGGCTTTCTGTTCTTCCAGTTTGACGATGTTATCGGCCATCGTCTTCCGCATGATCTGGAAGTGCTTATAGAATTCACCTACCTCGTCATCACGGTTTATATTGGGGATGGAATCATCGTAGTGTCCGTCAGCAATGCGCTCTGCCGACTCTGTGAGATATACCAACGGTTTTACTGGTTTGTGGACGGCCTTTTTGCACAGCAAGTAGAACACCAGCAAGGCTACCGCCACAATTCCCAAAACATGGAAAACCAGATGGTTGTATTCACCGAAGATGTCCTCCTTGGGATAGACAGTGCCGATACTCCATTTTATTGTCCCAATGGAACGACTGGGTGTTTTGGTAAGTACAAACGGTTTGTAGAACAGATACCAGGTGAAATCATTCATTTGGAAGGACATGTTACCTGTCTTTCCTTCTACCATGGCTTTGGCAGCAGCAAGTGCGGTAGGACTTTCGGCAACTTCCGGTTGTTCGAAAACGGTTTGACCTGCCAGTTTTTCACGATTGGGGTGAATGAAATAGGAACCGTCATGATTGAGCAGGATGGTGTAGCTGTTGGGAGAAGGTTTCGTCTCAAGTACAATCTGCGAGAGAAGATTGATAGATAAGCCAGCAGCAATGACACCCACACACTCGCCACTGTGGTCAATGATAGGCAGACTATAGGTAATAACAGGCTCCAGGTTGTAGTCTTGGTTCTCTCCCGGGTCAATCCATGACGGGCGACATTTCTCCATGGTTTCATTATACCATTTCTTTTGGGTATAGATGAATTTGAAATTCTCATCTGCCGTTATCAGCTCTGGCGAATTATATTTTTTTCTATGGACAAAAGTATAGACATTCCCTCGGTCAGGATAATAGTCGGGCTTGAAAGCGATGACACAACCATTGATGTTCGGGTTGCTTTCCAACAGTCTGCGACAATAATCCTGCATGCGGTCGGGTTGGTCTAGATGGTCTAACAGGGCATGATAGATGTTACCCATTGACTGCTCTATACTCAGAAGCATGTTGTCAACCTGCTGCACTGTGCCTTCTAAGCGCAGTTCTGCATCCATCTTCGACTCCTCTACCAATGCCTTGCGCGTGAAGTATAAGAGTCCTCCTAGTGATACGATGAGCAGTGTCACTATTTCAAGTACCACCAGCGAGCTGAGCCTGATGGAGGGCGCAGAAAAAACCTTCCTAATCATCTTTTGCATACAAACCAAACAATTAAAATGCCTATGATAGTCATCGATATGAGGATGATGGCTATTGGCAGCAAGGGTTTTATAATGTCCTGTTTGGGCACAATGACGGCTACCGACCAGTTAATGAATTCTATCGGTCCGTAGAAGACCGTACAAGTCTCTCCGTCGATTTCCAAATCGGCCACGCCGCTCTTCTTATGCTTCAAATCCTTGATGACTGCTTCGTCTTGTATGGCCATCTCTTTCTCTTCTGGATGGGCTATGCAGGTGCCGTCGCTGTCAATAATGACCGTGTAATAGTTGAGTTCGGTGAACTTCAGGTATTTGTTCAGCACTTTGTTGCTCTTGCTGCTTTCATCGGCCCACCTCAGTTCTTTGGCCAGCCATTCAAACTTCATGTCGGCGCCGCAGACGCAGGCCAGATCGCCTTTGGCATTGTAGATAGGTCTGACGAATGTGCTGTAATGACCGCTCATGCTGGTGCCGTCGTAGTAATAGTAGGGCTCTGACCAGAAGCTGGCCCCCGTCTCCTTGGCTCGCACATACCATGGCGACTTCGTGTAGTTATGACGCGCCGATCCCACTTGTCGATAGTCGAATCCACCGTACTCAGGCTGATAGATATAAGGTTCAAACCATGTACCTTTTTCCGGGAAATAGTTTGGCGTAAAAGCCGCGAAATAGCCGCGCACATCAAGGTTCAGGTTTGCCTTGCTTTTCAGGGCGGTGACCACGTCTTCCGGGTTGTTGAGGTTCTTGCCCACTTCATCGAAGATGTTGTTGGCGTTCATCTCTGCTCCCCTGATGATTTTGGATATCTTCTCTGAAGATACGTTCTTGATGCCCAAATAGCGGGAATGGGCACCAGCCAAACAGACTTGATAACATGCCATAAGGGAAATAGCAGTTGATGCTATCAGGACCAACATCACGGTTATTAGGATGATGCGGATGGGCCTCTTGGCTATATTTTTAGGATTCTCTTCCATGATTTGCTTTATTGGATAATCGGTATTGCATTTCTTCGATAGAGTCACGTAGCTGACTTATCTCATCTTTGTATTTCATTTCCGGCATAGACGTGTCAAACTTGCCTTTGGCGATGTCGTTGGCAACCTTTGTCAGCTGTCTCAAAGGATAAATAGCATTCTTGATGTAATAGTATCCCACAAGGATGATCAGCAGCATGCCCAATAGGAAAATGAAGAGTAGCGTGGCTGCATTCAACTGGCTCAGTATGTCAACAGCCCGGCACGGTACAACGCTGACCAATACCCACTGTGTGTACTTGATGGGCGTGTAGAACAGGTAGCATTCCTCACCGTCAATAAGGACTTTGTCCAGAGTTCTGTCCTCATTTGCGATACCATTTTTCAGCCTATTTATCATCTCCTCTGCCTCCATACCGTCAATAGTCTCCAGATGGTTGAAGAAATTGTCCTCCATAATGCGTTTCCCGTCAGGATTGGTAATATATGATCCGTCGTGGTTGATGATGAAATTATTTGACTTCATTTCGAAGATGCTGGCCATGATCATCATGCTTTTGTTGATTGTGGTGTCTGTCTCGCTCAACTTGTATGTCAGCCAGTCAAGGGATATGTCTGCTCCAAGCACAGCCACCACGCGTCCTGTCTCGTCGTGGATGGGTACTTCATAGGCCGATAGTGTCGTCTTTTCATCATAGCCGTCATAGAATGGTTCTGACCACTGGGCTGAATCACTATTAACGACTTCAAGAAACCAGTCGGCTGTGAGATAGTCCAAATCGGCATCACCCATATCCTGGGAATAGATGATATCCGGATCTGCAGCGTTTCGCCACGCGAAGGGACAGAAACGGTGTCCCTTTTCGGGATAGTAGTCTTCAATGAAGCTGATACCGCAACTTCTCACGCGCGTACCACTTTTCACTATTCGTTCCATGGTTTCCTTGTGACAGTCCGGGTTGTCCAGGTTGTGCTCAATATAGTATATATTGTTTGTTGCTGCCACATAAACATCGGATATCACTCGTCTGATGTACTCATTGGTGATGAGCATCTTGTTATGGAAGATTTCTGAATAGAAAAGCGTTGTGGCCTGTTTTTCAGATCGCAATATGACGTACGAAAGACAGAGGGTGACGATGATGACCCAA
>Ga0247608_10001893_pt1 | contig 27741 bp, 19 predicted proteins | sample 176DNAGHGlowgp2_FD_193490 | JGI IMG/M metagenome (GOLD analysis project Ga0247608, IMG submission 193490) | Sheep rumen microbial communities from Palmerston North, Manawatu-Wanganui, New Zealand - 1766 DNA GHGlow gp2 | ecosystem: Host-associated > Mammals > Digestive system > Stomach > Rumen ... | reverse complement strand
TGATACGCATTACCAGCGCACATCCTGACTGTCCTGACCTGCCTAAGGTTGACTCTGACGACTCTACCGGTTTCGATGCTGACGTGTCGGACTGGGAAGAAGGCGGTCATTCTGATACGACATTCTAATAAAATAAAACGAGATAAAAAATATTACTAACATTTAAAACATGAGACTATGAAACAGAAAAAGTCTTTCCTGCTTGCAGCATCGGTTGTTGTGCTGGCTGCTTGCTCAAGTAACGACCTGTCAGAAAGTCCCGCAGCCCAGCCTCAACAAGTCGATGACTCGGCTATCACCTTTGGTGCCTATGTCAATCGCGGCGTAACACGTGCAGGTGCTGTAGGAACCCTGACTACCAATGGAGACGCTCCCGCTGTGAGCCTGCAGAATGTCGGCTTCGGCGTATTCTCTTATTACAGCGACAGCGAGTCGTATTGCGAGACCTCGAAGCCTAACTTCATGTACAACCAGAAGGTCAGCATGCCTGATGGCGTTAACTGGACCTACTCTCCCATGAAGTACTGGCCTAACGAGTTTGGTAAGAACGCTACCAGTGAGGGTCAGGACCGTCTGACATTCTTTGCCTATGCTCCTTACGTCAATGTGAATCCTTCTACTGGACGTGTCATTAAGGGCGAGAACGACGGTGACAATGGTATCGTCGGTTTGACCAGCAATACTGCTTCTGGCGATCCCTATGTAAAATACTATGTAGACATGGACCCCGACAAGCGCGTAGACCTGTGCTGGGGCGTTGCCAAGCAGCAGTTTAATGCTAGGGTTGACGAGGAGGCTATCAATCTGATTGATGCCGGCTGGCCTTACATCGATGTTGTGAAGCCTACCACCAACTCTAAGATTGACTTTGACTTTAAGCATGCGCTGGCAGCTGTCAATGTACAGATTGACACAGACGTAGACGTTACTGGACACGACGACAATGCTGCTGATGTGGACAGATATACCCGTATCTGGGTGCGCTCAGTGACCTTTGAGGGCTTTACCGACAAGGGCCGTCTGAACCTGAACTCTAACGCTGACCCCAACAGCGCTGAGTCTGGTCCCCAGTGGATTGACCTCACCACAGACTCTCCTGTCGCCAGCGGTGTAGTAACTGTCTATGACGGTCGTACGGACGGCAAGGAAGGACGCGACAACGCTATTGCCAAGAAAGAGAGCCCTGCTACGCTGAATGCCAAGATTATCCAGAGCGCTCCTTACAGCAAGCAGGCACTGGAGAATGCCGATGAGGCTGCCAGAATGCTGACTATCAGCGAGGCTGTTCCTGGCGTAACCAAGGCTAAGGTGAACCTCTTTGACAGCGATGCACTGGAGGCTCCTGTCTACGTCATTCCTACTGATGATAATCTGAAGGTAACCATTGTCTACGACGTGGAGACCTATGACCCCAACCTCGCCGCTTTCTTGTCTGACGGTTCAGTGAAGGGTAGCAGCGTGCAGAACACCATTGAGAAGGAGATTACCTTCCAGCCAGAGAGTGGCGATGCCATTACGAAACTGGAGGCTGGCAAGAGCTATACCATCAACCTGCACCTGGGCCTGACCAGCGTGAAGTTTGATGCTGTTGTCACCGAGTGGGCCGATGGAACCAACTTCAATGTTGATCTGCCTTACAACTATACTACTCAGTATTATACCGCTGAAGAAGCTGATGCCTACAACAGAACACTGGATGGCGCTGTACAGCCGGGTGACGAGAAAACTCCCGCTGAGTATTATACTGAAGATGAGATTGCTGGGCACAATGCTATAGTCGACATCTGGACAGCTCCGAGGGTGAAGACTCCCGCTGAGTACTATACCGAAGACGAGATTGCTGGGCACAATGCTACACTCGACATCTGGACCGCTCCCAAGGCTAAGGAAGGCTACTTTAGCTTTGAATCTTTCGAAACAGCTGATCCTACACATGCTTATGGCTCAGGTACCGTAGTGAAAGTATCTGACGACGGCGTAAACACCATCGTAGAGGTAGTAACCAATACGATTGATGGATTTGTCGGTCAGCAGTTCAAAGTACATGCTGTAGACCTGACTGGTGGCACAGAGTTTGAGTTGTTCACAGTTGACGGCGATGCTCCTACAGGTGTCTCTGTTAGAAATGTAGCTCAGGTGAACTATACCGAAGAAGAGATTGCTGCACACAATGCTACACTCGACATCTGGACAGCTCCGAGGGTAAAGACTGAAGAGGTGCTGTATACTGAAGAGGAGATTGCTGAACACAATGCTCTGCCTGAGAATACACTGTGGGATGCTACAACCGAAAAAACTGCTGCTACCTATTGGACTGAGGAAGAAGCTAACGCTTACAACGCTGCCCTTCCAGGTGCCAAGCATGCCGGCGATCCAAAATAAAGTCTCCTAAGAAAGACAAATAACAATCATTTAAAAAAGGAATTATTATGAAAAAGAATATTATCAATTCCATTTTTGGACTGGCTGTAGCATCTCTGATGCTCACGGCTTGCTCCAACGCAGAGGATGCAGTAGCTGAGAAGTCAGCTGTCTCTGCTGGCGGTGAGACACCCATCAATTTTGGTGCCTATCTGAACCGTAACATTACACGTGGTGGCTACGAAGGTGAGTTGACGACAGATGTTCTGAAAGCTGCCGCTAATGGCTTCGGTGTACTGGCATATTTTACCGACAACCAGCCCTATACACCCAATGCTATTCCTAACTTCATGTATAACCAGCAGGTGACATACGATACAGACCACTGGACATATTCACCGTTGAAGTACTGGCCTAACGAGTTTGGCGCTGATGCTGCCAGTGAGGGAATGGACCGCTTGTCATTCTTCGCATACGCTCCGTATACTGAGGTGGATCTCGTGACAGGCTTTGCTACGACGAATCCAGACAATGGCATCATCGGAATGACTCGTTCTGCTGAGAGCGGATATCCCAAGGTTCGCTATGTGGCAAGTTTTGACCCTACCAAGAGAGTAGACCTCTGCTGGGCAGAGCCTCAGAGAAACCAGACCAAGCAGGCCGTTGCTGGTACAGTGCCATTCAACTTTAATCATGCCTTGGCAGCACTCAATGTACAGATTGATGCATTGTTTGATGATGTTGCTCCTGGTGGAACAGGTACGCTGGATGCAAATACCCGCATTTGGGTACGCTCAGTAACCTTCGACGGTCTGGCTGTAAAAGGTGAACTGAACCTGAATAATGACAATCCTATGCCCGAATGGAACGACCTCTATAGCAATTCTCCGCTGAATGCTGAGTCAGTAACGATCTATGACGGACGCCGCGATGGCCGTGAGGGCTATGCTGCCATGCCAAATGAGAAGCCTATTGGCATCAATGCTGTACTGGTACAGGATGGCGAGTATACAACAACAGCATCAACAATTACGACTCCTTCCATTGACAAGGGTGTTACAAAAACTACTGTTAACCTCTTTGAGGGTGCTACGGATGTAGCAGATCCTATCTATGTGATTCCTACAGGTGTGCCCTTGCAGATTACTATCGTCTATGACGTGGAGACTTTTGACCCACATCTGGTATCAAGCTACCTCAGCGATGCTAAGACAAAGGGTGTCTCTGTGGAGAATACCATCACAAAGACCATTCTGATTGATCCTGCAGATGTTACTTCCGGAATGATTCTGGATGCTGGTTTCAAGTACACCGTCAAGCTGCACTTAGGTATGACGAGCGTGAAGGCTGATGCTTCTGTAACACCTTGGGATACAGGCGACGAAGCCAACACAGATCTCCCCTCTAACAACTAATTGAAGAATGCACAGACAGATATATCATATCAGTCTACTGACTGCTTTTGCAGTCGCAGCGCTATTGTCATCGGCATGTAGTGCCGATGGCAATGGCGAACTGCAACCTACAGCTACCGACCAACAGCCCGTGGCATTTACTGCCACGATGGCTGACGGTCAGGAAGCAGAAACCCGTGCAGTACCCAATGTTATTGATATTACGGCATTGCGAACGGGCGGCTTTGGCGTGTTTGCCTGCTATACTGGTTTACACCACTATGGCGACACAGACGCACAGCCGGACTTTATGTATAACCAACAAATCACTTGGAACAGTGGAACGAGTAAGTGGACCTATAGCCCTCTGAAATACTGGCCCAATGGTGAAGGCGTCGTGAACGGCAGTACGGGGACACTTCCCCATCATGTGAGCTTCATGGCCTATGCTCCCTACAGTGATATGAGCACAGGCGATGCTGGCTACTGCATATCCTCGATGAGCTATCAGCATGAGGTGGGTAATCCGTGGATAACCTATCGGCTGCATATCAATCCGATGCACCAGGTAGACTTGTTGTATGCCACACCACTCTTAGACCAGACCAAGCAGAGCACGGCAGCATCATTGTCGTTCGCCTTCCAGCATGCACTGGCATGTGTGGGTAACGAGGTTACCGTGACGCCAGCTGACGCAATGAAGACTCACTTGAATACGCTGCGCACAGGAGAGGTCGACAGGGTGGAACTGGTGTTGCAGTCTTTCTCTATCACCTATACGCTGACAGAGAAAGGACGTCTTGCCATGTGGAGCAGTGACGGAAAACCACACTGGGAAACCATCAACAGCGAGAGCGGGTTGGTGACGCGTACCATCAACTATACCGTGCCTGCCAATACAGTGCTGTATAACTATAACGGTACGGCAACAACTACGGACTACACTAATGACGAACATGGAATTTTCTATATCCCTGCACACCTGGCAAACCACTATCAGAAGGCTGTAGCTACACTGTCCTATCAAGTGCGTACTTATAATAGTACAGACGCGTTGCTGAATACGGAGGCGCACTCTGATAAGGTGTCAGCACCCATCGTGTTGAGTGACTATGACGATGCCTATAAGCCGGGTAAAAATCTGACAATGACGTTCCGTATCAAGAACGATTAAATCCGACTGAAAATCCTTACAATGCTTTCTTGTGTATAGTTTTCAGCTGGAAATTTGGTAGTTTCCGGGAAAATGCTTATTTTTGCACTTTAAATAGTTGCTGATGATGAAGAAAATACTCTTGGCGGTTGTGGTGACAGCTCTTGTGAGCATTTTGCCCGTTCGTGCACAGATGGTTGCTGCGAATGTTGATGCATTGTGGCTTGCTACGTTGACACCAAATGTTGGCTTCGAACTGGTGGTTGGCGAACGGTCTACGGTGAGCCTGAACAGCCTGTTTGCCATGAAGCCGCTGGGCAAGGACATGAAGATTACTGCACTGCAACCAGAATACCGCTACTATTTTTCTGGTCGTCCGATGTTCCGGGAGTTTATCGGCATTGGCGGCATTGGCGCTGTTTATGATATTACATGGTCGGGTAAGGTGTATGATGGTACGGCACTGGGTCTGGGGCTGACCTTTGGCTATGTGCTACCACTGAAGAAACGCCTAAATATTGATTTCCACGCCGGTTTCGGATTCATACACTACAAACATAAAGAGTATTTTGTCGGTGACCAGTATGATGCGGACTACATCTTTGACGGTGAGCAGCGCGCCAATGCCTCTGGCTACTACCTGTTGCCGACAAGAATAGGTGTGAGCGTAAGCTACATACTTTGGTAGTGAAGAATGAAGAATGAGGAGTGAAGAATGAGGAGTGAAGAATGAGGAGTGACCTAAAAAAACGGATATGAGAAAACTTGTTGTACTGATACTACTGATGACGGCTACGCTGGGTGTATTGGCTCAGGGTCCGGTACCTGTGAACATCAAGGTGAAGGTGACTGTGCACAACAAGGAAAATAACAAGGATATCAACGAACGTGTGACCTATTCGCGCATTCTGACGAAGAAAGAGGCCTTGGAGGCACATGCTGCCATAGAACGCCTGACGGGTGACAAGTCACCTAACGACATGAATGTCGACATGGACCAGGAAGCCAAGGTGAAACTGCTGATGAAGAAGTATGGCTTCATCGAAAAGAACAGAACATCGGCAAAAGGTTATGTAGAGCTCAGCACGGCAACGACCATGTGCTACCTGTTTATTACCGGTCAGGAGAATAAAGTGTCGGATATCTTGGAAGTGGTGCCTGGCAAGACTGACTATGAGCTCACCATCAACGTACAGCGACTGCAGGAAGTGTATGCCGAGGGTAAGCTCGGTGAGCGCGAGGAGATTGGCGGTGGTACTGGTGACCCGGATGACGGCAACGAGTATTTCCGCGTGAAGATGAAAGTGCTGAGAGGACAGGCGCGCCGCAATGCACGCATGATAGTGCAGACCTATGCCGTAGACTGTCAGACAGACGATACGATGGCGTATTGTCAGCCACTGGTCTATGAGGGTGCTGAATACCATAACCTGCAGGACAAACGCATGGGCTTTGACTACTTCAAGAATGACTCGCTGGCAAAAAGTTTTCAGGCCAGCACACCCTTGGAGGATGACGAATACATCATGGTAGACACCACGCTGGTGTACAAGAAGAAGGACAAAAACGCCAGCTTCCGCGGTCCTTTTAAATTTATCATTGAAGACTATCACCACATCTACTATACCGGTGGCTATGCAGGCACATGTCTGCGCTATCGCCCGTTTAAGTTCCTGGACTTCACTCCAGCCTTGGCAGAGATGGAACTGACGGAGGAGTTCAAGGAGGAGGCACAGTCGCAGATTGCCGACGAGAAACGCGACCTGGCGCTGAGCTTCGACGTGGGTAAGGCCGTGCTTAAAGAAGACTCGATGAACACGGTCAACTTGAACAAGCTGGTTGACGAGTTGCGCTCGTATGGTGACAAACTGCTGTCGCCTGCTATCCAGGGTATGGCGTCGCCGGATGGTAACATGAAGAAAAACCTGGAACTGGCACAACAGCGTGCACAGTTGGCAGCATCGATGATTCAGCGCTATCTGCCAAAGGGACACCGCGTCTCTTCAACCAGTGGGGTGTACACATGGAAAGATGTGACGGAGCGATTGAGAAAGAAGGGTAAGGCAGCAGAAGCTGATCAGGTGGATGCTATTGCCAGCAAGACAGATACACCCGACCGCGAGTTGAGAATGCTGGAATTCTATGACACAGAGATAGTTCCTATTCTGGAGAGTATGCGTGTGATGAAGGCATCTTACAAGTACATCCGCGAGAAGGTGCTAACTCCTCAGGAGGCCGTTGATGAGTTCCACCTATATAAAGACCTGTATAAACAAGGCAAGAAGCGCTTTTCGAACGGTGACTACTGGAACATCTTCAATAACCTGACAGACAGTGCAGAGATTGACACGCTGACAATGATGTGTTATCGTGATATTACTAAAAATCCGGAATATGCTACGGAGAACAAGATAGCACCATACGTTTGTAACCGTGTGGCACTGATTAACCTGAAGAAGGGTATCCCCAACGCACGTATCCTGGAGCCGTTCATTGACCTGACTAAGCGTGGCGTTAATGCCAAGAAGGCTATCGACGATATGCTGACTATCACCGTGAACCGCCGTGAGATACTGCTGAACCAGGCAGTGACTTACTATCAGGAACTGAAGATGGACTCGTGTAAGTACTTCATCAGTTGGCTGAAACGTAATAATGCCAGCGATCCGGCATTGGAGAGTCTGGAGCGTATCATGAACCTGAAGTCGCTGCACTATAACAACTTCCGCAGCGCAGAACAGGAACAGGAGTATGAGGCTGCCAAAAACTATGTGCTGAACATCAGCGACGAGAACAAGGCCATCCTCTATTCTGAAATTCCTGACTGGGGAAACACCAAGGGCGGTATGGAGTATGTGAACCAGATGCCCGATGAGAGTGCAAAGAAATGGTATCTGAAGGGTATTCTCTGGGCGCAGATAGCCTGGAAGGAAATCAGTACCAAACTGAAACCAACACCAGGCATGGAACTTGATGCAGAGCGAGAGATTCGTGAAAACCTGGAACCGAAAGAGGAGGAGGACAACAGTGGTAAACCTGACCTTGGTGGTGGCTTCTTCCTGTTGACAGAAGACGAAGAGACGGATCTGATGGCTACGGATTATAACCGCTATGCGTTGTATAACCAGCAGAAACAGAAGTATATGGATGAGCACGACGGACAACTGCCTGTGGTGGAGGTCAAGGTGAAACCCAAGAATGCGGATGATGATATTGAAATAGAAGGTATACCTTTCTATTTGGCCTATTTCCAGCATTGTTTCGAGCTAGAACCTCAGTTCAAGCGTATGTACTTCAATGAGGCTCATGTGCCTGAAGATATGCGCAAAATCTATAAGTACAAGAGAGCACAGGTGCCTGCCTATGACAAACTGTTCCGTCTGTTGCAGGCCTATGATGAGCGTATAGAACAGGAGAAACTGGAAAATCTGAATGCTCCTGCTGAGGGAGATAAGAAAGAGAATACTGATGAGAAGAAGAATACTACAGATACTGCTGCTATGTAGTGCGACGATGGCTTTTGCCGCACGCCCGACAGCGAAGGAACCCGCCAGAATAGATGTCGCACCACGTGACACCACTGACTTTGGTGAGGATAATGATGACGTAGAACTCGTCAAACCTACCAAAGAACAGGGTAAGGAGGGTGAAGGGAAGAAACCCATTGAACGTACGGGTTTCGACGCTATGGAGTATGCGCTGTCCCGTCGTTATCATGCCATGGGCGAGGAGTTCGGAAAGGAATGGTATGACCATCTCTTCATACAGGCCGGTGTGGGACTGGAACAGATGGTACCGCCAGCCAGCAACTATCGTTTCAAAACACTGACGGCTGTCAATGTGGGTATCGGAAAGCAGTTTAACAGATACAATTCTGCCCGTCTGACTTTACATGGAGCATGGGGATACCAGGACGGCAAAGACCGACTGTTTACCAAGTACGGCGTACGTCTGGAGCACATGTTCAGCCTGACCTCTTTCTTTTATGGTTTCCAGCCATCGCGATTGGTGGATGTGTCGACTATCTTTGGCGTGGGGGCACAATATAGTAAACTGAGTTTCAAGAATATACTCTATGAGGAGGAGATGCAGAAACGCCTGGAGGCCTTCGAACAGGAAGGTAACAAGGTGGAAGCAGACATCATACGGCAGAACTGGCCTAAAGACAAGAGCGGCGCATCAGTGGAGGCGCACATCGGTGCGCAGTTGCGCTTCTTTACAGGTCCACAAGGTTATATCAATATTGAACCCTACCTGGGTATGGCAACAGACAAAATGGACCTCAGCCAGAACCAGAACTGGAGGAAAATAGACGTGTTCTATGGTGTCAACTTCAACTATATCTACTTCTTACGTAATAACTTGTCAAAGCGAGAACGCCAGTACTTTATCAAACACCGTCAAGAACATGACCAGATAGACAACGACAGTAGCTATCTCCAGTCATGGCAGCAGCCGTGGTTCGTGGAGTATAGTAATGGTGTGAACTTCTTGACAAATAGTCAGTTGGGAGCAGGAAGCTCGATGGGCTCTGACTTCTCTCTGAGTATAGGCCGCTGGCTGTCTCCGGTGATAGGTCTGCGACTGACAGGCTCTGTACACCAGACAACATGGCGCAAAGATTTTGTAGCAACCGATGATCCGGCGATATCTACAGCGCTAACGGGATATGATGCCTTTATGCATAACATCTATACGGGAATAAGACTGGATGCACTGTTTAACCCGCTGGGTTTCCTGAAGTCGTTCAGTTGGGATAAACCGTATGGTGCTTATGTCGTAGGTGGTGTAGAGTATGGTTGGGTAGATAAGTATCAGAACAAACGGCTTAGTACACGTAGTGAGTCTTATTCAGGTGGTCTGCATCTGTGGTATCAGTTGAGTGACGGATTGCACTTCTTCGTAGAGCCCCGCTATATGCACTATGTCTACAAGTTGCCATATACGGAGGTAGACTGGAATAAGAACTTTACTGACGACGCTGTCACGGTAAGTTTTGGTTTACAGATGGCAACGCGCTCTAGCCGATTCCGTCACCATGACGAAAACGAAGTATATGAACCGCTCTGGAAAATAAGAGCAGGTATAGGTGGTGGTTTTTATGAGATTCATACCAAGAAAAACTTTGAAGGGGACGGCGGTGTTGGCGTGAATGCCAAGGTTTTTGCTGAATACCATCTGACACCCATTCATAGTGCGAGGGCGTCCTTTGAGTATCTGCCCGTAAAACATTCAAACTTGGTGGATTATAAAGTGGTTAATACCATCAATGGCGGTTCTACGACGAAATATGGTATGTGGCATCATAAGTTTAATCTGGGACTGATTAGCTTGGGCTATCAGGCTAACCTAAGCAATCTCTTTTGTGGTTATCCGTCATGGCGCCGCTTCGACTTGAGTGCCTTCCTGGGACCGACATTTATCATCCCTTTGGGTGATAACTCGGAACTATCCACGAATGAGACACTGTTTGTTGGCGAGGAGGTGCAGATGGAAGAACAAATGAAGGCGAAATCAGGAATGGGTGCACATCTGGGCTTTAAATTGCGCTTCAAGATTGTTCCACACATCTCGGCAATCTTCGAACCTACCTTCTATTTTTTGGGGAATACAGAACTGCCTAGCGTGGATTTCCTGACAGTGAAATATCTGCAGACACTGAATTTCGGTGTGCAGTATGAGTTGTAGATGTATGATGTATGATGTAAGATGTAAGATGCAAGAGTTATGATACGAAAAATATTTTTCCTATGTAGTTTGCTGCTAGTGGCAGTGTCGCCACTGAAAGCGCAGGACGACCCCAAAGCTGCCGGTGCTGCTATCGACACCATCGTCCGTGTGTTCTCGGAATATGAAATTGTAGACCGCTTCGTGGCTGACATCTATAAGAAATTCGAGAAAGACACCAAGAAAGGTCCTATCTTGGCGGCTCGCATCGCCAAGGCATACTATAACTATGTGATGGTGCCAGGCAACCCGACACCGCAGTACCACCGCCGCGATGTACCCAAGGCGTTGGAGTATCTGAATAAAGCCATCGCACTGGATCCGAAATATGCGCAGTCGTACCTGGTAGCCAGTGACATCTTCTATAATGAGGCAAAGATTGACACTGCACTGATATGGCTGGACAAAGGTATTGCTGAAAACCCGACAGACTCGTCGCTCTATATCGAGTCAGCCAAACTACTGGCATTCTCTGACCCGGACGCTGCTGTCCAAAAGCTGATGGTGCTGAAGGAACGCGACTCTACCTTCCAGGTAGACCTGCAACTGGGACGACTGTACTATAAACTCTATAGCGACCATGGTAAACTGCCGATGAAAGAGTTGGCGGAGAGCTATGGCAGAGTGTATGACAGTAAAGATAGGGAATTGCTAAACCTTGGTGATCTTGGCGCATTGTCTCTTGGACTACAGTGGGCTGGTGATTTGGGCGAAGAACGCTTTAATAAACTGTATGAGGTGACGTCTTATGGTGTCAGCCAGTATCCAAAGGACTTCGGTATGCGTAAGTTCCTCTTGGTGGGATGTATGAATACCAAGAAGTATGATGAGGGTATCAAGACCGCTGAGTTTATGTTTGCTATGCCAGATAGTGTGAGAAAGGTCGATGCCGATGACTATCTGTATTATGCTACTTGTCTGGCGGGTGCCAAGCGGTATGAGGACGCTATTGCTCAGTATGAGCGCGTGCTTGCTATGGATGATGTGTCAGAGAATAAGAAATATCAGGCGGACAGAGCCATCGTAAGCACTATCACTACACAGGTAACTGAACTGCGACAGTTGGGTGACTATGACAAGGCTATTGCCACCATAGAGCCGGTAGTGCAGAGATATCGTGACAAAGGAACGCAAAACGATAACCTGATGATTGCTTACGCTACCATTTATACTGACTGGGCTGCAGAATTGAATGGTCTTGAGCGTATGGATGCCATACGTAATGCTGTAAAGGTTTTTGATGAGGCTGCTGAACATTCAGAGTTGAATGCCAATATGTTTCTGCATCGCTGTTGCTACTATAGCATGGCATTGGATCCAGAGCTAAAGGAGGGCCTTGGTATGCAGTATGCTCAAAAGCTGGTAAAGAATCTGGATGGCAAGGCTGATATTGAAGCCGGTGAGAAACGTTATCTCTTGTTGGGGTATGAGTATATGATGCGTCATGAGTACTTTATCAAGAAAAATAAAAAAGCAGCTATCTCATGGGCGGACAAGATGCTCGATGTCGATCCTACCAACGAATTGGCACTCCGATTTATCACTGCTTTGGGAGGATAGCGTTGCACAGCATTAAATAATGAAGACGATGATAAGAAAGATACTGATGGCAGCAGGACTCCTGCTGTTGGCGATGGGAGGACAGGCGACGGTCTTACAGGATACCGTGCTTAACATGCACTGGAGCCAGCACTCCGTAGACTCACTGCTGAACATCTGCAGACCACTGGCACAGACGGACGTGAAAGCTGCAGAGGAGAAACTACTGAGATTTAAACAGCAGCACTTTGGCTTTCCTGCAGAACTGTATATTGCCCAGCTGTATGATGCGGCCGACAAGAAAGGTACGGCATACCGTGCCGAGGTAGCTCATGCCTATGACCAGATGTCGCTGTCACTGATGTCGCAGGGGGATATGGAACTGTATGTGCTGAGCCTGTTCTATAGCGGTCGTAATGACGACTGTGCTAAGAAGGCCCGCGAGGCGCTGGCATACTATCCGCAGAGCCTGCCACTGAACAGGTATTTTTTCCGCTCGCTGGTGTCGCAGGGGCACTACCGTGAAAGTCTGGCGGCCTATGAGAACCTGACGCATGCCCAGCCTGCTGTCCTGGAACATAGTGACAGCGTACACTATAGCGTGGCACTGATGGGGTGGGTGCGCTACCTGTACCAGCAAGGGAAATTCGAGGAGGCTGCCCAGTGGATGGAGCCTTTTGCCCAGCAGCGCCGACAGCATGGTCAGATGACCGATGACGTCACCATGCAGCTGGCAAACATCTATATCGAGTGGGCAAAGAAGCTGGAGGGTGCCGAGAAAGAACAGATGCTGCTCAAGGCCGACAATATCTTGGCACAGCGCATCCCTGAGACCACGATGAACGATGACCTCTTTGCCTATATGCGGGTGCAGATGGTACAGTTCCAGTTAGACCCGGAGGCCCACAAGGGTACGGCATTGCCTGCCATCTTGCAGATGGAAGAGGTCTTCAAGAAGAAGGCAGACCTTGACGAGCGTCACAAAGAACGTCTGGTAACGGGCTACCGCTACCTGATGAGTTATTATTTTATAGAGAAAGAGGACTATGCCCTGGCTGCCCAGTATGCCGACAAGATACTGTCATTGTATCCGGCGGATGACGCGGCAACACAGGTGAAGAACCTGTATAAGAAAACGCAGGCGTAAGGGTTACATGAACCCTTGGCGCCTGAGGGCTTCCAAAAGTCCGGCGGACATCGCCTCGTTGTCTTTCTTCGTATAGCGGATGTCAGTAAAAATCTGTGCCAGTGTCTCTTTGTTGTTGAGCTCACAGAAGTGGCGGTTCTCGTCCAGACTCTCCTTATAGTGATAATAGGTGTCGATGTCGGCAGGGGTGTAATCTTCGTAGGTCTCGCTGTGTACAAAACTCTCGAGGGGCAGACGGTCGGAGAGGGGAGGCTCTTCGGCAGGCCAGCCAACGGTGAGTGTGGCGACGGGCATGACGAGTCGAGGCAGCTGCAGGATGTCGATAATCTGCTGAGGCTGATAGACCGTGGTGCCCAGATAGCAGTAGCCCAGTCCCTCTTCGTCCATGAGGTTGCAGAGCGTCTGCGTATAGAGCAGAGCATCGATGGCTGCATTCTGGAATGACAGGAAATTGTCGTAGCCAGGCTGTGCCTTGCGCTCTTCGCACCAGCGCGTGGTGCGGTGGAAGTCGGCACAGATGGTGAGTACTACGGGAGCCTGTGTCACCATGGGTTGGTTGAAGTGGGCAGGAGCCAGACGCTGCTTCATGTCGCCATCGCGGGTGACGATGACGGAGTACAGCTGCAGGTTGCCCATTGTCTGTGTACGGCTGGCCTCGGTAAGGAGGCGGTTGAGGAGCGCTTCGCTGACCTCACGCTCGCTATATCGGCGTATGCTACGCCTTGTCAATAGATTTTTCATGCTGCAAAGATACGAAAAAATGAAGAATGAAGAGCGAAGAATGAAGAATTATTATCTTAAGTGATGCATATTTCATAATTATTTTGTAATTTTGCAACCGATAAACGTTTATTGATTACTATGACAGAGATGAAAGTGACGCTGGTGGAGCGCCTGGCTCGTCGTATGACGGCCGCCAGCCAGCACACGGAGAGCCCGCTGACAGAACAGCAGGCTCAGCAGTTGTTGAACAAAATGCTGGGAGCACTGACTGCTGACGAACAGCGGTTGGTGACCATTGTGGCAGATGCTACCGTCAAGGAAGTGCTGCAGAACCAACGCCCGGAGGTGACAGAGATTCGTCCGAGGGAGTTGGAGTGTGACGTGGTCCGTTTCCAGAACAATAAAGACAAGTGGGTGGCACTGGTAGGCTTGCTCAACGGCTATCCATATGAGATCTTTACTGGTTTGCAGGACGATGAGGAAGGTATCTTGCTGCCGAAGTCAGTCACCAAGGGTAAGATTATCAAGCAGGTCAATGCTGACGGTACGAAACGCTACGACTTCCAGTTTGAGAATACCCGTGGCTACAAGATTACTGTTGAGGGCCTGTCGGAGAAGTTCAACCCCGAATACTGGAACTATGCCAAGTTGATTAGTGGTGTGCTGCGCTACCGTATGCCTATCGAGCATGTCATCAAGTTGGTGTCTTCGCTGCAGCTGCAGTCGGAGAGCATCAATACGTGGAAGAACGGTGTGGAGCGTGCCCTGAAGAAGTATCTGGGCGACAGTGCTGAAAGTGCAGACAATGACGATAACGCAGAGCAGCATCCAACTGCATGACATACGCTTCTACGCCTATCATGGCGTGATGGAGCAGGAACGGCGCGTGGGTGGCGAATACCTCGTGTCGCTATCGGTTGAGGCAGACTTTGGTAAGGCTGTTTCTAGCGATGCTGTGGCAGACACGGTGAACTACGCTGCACTCTATGATGTGGTAGCCCGTGAGATGGCGCAGCCCTCAAAACTCTTAGAGCATGTGGCAGGTCGGATTGCCTCGCGTGTGTTGGAATCATTCCCCATGGTAGAGACCCTTTGTATCAGTATAACGAAATGTAACCCACCGATGGGGGCCGATTGTAAGGGGGCGAGCGTGACGTTGAATATTAAACGCTGACATTGAACGTTGAACATTGAAAGTTTGAAGTTGAAAGTGAGAAGGATATACCTATTTATAATAATGATGCTCTTGGCAGTGACCGTCAATGCTGCCAATAAGCGTTTTATACTGGTCATTGACCCTGGTCACGGCGGTCATGATGCTGGTGCTGTAGGTAAAATCACCAAAGAGAAGACCATCAACCTGAATGTGGCTTTGGCCTTCGGTAAACTGGTGGAGCAGAACTGTCCCGATGTCAAGGTGATATATACCCGTAAGACCGATGTCTTCATTCCCTTGCACACCCGTGCGGACATTGCCAACAGAAACAAGGCAGACCTCTTTATCTCTATTCATACCAATGCGCTGCCCAAGGGCCATATCTCGCGAGGACTGGAAACCTACACGTTAGGTATGCACCGTGCCGCAGACAACCTTGCCGTCGCTAAGCGTGAGAACGAGGTTATCCTTTATGAGAAAGACTATAAACAGCGCTACCAGGGCTTTGACCCAAACTCTTCGGAGAGCTATATCATGTTTGAGTACATGACGGACCATAACATGGCACAGAGTGTAGAGCTGGCCAAGTTTGTGCAGCGCCGTACTTGTGCTTCTGCCGGACGCCAGAACAAGGGTGTCAAGCAGGCAGGATTCTTGGTGCTGAGAGAGACATCCATGCCCAGCTGTCTGATAGAGCTGGGCTTTATCTCTACCCCCGATGAGGAACGTTTCCTGGACTCTTCGGCCGGTGTCAGTCAGTTGGGACGTGGCATCTATCAGGCTTTTGTGGACTATAAGCGTAAATATGATACCAATCCAAGCGTATCTTATAAGGAAGAGCCCCAACAGCAGGAGGTGAAGACGCCTGTTGTAGCCCCTGAAACACCCAAGCAAGAGGTGATTCAGGAAACGAAGAAGGAAGACAAGAAGGAAAGCCGAAAAGAAAGAAAACGCAGAAAGAAAGAGGCTGAGGAGAAGGCCGACAGCGCTGTTGCCGAAAAGACGGCGGCGGCTGTAGAGAAATCTGCAGAGAAAAAGGATACTGTTGTGCTGCCGGCTCCAGTTCCGGCTTCAGCAGTAAAGCCTGTTCCAGCAGTGAAACCTGTTCCAGCAGTAAAGCCTGCTGCTCCTGTTGAGAAGCCTGTTGCTACTTCTTCGGCTCCCGTCTTCAAGGTGCAGATTCTGGCCAGCAGTTCTAAGCTGTCTCCCTCGTCGCCTCAGCTGAAAGGCCAGCAAAATGTCGACAGCTACGAGGAAGGTGGACTGTATAAGTTCACGGTAGGTGCCTCGACGGACTATAACGAGATCTATCAGTTGCGCAAGTCGCTGCTCGACAAGTTCCCGCAGGCTTTCATCATTGCCTTCAAGGATGGTCAGAAGACCGATGTCCGCAAGGCTATAGAGGAGTTTAAAAGAAATAAGGTAAAAAAATAACGATAAAATAGATATGAAATTTACAAAGGAAATCAAGATTGCCCTGGTTTCGATATTCGGTATCGTTGTGCTGTTCTTTGGACTGCAGTTCTTGAAGGGCCTAAGTGTTTTCTCAAGTGACAATGCTATGTATGTGGCCTTTACTGATGCCACTGGACTCTCGGTGTCGTCGCCAGTATATGCCAATGGCTATCGTGTCGGTGTGGTCAAAGCCCTTGACTACGACTATGACCCTCACGGAAAGATTATTGCCGAGGTTGGTCTGAACAAGGAGATGCGTGTCCCCGTAGGCTCTCGTGCTGAGCTGGCCAGCGATTTGCTGGGAAATATCAAGATTAATCTGGTGCTGGGCGATGACCCGTTGCACATGATTGCAGTCGGTGACACCATCAGTGGAGGCATGGAGGTGGGTATTATGAGTAAGGTGAGCGAGATGATGCCTGTCATACTGAATATAGCACCCAAGCTCGACAGCATTATGACCAGTCTGAACCTATTGCTGGCAGACCCTGCATTACGCAACACGCTGCACAATGTGGAAGGTATGACGGGTAACCTTAATGCTACCAGTCAGGAACTGAAGACACTGTCTGCCTCGTTAAACCGCGAAATGCCTACCATGATGACGAAGGCTAATGGGGTGCTTGACAATACCCAGAAACTGACACATAACCTGTCGCAGCTGGACGTGGCAAGCATGAATGCTAAGGTGAACCAGACATTGGCTAATGTGGAGCAGATGACACAGCGTCTGAATAGCGATGAAGGTACCCTGGGACTGCTGATGCGTGATAAGTCGCTGTATAACAACCTGAATGCTACGGCTGCCAGTGCCGACTCTTTGTTGACAGACTTGAAAGCTCATCCCAAGCGCTATGTTCATTTCTCTATCTTCGGAAAAAAAGATAAGTAGATAATCCGTAATTTTTAATTTGTCTAAATAATATAACTGTACAATTTCCTTGTTCGGAAATGACAGAAGTGCTTGATATAGCATACTTTTGGAGACTCATCTGAGCTAAGCATGCGCACCACTCAAATGGTGTGCATGTCTGCTTTAAATGGTTGGAATACAGAATGTTGCATTTGTGCAAGTCTCTTCGTCGATTAATTTTTCTTAAATAATACTTAATGTCCGTATTATGAGTGAATTACGCTGATTGTCTTGTAAGAACGTAAAAATAGAGATTTGCAAGTTTGAAAAAAAATTGCGAACTTTGCATTCGAAAATAACAACCAAAGACAAGAAATCGTCTTTTTGAGAATATAATAATAGTAACGCCGCATGGTAAATAATCCAAAGGCGCTTTGGGGCAACTGCCTTACTCTGATTAAGGAGAACGTCACGGAGCAGCAATATAAGACATGGTTCGCGCCCATCGTATTCGAGAAATACGATGCTGGCAGTCGGACTTTGCTCGTACAGGTACCGAGTATGTACATGTACGAATATTTGGAGCAATACTATGTGAACTTGCTAAGTAAAGTGCTGACACGGTGCTTTGGAGAGAATGTGCGCTTGACCTATCGTGTCGTAACAGACAAGCAGCACGGTATCAATACGGTGGTGACAGGTGAGGAGCCTACCAGCGTAGAACCTGCGCCAGCAACAGAGCGTGGCAATAAGGCGCCGACGATTATTGATACAGTCAATCGCGACTTGAATCCGCAACTTGATATTCACAAGACATTCCATAATTATATAGAAGGTGACAGCAATAAGTTGCCTCGTACTGTCGGACTGTCTATTGCTGAGCATCCAGGAAAGTCGACCTTCAATCCTTTCTTCGTCTATGGACCGTCGGGCTGTGGTAAGACCCACCTGATTAATGCTATTGGCGTACATTGCAAGGAGATGTATCCCCAGAAGCGTGTGCTATACGTTTCGGCACGTCTGTTTCAGGTTCAGTTTACTGATGCCAGTCGTAAGAATACCATCAATGACTTCATCAACTTCTACCAGTCTATCGATGTGTTGATAGTCGACGACGTGCAGGAGTGGGCAACGGCAGAGAAGACGGTGGCAACATTCTTCTATATCTTCGACCACTTGTTCCGCTTAGGTAAGCAGATTATCCTGGCCAGCGACCGTCCGCCAGTAGACCTGCAGTGGTTGCACGAGCGTATGCTGACGCGTTTCTCGTGTGGACTGATTGCTGAGTTGGAGAAGCCTAACGTACAGCTTTGCGAGGATATCCTGAATGCCAAGTGCCGTCGTGACGGTCTGAAGATTCCTGCTGATGTTATTCGTTTCATTGCAGAGACAGCCAATGGCAGCGTGCGTGACTTGGAAGGTGTCATCAACTCACTGTTGACCTATTCTATTGTTTATAATACGAATGTAGACATGCGTCTGGCTGAGCGTGTCGTGAAACGTGCGGTGAAGATTGATAACAAACCGCTTACCATTGACGACATCCTGGAGAAGGTATGCAACCACTACAACGTGTCGCAGCAGAATGTGTTCAGCAAGAGTCGTAAGCGTGACTATGTCATGGTGCGTCAGATTTCGATGTACCTGGCTCAGAAATATACCAAGATGCCTGCATCGCGCATTGGACAACTCATTGGTGGCCGTGACCACTCGACAGTTATCCATAGCTGTTCGACGGTAGAGCAACGTCTGAAAGTCGACAAGTCGTTCTTCGCAGAACTCTCCAGCATAGAAAACTCGTTTAAGCTAAAGAAATAAAAAACTTCCAACCATGACGGTTGGAAGTTTTTTGTTATCTTACATCATCCATCTTACAAATTATCCTTCTCGATATCCTTGAAGTACTTGTAAGTAGCAACCTTCAGCTCGTCGGTGGCAGGCTCGTCAGCAACGATGATGCCATGCTGGTGCATCTGCAGCGCAGAGATGGTCCACTCATGGGTAACGGCACCCTCTACGGCAGCCTTCAAGGCACGGGCTTTGTGGTGACCATTGACAAGAATCATCACTTCTTTGGCATCCATGACTGTACCAACACCAACGGTCAGTGCCAGTTTGGGAACCTTGTTGACGTCATTGTCGAAGAAACGGCTGTTGGCAATGATGGTATCTGTTGTCAGGGTCTTCACGCGGGTACGGCTGGTCAGTGAACTGTAGGGCTCGTTGAAGGCAATGTGGCCGTCGGGACCAATGCCGCCAATGAACAGGTCGATACCGCCAGCTTCCTTAATCATCTCTTCATAGTGTGCACACTCTGCAGCCAGATCCTTGGCATTGCCGTTGAGAATGTGGATGTTCTCTTTGGGGCAGTCAATGTGATTGAACAGGTTGCGAGCCATAAAAGAGTGGTAGCTCTCAGGGTGCTCTTCTGGCAAACCAACATACTCATCCATGTTGAATGTCAGCACATTTTTGAATGATACACGACCTTCCTTGTTGGCTTTCACCAGACATGCATACATACCTTCAGGTGATGAACCAGTAGGCAGACCCAATACAAATGGTTTTTCTTTGGTGGGCTGGAAGGCATTGATGCGTTCAATGACGTGCTCTGCAGCCCATTGTGACATCTTCTGATAGTCAGGTTCAATAATTACTCTCATAAACGAAAAATATAAAGTTTTTTGTTTTTTCGGCTACAAAGGTAGTGAAAAATGAAGAATGAAGAATGAAGAATGAAGAATAATTTTAAGTAACCGAGCAAAAAAAAGTTAAAAGGTTCAGTTGGGCATTCTATTCTTCATTCTTCATTCTTCATTCTTCATTAAATTTGTGTATCTTTGCACCGAATATGAAGGAATTTATAATATCTGAAGCTAAAGCTGAGACAGCTGTTCTTGTGGGACTGATAACCCAGCAGCAGGACGAAGCAAAGACGAAGGAGTATCTCGATGAGTTGGAATTTCTGGCTGATACCGCTGGTGCCGTTACCGTGAAGCGTTTTACGCAGAAGGTGCAAGGCCCCAGTCAGGTAACCTATGTCGGTAAGGGAAAACTGGAAGAAATCAAGCAATATATCAAGCAGCAGGAAGATGCTTACGAGGAAGCGTTGGAAAGCGGTCAAGAGTCAATAGCCGACAGCCAACAGCCAGTAGGTATGGTCATCTTTGATGACGAGCTGAGTGCTAAGCAGATCCGTAATATTGAGAATGAGTTGAAGGTGAAGATACTTGACCGTACTTCGCTGATTTTGGACATTTTTGCCATGCGTGCCCAGACTGCCGAGGCCAAGACACAGGTGGAACTGGCGCAGTATCGCTATATGCTGCCCCGTTTGCAGCGTCTATGGACCCACTTGGAACGCCAGGGTGGCGGTTCCGGTTCTGGTGGCGGAAAGGGTAGTGTCGGACTGCGCGGTCCTGGTGAAACCCAGCTGGAGATGGACCGCCGAATTATTCTGCATCGTATCACCCTGCTGAAGCAGCGCCTCCAGGAGATTGACCAGCAGAAGACCACCCAGCGCAAGAATCGCGGTCGTCTGATTCGTGTGGCGCTGGTGGGCTATACTAATGTGGGTAAGTCGACGATGATGAACCTGCTGAGCAAGAGTGAGGTCTTTGCAGAAAACAAACTCTTCGCTACCCTTGATACCACGGTACGCAAGATGACAATCGACAACCTGCCTTTCCTCCTGGCAGACACGGTGGGCTTTATCCGTAAGTTGCCGACAGACCTGGTCGACTCGTTCAAGAGTACACTTGACGAGGTCCGTGAGGCTGATTTGCTGGTACATGTCGTTGACATCTCGCACCCCGACTTTGAAGAACAAATCCGTGTCGTAGAAGAGACGTTGAAGGATCTGGGCTGTGCTGAGAAACCTGCTATGCTGGTGTTCAACAAGATGGATGCCTATTCGTGGGTGGAGAAGGAGGCCGATGACCTGACACCGATGACCAAAGAAAACCTCACCCTTGAGGACCTGAAGAAAACATGGATGGCGCGAACTGGCGAGAACCAGCATTATCTGGAGTGCCTGTTTATCTCTGCCAAGCAGAAGGAGAATATCGACATGCTGCGTGACACACTCTATAAGCGTGTCCGTGAGTTGCATGTACAGAAATACCCCTATAACGATTTCCTCTATCAGATAGACGAACAATAATTGAACCAACCAATAAAATATTTATGAGAGACTACAGACAACTAACAAATGAGGAGATTCAAGTCCTCGAGAATAACAGTTGTTGGGCTGAGAACTGGGACGACGTCGAGGTCGCTGAGGAGTTCTCACCTTATGGATTCCACCGCGTACTGTTCTATGGACATTGCCGATTGGGCGTTTTCGAGAAGCAGGTAGAGGTAACTAAGGGCTTTACGAAACATGCCGGCATTAACGATGCCACTTTGCGTAATGTTACCGTAGGTGACAACTGTCTTATCGAGAAAGTAGGCAACTTCATCAATAATTATACCATTGGTGATGATTGCTACATCTCGAATATTTCTACCATGGAGACTACCGAAGGCGCCTCGTTTGGTGAGGGGCACCTCATTAGTGTGCTCAACGAGATGGGCGATGGCAATGTGGTGCTGTTTCATAACCTGAATTCACAGTTGGCAGCCTTCATGGTTAAGTATTTCAAAGATAAACAGTTGAAAGACTGTCTGACACGCTTAATCAATGAGGAGATTCGCTTTACACAACCAGAGCGTGGCACTATTGGTGACGGTGTGAAAATAATCAACTCCAAGGAGATTACCAATACCGTCATCAAGGAAGACTGTGAGATTAATGGCGCTGCCCGGCTGAGCGACTGTACCATCCTTTCTTCGAAAGACGACTCTGTATATATCGGTACTGGTGTTATCTGCGAGAACAGCATCATCTCTAATGGTTGCTCTATTACCAATTCCGTGAAGATGCAAGACTGTTTCGTGGGCGAGGCTTGTCAGATAACCAATGGCTTTACGGCTGAGGCCAGCGTGTTCTTTGCCAACAGCTATATGGCTAATGGTGAGGCCTGTGCTGCCTTCTGTGGTCCGTTCTCTGCCTCCCACCATAAGAGTTCGCTGCTCATTGGCGGTGAGTTCTCGTTCTATAATGCCGGTTCGAACACCAACTTCTCCAACCATGCTTATAAGATGGGACCTTTGCACTATGGTGTCTTGGAGCGTGGCTCAAAAACGGCATCGGGTGCCTATGTGCTGATGCCCGCTAAGATTGGCTCGTTCTCGGTATGCTTCGGCAAGCTGATGAACCACCCCGACATGCGCTGCCTGCCCTTTGCCTATCTGCTGGCTTACGGAGAGACCATGTATATTGTGCCTGGACGTAACATTACTACGGTGGGTCTCTACCGTGATATCAAGAAGTGGCCCAAGCGCGACAAGCGTGCCGCCTCCAGTCGTAAGAGTATTATCAACTTCGACTGGCTGTCACCTTTCACCGTTGGTGAGATTGTGGAAGGTAAGAAGATTCTGGAGAATCTGCGCCAGGCTGGTGGTAAGAATGTGTCGTCATACAACTTCCAGGAGTATATCATTAATGCTTCGTCGTTGAAGAAGGGTATCAAGTACTACGATATTGCGCTGCGCATCTATATGGGCGCCGTGCTGAAGCGTGCCGTCAAGGGAAATTGGCTGGGCAAACCTACATCGAACGTTGGCGAGGGCACATGGAACGACCTCTCTGGCCTGCTGTTGCCTGCCAGCGAGGAGCAGCGCCTGTTGGACGACATCAAGAACGGAACGATAGAGAGCATCCATGAGGTGTTAGAGCGCTTCAACGACATCAATGCCCACTATCGTGAGTACCAATGGGTATGGACCTATAAGCTTATCATGGACTACTATGGTGTTGATGAATTAAACGACCAGGTCATGCAGCATATACGTGAAGACTATGTCCGTGCCCGTCGTGCATGGATTGCCGAGATTCGCAAAGACGCCCAGAAAGAGTTTGACATGGGCGATGTAGAACAAGACGTATTTGACGATTTTATATCCAAATTAGATCACGAAATAGATTATGAAGATTAAAATGCTGTTATCTGCCTGTTTGATGGCCCTCGCTATGGGCTCACAGGCTAAGGATTACAAATATGCTACTGTCCCTGGTGACATGATGCAGACCCGCATTTATACGCTGGACAACGGTCTGAAGGTGTTCCTTTCTGTCAATAAGGAACAGCCCCGTATTCAGACTTATATTGCCGTGCGTACTGGTTCTAAGAACGACCCTGCTGAGACAACAGGACTGGCTCACTATTTGGAGCACCTGATGTTTAAGGGCACCAAGCAGTTCGGTACCAACAACCCTGCTGCTGAGGCTCCTCTGCTTGCCGAGATAGAACAGCGCTATGAGGCTTATCGTAAACTCACTGACCCTGAGGCTCGTAAGCAGGCTTACCACGAGATTGACTCTGTCAGTCAGGTCGCTGCCCAATACTTCATCCCCAACGAGTATGACAAACTGATGGCTGCCATCGGTGCTGAGGGTACCAATGCCTATACTTCGAACGATGTAACCTGCTATACGGAGGATATCCCCTCCAACGAGATAGACAACTGGGCAAAGATTCAGGCAGACCGTTTCCAGAATATGGTCATTCGTGGTTTCCATACCGAGTTGGAGGCCGTCTATGAGGAGTATAACATTGGACTGACCTCCGACAGCCGTAAGTTGTTTGCTACCCTGTGCAAGATGCTGTGGCCAAACCATCCTTATGGTCTGCAGACCACTATCGGAACGCAGGAACACCTGAAGAATCCTTCTATTACGAATATCAAGAACTACTTCAACAAGTGGTATCGTCCCAACAATGTGGCTATATGTATGGCTGGTGACTTCGATCCAGACAAGACCATTGTCATCATTGACAAGTATTTCAGCAGTTGGCAACCAGGTGCTGACGTCAAGCAGCCCACCTTTGCTCCGCTGCCTGCCTTGATACAGCCCAAGGACACCACCATTGTCGGTCCTGAGGCAGAGCGCGTATGGGTAGCGTGGCGTGCTGAACAGGCTAACTCGCTGCAGGCGGATACCCTACAGCTGATGGAGGATGTGCTGAGCAATGGCCGTGCAGGTCTCTTTGACCTGGATTTGAACCAGACCATGAAAGTGCAGAACGCTTCTGGCGGTGCAGAATTGTTGAGAGACCATGGCGGTTTCCTGCTGTTGGGCACCCCTAACCAAGGACAGAGCCTGGAGGAGGTTCGCAGTCTGATGCTGGCAGAAATCGACAAACTGAAAAAGGGTGATTTCCCCGACAACTTGCTGCCCAGCATTATCAACAATAAGAAGCGTAGCTACTATCAGCGTTTGGAGAGCAACGAGGGTAGGGCAGATATGTTTGTCGATGCCTTTATCAATGAGATAGACTGGCAACAGGAGGTTGGTCGTATCGACCGTATCTCGAAGATTACCAAGCAAGAGTTGGTTGACTTTGCCAACAAGTTCTTTACTGACGGCTATGTGACTGTATTCAAAACACAGGGCGTAGACAGCTTGCAGAAGAAGATTGACAAGCCTGCTATTACGCCTATCCCTACCAACCGTGATATGATGAGCCAGTTTGTAAAGGACATCCAGCATTCAGAGGTGGAACCCATCCAGCCCCGTTTCGTTGACTTCAAGAAAGATCTGACCTTTGCAAAGACGAAGACCAAGTTGCCGCTGCGCTATGTGAAGAACAATGAGAACGGTCTGTTCCAGCTGAACTACCGTTTCGAGTTCGGTCGTAAGGCAGACAACCGTTATAGCGTTGCTACCGACTATCTTGACTACATAGGAACAGATAAATATACTGCCGCCCAGATAAGTCAGAAGTTCTATGAGCTGGGTTGCGACTTCTATGTAGGCGAGGGTAGTGACAACATCAATATCCGTCTGATGGGACTTAGCGAGAATATGCCTGCTGCCCTGGCCTTAGCTGAAGAAGTTCTGCAAAACCTGAAGGTTGACAAAGAGGCATATAGTCAGCTGGTGTCACAGGTGCTGAAGCGTCGCGAGGATGCCAAAAAGAATCAGCGCAACTATTTCAGCCAGTTGTATAGCTATGGTGTCTATGGTCCTCGTAACTATGGCAGCGATGTCCTCAGCGAGCAACAGCTGAAAAATACCAATCCGCAGGTGTTTGTTGACCTGCTGAAGAACCTGAGCAGCTACCAGCATAGCGTGGAGTATTATGGTCCCATGAGCATCAACGAGGTTTCTGCCATTGTTTCCAAGACCCATAAGCTGCCCAAGAAACTGAAGGCTGTTCCGCAGAACAAGGAGTACGAGCGTCAGTTGGCCGTTGCCAACGAGGTGTGGATAGCACCCTACGATGCCAAGAATATCTATATGCGCATGATTCACGATGAGCATCGTAGCTGGAATATCGACGAGACTGCCGTACAGTCCGTCTTCAACGAGTACTTTGGTGGTGGCATGAATGGTGTGGTATTCCAGGAATTGCGCGAGGCTCGCGGCTTGGCTTACAACGCTGCTGCGTGGTATTCCCGTCCTGCCAAGAAAGGCCAATACGAGAACTTCTTTACCCATATCATTACACAGAACGATAAGATGATGGACTGCATCAACCAGTTCCACACCATTCTGAATGAGATGCCCACCAGCGAGAATGCCTTCAAGATTGCTAAAGATGCGTTGACTAAGCAGTTGGCTTCGCTCCGCGTAACCAAGATGGACATTATCAATCGTTGGAACAACATGCAGGACCTGGGACTTGACTTCGACCTGAATGAGAAGATATACAACGACCTGAAGAAGATTACCCTGAAGGATATGGTGAACTTTGAGAAGACTAACATGGCCAACAAGCAGTATCGCTACGTCATCCTGGGCGACGAGAAACAACTCGACATGGAGGCACTGGAGAAGATAGGACCCGTGAAGCGACTGACCACCGAGGAGGTCTTCGGGTTCTGACAGTCAATACGCAGTAGCTGTAACAATATTATTTGTGCAAAAATAAACACCGATGAGTAACAATTCAGATTCATTAAATAGCTATCAACCTATGAGTAAGATTAAGACCATTGGCATTCTGACCTCCGGAGGCGACGCTCCCGGCATGAATGCCGCCATACGTGCGGTGACCCGCGCAGGCATCTATAACGGCTTCACCATCAAGGGCATCTATCGTGGCTACGACGGACTCATCAAGGACGAAGTCAAGCAGTTCACTACCGAAGACGTGTCGGGCATCATCACCCGTGGTGGAACCATCCTGAAGACGGCCCGCTCCAAGGAGTTCATGACGCTTGAAGGCATGCAGAAGGCCTACGAGACCTGCCAGAAAGAAGAGATTGACGCACTGGTGGTCATCGGAGGCAATGGCTCGCTGACTGGCGCGCGCAACTTCGGCATGGAGTTCGACTTCCCCGTCATCGGACTGCCCGGCACAATCGACAACGACCTCTACGGCACCGACTCCACCATTGGCTACGACACCACCATGAACACCATCATGGAGTGTGTCGACCGCATACGCGACACGGCCAACTCGCACGAGCGCATCTTCTTTGTCGAGGTCATGGGGCGCGACGCTGGTTTTCTGGCACAGAACTCGGCCATTGCCTGTGGCGCCGAGGCTGCCATCATACCAGAGGAAATGACCGAGGTAGACCAGCTGGCACAGTTCATGGGTCGCGGCATCCGTAAGTCCAAGAAGTCGTGCATCGTCATCGTCTCCGAGAGTCCTAAGTGTGGCGCCCTCTACTATGCGGACCGCGTCAAGAAGGAGTTCCCTGAATTCGACGTGCGCGTCAGTATCCTGGGCCACCTGCAGCGCGGCGGCAGTCCCTCTGCCCATGACCGCATACTGGCCAGCCGCACTGGTGTGGGCGCTATCGAGGCCATCAAGCAGGGACAGCGCAACGTCATGGTGGGCATCCGCAACAACGAGATTGTCTATGTGCCCTTCTCGGAGTGCATACGCACCGACAAGCCTTTCAACAAGAAACTCATCAAGGTGCTCGACGAACTGAGCATCTGATGTCACTTCTCTCAGCCAGAATAATCATCAAAACTAACAAATACAAAACGACAATGTCTAAATCAGTTGATTTCAAGTATGCCCCCATGTTCCAGGTGGGCGAAGACAAGACGGAATACCGCTTGTTGAGTAAAGAGGGCGTTACCACGTCAGAGTTCGAGGGCCACCAGATTGTCAAGGTCAGCAAGGAGGCCCTGACGCTGTTGGCACAGCAGGCCTTCCACGATGTGGA
>Ga0247608_10001891_pt1 | contig 27774 bp, 16 predicted proteins | sample 176DNAGHGlowgp2_FD_193490 | JGI IMG/M metagenome (GOLD analysis project Ga0247608, IMG submission 193490) | Sheep rumen microbial communities from Palmerston North, Manawatu-Wanganui, New Zealand - 1766 DNA GHGlow gp2 | ecosystem: Host-associated > Mammals > Digestive system > Stomach > Rumen ... | reverse complement strand
CGGCTATCTCGATATGATGTGGCACACCATGCCTGCCGCCGATGTCGATGACATCCTGCGACTGGAACGTTCCGTCTTTGACACCGTGGAGGTGCTGCCGGTGGTCCCGGGCGCGTGCATGAGTCCTACGTTCGGACACCTTTTCTCCGGCGGTTACGCAGCGGGATACTACGGCTACAAGTGGGCTGAAATGCTCGAAGCCGACGCCTTTTCGCTCTTTCAGGAAACCGGCGTGATGAATCCGGAGACGGCACAACGCTATTTGGAGACCATCCTCTCCAAGGGCGGTTCCGTGGATGCGATGGAGATGTTCGTCAACTTCCGCGGCCGCGAACCGAAAATCGACGCTCTGTTGAAGCGGGACGGTTTGGCATAACGATTCTCCGCATTACGTTTTGACAAAAAGAAAACGGCCACAATTTGTGACCGTTTCCTTTTTGCAGATTTGGTGATATGCAAGCACTTGCGATACTTGCAAGGTGAATATTATTCGCCCCTACTGGAAGGCGTTCTCGCTCAGGCCGTCGCCGGAGATGGCGAGGCGCGACATATAGGATGGGGCCTCCTTGCCGAGGTACTTGTCGACGTAGATCTTGGCGAGGTACTGTCCCAACATGAAGCCGTGGCCGCGCATGCCGACCAACAGGCCGTGCTCGGGATCCACGATGTAGCGCGGCTCGGTGTAGTAGCCTGCCCACGTGGCCTGGAAGCTGACGTTCTTGAGCTGCGGAATCCAGTCGATGAACATCTCCGCGCACACCTGCAGGAACTCCTGCGTGTTGTACTTCAGCTCCTTGCCGGCTTGTTGCTGTTCGGTCGCGGGTGACGCGCAGCCGATGATTTGGCCGGTCTCCGCGAACTGCTGTCCATAGACGGCGGAGAAACCTTTGTACTTCCGGCGGTCGATGAGCATGTCCAAAGAGTCGCCGTCCTTGCCCAACATCGGCAGACGATGCGTGATAAAGGCTTGGTGCTTGATGGGATACAAGCCGAGGTACATGCCTAACTGCTCCGCGAACTTGTTGGCGCTCGGTCCGAGGGAGTTCACGAAATGTTCGCAATGGTACTCCACGTACTCTTTGTCGTGGGTCTTCACCAGGGCCATGAAACCCTTGGCGGTCTTGCGCACCTCTAAGAGGCGGGTGTCCTCCAAAAGCACGCCGCCGTGTTCGATGGCGATGTTGCGGATATAGTTGATGGTGGGGCCGGGCGTGGCCTGCCAGCACGCATTGGTGATGCAGGCGGCCTGGTAGGTGTTGAGGTTCGGGTTGAAGTAGGGCGAAACCTCCTTCACGAAGTCCTTCTTATCGACCATATAGCCGTCGCTCCACTCGAGGGATTTCTCCAATGCCTTGTAGTTGGCCTCGTCGTGGGCGAACCCGACGTAACGTGTGGGTTTGTAGTTGATGTTGGTGACCTTCTGGATGGATTCGAAGATGGCGCGGTTGTGTTCCGCGATGTCGGCGATTTCCGGCACGGAGAAGCTGGGACGGCCGCCGCCGATACAGCGCCAGGAGGAGCCGCGTTCGGCGTTGCAGAGCACCACCTTCTTGCCGGCTTCGGCGAAGTAGCGGAACAGGCCGCTGCCCGTGATGCCGCCGCCCGCCACGAAGACGTCGCACTCGACCTTCTTGGTCGGATGGCCGTTGACGTTCGTCACGAATGTTTCGGGCTTGTCGTTCGGGCAGAGCTCGCCGATGTTGAGCTGCGAGGAGAGCGGGCCGCGCGGGGTGGCATCGCCCACGACCTCCACGCCGTGGCCGGCTAACAGGAGCTTCACGCGCGGGATGCAGCGTTTGCCGCGGCACGGTCCCATGCCGATGCGGGTGATGTGCTTCAGCTCATCCACGGAGATAATCTTCTTGCCCTTCACGGCCTCGAGGATGGTCTCGATGTTCACGTCGTCGCAGTGGCAGACGAAGGCGGGGTCTTCCTCCTTCTTGTCGAGTTTCTGCCAGTTCAGCGGCTCGGGGTAGTTCGCCTTCAGGATGAAACCAGTGACGCTCATCAATGCTTCACCGCTGACATCCAAGGCTTTCACGCGGGCCACATGCGTCTTGTTTGCGCCCTTCGTGATTTTTTCGATGACGCCTTCGCCGATCTTCTGGCCGTTGTCGTCCACGAGATAGACCTCAGCGTTCTCCTCCGCGTCGTACTCGAACGGCAGGAAGAGCCAGTTCTTCGGGATGTTGTAGCCGAAGAGGGCCAGGCCGGGACAGTGGTTGACGCACTTCATACAGCCGATGCACTTGTCGTAGTCGATTTGCGGCACGTGGTTGGTGGCGATTTTGGTGATGGCGCCTTGCGGGCAGGCGAACGTGCAGGGGTTGCAGGCGAAACCGTAGAGGCAGTCGGCCATGACGAACGGCTTCTGCAGACGGTCGCCGCAGGGACGGTTGGGTTTCTCGAGCACGCGCACCGGATGTTGCTGGGAGTCCGCGTAGTCTTTGGTCACGGCGAGGTAGTCGTCGTAGTTGAAGCGCACGTTGAGGGCCTGGGCGATCTCCATGGCGGCTTGTTTGCCGCGCAGCACGGCGCAGGTGCCTTCGCCCACGCGGGTGGCGTCACCGATGCCGTAGGTGTTGAGCCCGAAAGTGACCTTGCCCTTTTCGAGGATGAGGTTGTCGGGCTTCAGGCCGGTGCATATATTGATGAGGTCGATGTCTTTGATGACCTGTTCCGTGCCGGGCACGGGTTGGAAGTTCTTGCATTCGGCAATCACCGCGCCGATTACGCCGGTGTGGTCCTCGTTGGGGATGGCTTTCAGCAGCGTGTGGGAGGTGATGATGGGGATGCCTAGACGGCGCACGCGGTTGGCCTGCACCGGGAATCCGCCCTCGTGATCCATGGCCTCGACGATGGCCACCACTTTCGCACCTGCCTGAACCGCCTGATACGAAGTAAGGTAGCCGATATTGCCGGCGCCGATGGTGAGGATGCGTTTGCCGAGGAGCGTGTGCTGCAGGTTCATCATCTTCTGCACGACGGCGGCGGTATAGACGCCCGGCAGGTCATCGTTCTCGAAGGTGGGCATGAACGGGAACGCGCCCGTAGCCACGACGAGGAAGTTGGCATCCACGAAGAAGATGCTGCCGTCCTGCATGTTCTTGGCGGCCACGCGCTTGCCTTCGAGGATGTCCCACACGGTGCTGTTGAGCAGGATGCCGGAGTGGTCGTCGCCGGCGAGCGTCTTGGCGATGTCGAAACCGCGCATGCCGCCGTATTTCTGCTCCTTCTCGAAGAAGAAGAACTGGTGGGTCTGCATGGTGAACTGTCCGCCGATGCGGTCGTTGTTGTCGATGACGATGTTGGGGATGCCGAACTTGTTGAGTTGTTCGCGGCAGGCGAGGCCGGCGGGACCGGCGCCGATGATGGCGACCTCTGTCTTATAGACTTTCGGGCCTTCTGCGGGTTTGATAGTGTCGGTTTCGGGAAGATAGTTGTGGGCGATCTCCTCCACCTTCTTCACGCCGTCGACGAGGGTGACGCAGATGCGTTTCACCACGCCGTCGACGAGCATTTCGCAGGCACCGCACTTGCCGATGCCGCAGTCCATGCTGCGCTCGCGGCCTTTCAAGCTGTGGCTGTGGATGGGGAAACCCGCCTGGTGGAGGGCCGCCGCGATGGTGTAGCCTTTCGCGGCCTTCACTTGCTGACCCTTGTATTCAAAGGTCGTCATCTCCCTTTCGGGGATGTCCAAGATAGGATGATGCAAAATCGGATACATGATTCTTGTTCTTATATTTTTGATTGTTGTTGATTCCAAAAATTACAAAGGGCAAAAATAGCATTTTTTATTATCGGGTGGTTTTCTGAAAAAAAATGTCACAAGGTTGCACTAACTGTCCGTAACGGTTCAAAAAAAAGCTCTAACTCTATGGTAAGTCTATGGTAAGTCTATGGTAAGTCTATGGTAAGACAGATGCAATTTTTTTGCAACAAAAGTGATGTTTACTCGTTATAGGAAATAACTGCGTCAAAATGATAAAACGGCTGACAATCGGGATGCTATGTTTGTTCGCATGGGTGATTTCACATGCGCAGGTCGTGCTGCCCGACAATATGGAGGAGGCGGACTGTGTGACGGATGTCGAATCCATGACTTGGGGAGTTGTGAACGCTTGGTCGTCGAACACGATTGTCTCCAATCTCAACATCCCGCTGGTGGGGGATTTGGACGGGGACGGGCATCCGGAAGTGCTGTGTTTCTCGCTCGCCGGGCAGTCCTCCTATTCGGGGCAAGGCAACATCGACAACCAGATGTTGGTTTTTGACGGGGTCACCAAGCAACTGAAGGCGACTGTCACGATGGAATCCCCTGTTTCGGCTTACGATGCGGCAGCTTACGGTCTGGTGCGCACCTCGGAAGGCGTGGGGCTGATCGTAACCGCATGCTGCGACAACAAACTGCGGGCATACGACATTTCTTCTCCAAATCCGAGCTCTCCTCATTGGGTCTCCGATGTCGACTATGTGTCAGGCAATAATGACTACGCGGCGAATGTGAGTTTTGCGGATTTCAACGGGGACGGGCATCCGGAGGTGTATGTGCGGAACAAGGTCTATAATGCCGAGAACGGGAAGTTGCTGGCGGAAGCCTCCACAACGAATGCCGCTTTGTCGTATGCGCATTGGACGCATGTCACACATCGAAAGCTGTCGTCGCCGATGGTCGCCGATTTCACTGGGGACGGCAAGCCGGAACTCATACTCGGCAACGAAATCTATCAAGTCTCCATCACCAATCTGGACGGCACATCGGGCAATGCGATTACTTTGTGGGAGCAGACTTCCCCGCCTGGCTCCGTGCCCTCAGACGGGCATCCGCAGGTGGCGGACTTCAACCTGGACGGCTATCTGGATGTCTTCATCAGTATTCGGGATACGGATATTGTCAATGGAATGGTGTATTTCTATGTGTGGGATGTCCATAACGGCACCGTGAGCACCCCGATGACCGTAATCACCACGCATTCGGGCAAGAGCATCCCCTTGATAGCGGATATTGACAATGACGGATCCATGGAGGTGGTGATTCAGAACGGGTGGGTGAATTCGTCCAAAAGGATACAGGCCTACCGATATGATGCTGCTTCCGGATCGTTTTCGATGATATGGGGCATGTATCCTGACGAGGACTCCTTCTCGAACAGTTTCACGGCGTTCGACTTCAACCAGGATGGGCTTTTGGAACTGATTATCTGCGACCAAAACACGTTGAAGATAGTCAACGGTAGCGGTAAGAGCCATCTTACGCACCAGGATACGGTGCCGGTTTATGTGCTGAATACGTTTTCGTTCTCGGAAACCACCATCATGCAGTATCCTGTCATCGCCGATGTGGATGCGGACGGAGCGGCGGAAATCGTCTCCGTGGGCAGCACGAAGTTGAACATCTTCAAGTCGTCGGGGCAACCCTGGGCGCCGGCGCGTCCGGTTTGGAACCAGTATCTCTACAACGTCACCAACATCAACAAAGACCTGACAGTTCCGTCCTCGCTGTTCAACAACGCCACGGTGTTCACCGATCCCGACGGCGTGGTGCGGCGGCCCTTCAACAACTTCCTGCAGCAGGCCACCACGCTCGACCAGTACGGGCGGCCGTTCTCCCGGATGTTGAACGTCCACGCCACCACGGACACCAGCGTGACGTTCGAGAACGGGACACTCACCGTCTCGTATAAATTCTGCAATACCGGTGGACAAACCTTGCCGGCTCCGTTCCGCATCACCTATTATGCCGGCAATTACCAAGGTCCGATAATCCGTACGGAAACCGTCAACAATTCACTGACGGTGGGCAACTGTATGACCATTACGGCTCAATTCACGGAGGATGATTTGATTGATTTCCCGGGTTTGGACACCATCGTGGTGGCAGTGAATGACAACGGGCAGGGTGTGGCGCAGACCGGCGGGCAGCATGAGGAATGTGATACCACCGACAATTTCTTCCGCTTCCCCGCAAGTTCGTGCCCCATTATCCGGGACACCGTCACGGCGGACATCTGCGTACGTGAGCCATACGCCGACAGTAATTTCGACATCCAAGCGGCGGAGACGCATACGGCAGGCACGCACTATTTCACCCGCGTATTCCAAGTGGAGGATTGCGACAGTGTGATTGTTCTGCGGCTGCAGGTGCACCCTGAGTACGACCTCCATTTCACGGAGACCATTCCCGAGGGCTATCCCTACGACAACCATGGAATCTTCCTGAGTGAGAGCCTGTTGGAAGGCGGAGACCATATAGATACGTCCATCACCTACCAGAGTGTCTATGGCTGTGACAGCGTCATCCACGTTTCCGTCGCGGTCGCCGTCACGGACATAGTCCTCTATCTTCCCAACGCCATCACGCCGTCCAAGTCTGACGGTGTGAACGATGTCTTCTCACTTCCCGAGAGGGTGAAGAACCAGATAAAGGATTTTGAGATTATGATCTTCAACCGATGGGGCGAGATGGTGTTCTACTCTACCGACCCGGGGTTCCAATGGAACGGGGAGTACAAGGGAAAGACGTTCTACAACAATGTCTATCAGTATGTGGTTCATTACTCGAACATGTTCGGGAAGAGGTTTACGAAGAAAGGCTCCATCACGGTATTATGATTATAGGTTAGAATGAAAGCGATACATGCCATATTGGGAATAATAGTCTGTGTGACAGGTCTATGTGGATACACAAAGGCGCAAGTCAATTTGCCTGACAATGTGGTGATGGTGGACTGTGAGGCGGATGTCGAATCCATGGCCTGGGGGGTTGTAAATGCTTGGTCGTCGAACGCGATTGTCTCCAATCTCAACATCCCGCTGGTGGGGGATTTGGACGGGGACGGCCATCCGGAAATCGTCTGTTTTTCGCTTGCCGGACAGTCACATTATGCAAACGATGGATATTATGGCAATGTGGGTTATGAAATGTTGGTTTTCGATGGAGTAACGCATCAGCTGAAGGTGACGGTGACGATGGATTCGCCTGTTTCAGAATATGATGCGGCGTCATACGGGCTGGTTCGAACTTCCAACGGAAAAGGGCTGATTGTGGTGGCGAGTTGTGACAACCGAGTGCGGGCCTACGATATCACCTCGGCAAATCCGAACACACCCTATTGGGTCTCGGATGCAGACTACACTTCAGGTACGAACAACTACGCCGCGAATGTGGGTTTCGTGGACTTCAACGGGGACGGGCATCCGGAGGTATATGTGCGCAACAAGGTTTATAACGCTGAGAACGGCCATTTGCTGGCCGAGGCGGCCACCACGAACACCGGGGCGTCGTATGCGCACTATACCCAGTACACTCATAGAAAATTGTCGTCTCCTTTTGTCGCCGATGTATGTGGAGACAGCCGTCCAGAGCTGATACTAGGGAACGAAATCTACGATGTCTCCATCACAAACCTGAGCGGGACGGCAGGCAACACCATCACGTTGGTGAAGCAAATCACGCCGCCCGGAGGTGCACCCGCTGACGGAAATGTGCAGGTTGCGGACTTCAACAAGGACGGATATTTGGATGTTTTCATCAGCATCAAAAACACAGATGCACAAGCAGGGGCGGTATATTGCTATGTATGGGACGTGCACAACGGTCAAGTGGGCAATCCCCTTATTATCAATACAAACCGTTCAGGAAAGAGCATACCATTGATAGCGGACATCGACAATGACGGCATGTTGGAAATTGTGCTGCAATGCGGGGCGTCAACAGGGCACCAGATACAGGCCTACAAGTATAATGCGGACACACGGTCCTTTTCTCTTATGTGGGATATGATTCCTGACGAAGACACCTTTTCGAACAGTTTCACGGCTTTCGATTTCAACATGGACGGGCTTTTAGAGCTGATTATTTGCGATCAATCCACTTTGAAAATCGTGAACGGCAGCGGGAAGAGCCACATCACGCATCATGATACCGTGCCAATGTATGTATTGAACACGTTCTCATATTCGGAAACCACCATCATGCAGTATCCCGTCATCGCCGACGTGGATGCTGACGGGGCGGCGGAAATTGTCTCGGTGGGCAGTTCGAAGCTGAACATCTTCAAGTCGTCGGGGCAACCTTGGGCGCCGGCGCGTCCGGTTTGGAATCAATACCTCTACAACGTCACCAACATCAACAAGGACCTGACAGTGCCATCCTCGCTGTTCAACAACGCCACGGTGTTCACCGACCCCGTCGGCGTGGTGCGTCGGCCCTTCAACAACTTCCTGCAGCAGGTCACCACGTTGGATCAGTACGGGAGGCCGTTCATGAATCTGGCGAATTTGTCCGTCACCCTTAGCCCCCTGATTACCTACGAGGGTGACAATATCCAGGTGACGATAACCATTTGCAACACGGGGGAGACGATGTTCTGGGACCCGCTATTCGTGTCCACCTACACTTCCTCGGGAGATCTGATTCAGACGGAGGAAATGGATCAGAGTTTGCAACCCGATGAGTGCGTCACCATGACCTTGAACATCAGTTCATCCCTCGTGGCGGCACACGACACGCCCTATCCGTTGCGGGTCACGATCAATGACAACGGTGTGGGAACGGCGCAGTATGGCGGTTTGCAGGTTGAGTGTGACACCAGCGACAATTCCGTCTTTTTCGACGGGCGACCCTGCGAGGTCTCGGTTCCCAATGTGATTACTCCCAATGGGGACGGTTTCAATGATGTGTTCGAGCCGCAGTTGGAAGGGGATTTTGTCAGTTTGGAGATGATGATTTATAATCGCTGGGGCAAACAGGTTTACACCCAGTCGGGCACAAAGGAGCTTTCGTGGGATGCGGTCGGTCTTCCTGACGGGGTCTATTACTGCGCCATCGAGTATCGCTGTGTCGTCAACGGCAGGAAAAATCAGGGAATACACACGAGTGTGACGGTGGTGCGGTGAAAAGAGAAAAGTTGTATCTTTGCCGCGGCAAATCTGAGTTCTGCCGTTGAAAAACCACAATTGAATATGACGTATGAGATGTGATTTCTGCAGTAGGGTGTTTCGGTTGGGCGTGCTGATAGCAGGATGCCTTGCTTTTCTTTTGCGGGTTTCGGGGCAGAACAATCTTCCCGACAACATCGAAGTGGCGGATTGTACCACGGATGTAACGGAGCAGCCGTGGGACGCCCATGTGCTGCACTCTGTCAACGACATCCACTGCTATTATGTACCGCTTGTCGGTGACATAGACGGCGACGGCATTGTGGAGATTGTGGCGGCTAAGACGGTCACCAACGATCACTACACCACGCAATTAGGGATATACAGGGGAACAGATCTTCAACAAATAGGCACTATTAATGTCCCGCAGAGAATCTACGCCGGCTTTGCGGGTCCGACGGCCATTGTGCGATACCCCGACGGCAATGGCGGGATGCAGGGCGCCGTTGTTTTGCACTGCTACGATATGAAGCTTCGTTCGTACGACATCAATGGAAACCTTCTCGCCACCTCCGACGTGAACACTCCGTGCGAAGGGGTGGTCTCCGTGACCGATTTCAACTACGACGGTTGGCCTGATATCTATGTCGGCAATGCCGTTTATGATGCAGCCACACTCAAACGGATCTGCGCAGGCTCTCCTGACGGCAATATGGGACGCAGCTGGCGGAATTCTGTCAACGAGTTGGGCCGTGGTGTCATGTCGTTTGCGGCGGACGTTTTGGGAGATTCCATTCCGGAACTCATCTGCGGCAATACTATCTATAACGTGAACATTGTCAGCCGCATAGACTCCAGCCTTAACAGTATGACGGAACTGAAAACGATTTCCATTCCTGCTCGCATTCCTCAGGACGGCAACGTGGCGGTGGCGGATTTCAACCTTGACGGGCAATTGGATGTGCTGGTGGTGATTGACGGCACGAATACCGAAACGACCGACACGGCCTACATTTATGTGTATGATCCGTTCAGTGAAAACATTCTCTTCATTCACGGCAAATATTCGAAAACCATAGGTTATCCGATGGTGGGTGATATTGACGGCGATGGCTTTCTGGAGTTTGTTTACCTTGATTACCAACAATATGTCAGCAATTCCCGAATTACGGCTATGAAATACAATCCCGTATCGGGGCTTCAACCCCAATGGCAGGCCACGCATGGCGACCAGTCGGGGCAGACTTCCATGACGCTGTTCGACTTCAACCAGGATGGTATCATGGAAATCGTCTATCGCGATGAGAACAACCTGCGCATTATCAATGGCAGTGGCAAGAGCCATCTGACAGGGAATGACACCATACCGTTCTACAACCTTTACACCAAGAGCATGTCGGCGGGAACTTGGAAGGAGTATCCTGTGGTGGCCGATGTGAACGGCGACGGGGCTGCGGAGATTGTGGTGTGTGGCAAGGTGGGTAGCGGGCTCGGTTGGGTCGGTGGACAATTGTGGGTTATCGGTGGCATACACCCGTGGGCGCCGGCGCGGCCGGTGTGGAATCAGTACATGTACAACGTCACTAACGTCAACAAGGACCTCACCATCCCTGTGCCGCTCTGCGACAATGCCACGGTGTTCACCGATCCGCAAGGCGTGGTGCGTCGACCCTTCAACAACTTCCTCCAGCAGGCTACCACACTTGACCAGTATGGGCGGCCGTTCTCCCGGATGATGAACGCTGTAGCCACCACGGACACAAGCATAACCTACGAGGACGGGGTGTTCACTTACTCGTTCACCATCTGTAACGATGGCGGACGAATCCTTGAGAACCCGTTCAGCATCTCCTACTATGCAGATTCGTACCAGGGGCCTGTTGTCCGCACGGAAGAGATTTTCGCTTCGTTAGCTGTAGGCGGCTGTATGACCATCACCACTCAATTTACGGATGCGGAGTTGCTGAATTTTCCCGGTATAGGGAGTATTGTGGTCGCGATAAACGACAATGGGCAAGGCGTGGCGCAGACCGGTGGGCAGCAGGAGGAATGTGACACTGCGGACAACTTCTTCACCTTTCCTGCTTCGCCGTGCTATGTCCCTAGGGACACGGTTTCGGCGGATGTCTGCATGCACGAAACGTACGCTGATGAGAATTTCGACATACCCGCTTCGGAGACGGAGACGGCGGGCACGCATTACTTCACTCGCGTGTTCCATGAGGGGGATTGCGACAGCGTGGTTGTTCTGCGGCTGCAGGTGCACCCTGAGTATGACCTCCATTTCACGGAGACCATTCCCGAGGGCTATCCTTACGACAACCACGGGATCTTTTTGAGTGAGAGCCTGTTGGAAGGCGGAGACCATATTGATACGTCCATCACCTACCAGAGCGTCTATGGCTGCGACAGCGTCATCTATGTTTCCATCGCGGTCGCCGTCACGGACATTGTCCTGTATCTCCCTAATGCTATTACCCCGTCCAAGTCTGACGGTGTGAACGATGTTCTCTCGCTTCCCGAGAGAATACAGAACCAGATTGCGGATTTTGAGATTATGATTTTCAACCGTTGGGGCGAGATGGTGTTTTACTCCACCGACAAGGGTTTCCGATGGAGTGGGGAATATGACGGTAAGATATTCTACAACAATGTCTATCAATATTTGATTCACTATTCGAACCCATACGGGAAGCGGTTCACAAAGAAAGGCACTATTACGGTGTTATGATTTTAGGCTTGAATGAAAACGACACACACTATATGGGGTATAATAATCTGTGTGATTGGGTTATATGGTTACGCTGCAGCGCAAGTTGAGCTTCCTGATAACATGGTGACGACGGATTGTTTCAGCGGCGTGCAGCAGCAGCCGTGGGACGCGCATGTGCTCCATTCCGTCAATGACATCCACTGCTACTATGTGCCCTTGGTAGGCGACATCGACGGCGACGGCAGTGTGGAGATTGTAGCGGGCAAAGCTGTCACCAACGACCACTACACCACACAAGTGGGGATTTACCGAGGCTCGAACCTCCAGCAAATAGGCAGCATCAACATACCGCAGAGAATCTATGCGGGCTTTACGGGTCCCATGGCTCTGGTGCGTTATCCCGACGGCAACGGCGGACTACGTGGAGCTATCATCCTGCACTGCTACGACAACAAGCTCCGTTCCTATGACATTCACGGCAACCTGCTCGCCATCTCCGACGTGAACACCCCATGCGAGGGTGTGGTCTCTGTCTCCGACTTCAACGGCGACGGCTGGCCGGAGGTCTATATTGGAAACGTGATTTATGATGCAGCCACACTCAAGCGGCTCTGTGCCGGGCCGCCCGATGGTAACATGGGGCGCTCATGGAGGAACGATGTCAGCGAGGTTGGCCGGTGCGCCATGCCTTTCGCCGCCAATGTGCTGGGGGATAGCGTCCCCGAACTCATCTGCGGCAACACTATCTACAAGGTCTCCATCGCCAGTCGCACTGACATGACCCAAAACAGCGTGACGGAAATGAAAACCATCAGCATTCCCTCCTGGATTCCGCAGGACGGCAATGTGGCTGTGGCGGATTTCAACATGGACGGGCAGTTGGACGTGTTGGTGGTCATTGACCAGACGGGCAGCAACATATATGACACTGCTCATATATACGCCTACGATCCTGCAACGGAAAGCATTCTCTTCACCCACAGCCACTACGCCAGGGCCATAGGATTCCCGTTAATCGGGGACATCGACGGGGATGGGAATCTTGAAATTGTCTATATCGACTACAAAGTCCCTGTGAGCACTTCGCGTATCACGGCGATGAAGTTCAATCTGGCGACAGGGCTGCAAAACTTGTGGCAAGCTACCCATGCTGACGAATCAGGGCAGACTTCCATGACCTTGTTCGATTTCAATCAGGACGGCATCATGGAGATTGTCTATCGGGACATGGCCAATTTGCGTATCATCAACGGCAGTGGAAAAAGCCACCTCACGGGTAACGACACGATACCATTCTACAATCTATATACCCTAAGCATGTATGCCGGGACATGGAAGGAATATCCGGTGGTGGCGGATGTGAACGGCGATGGTCATGCCGAGATTGTGACCTGCGGCAAGATGTCCACTGGATTGGGATGGGTTGGCGGACAGTTGGTTGTGGTCGACGGCATCCATCCTTGGGCACCCGCGCGGCCCGTATGGAATCAGTACATGTACAACGTGACTAACGTCAACAAGGACCTCACCATCCCTGTGCCGCTCTTCGACAATGCCACGGCGTTCACCGATCCGCAAGGCGTGGTGCGTCGTCCCTTCAACAACTTCCTGCAGCAGGCCACCACGTTGGATCAGTATGGGCGGCCGTTCCTGCCTATGGCGAACTTGACCATCTCGCTTAACCCGGCTATAACATTTGATGGTGACCATATTCAAACTATAATAACCGTCTGCAATACTGGGGAGATGGCATTCGATGGTCCGTTGCTCGTATCTACCTACACCTCCTCGGAAGATTTGATTCAAACAGAGGAAATGATTCAGAGTTTGCAGCCCGGCGAATGTGTCACCATGACCTTGAACATTAATGTGTCCCTTTTGACAGCATACGACACACCCTATCCGTTAAGGGTTACGGCTAACGACAATGGCGTGGGAACGGCCCAGTACAGTGGTTTGCAGGCTGAGTGTGACACCAGCGACAATTCCGTCTTTTTCGACGGGCGGCCCTGCGAGGTCTCGGTTCCCAATGTGATTACTCCCAACGGGGACGGTTTCAATGATGTGTTCGAGCCGCAGTTGGAAGGGGATTTTGTCAGTTTGGAGATGATGATTTATAATCGTTGGGGCAAACAGGTTTACACCCAGTCGGGCACAAAGGAGCTTTCGTGGGATGCGGTCGGTCTTCCTGACGGGGTCTATTACTGCGCCATTGAGTATCGCTGTGTCGTCAACGGCAGGAAAAAGCAGGGAATACACACGAGTGTGACGGTGGTGCGGTGAAAGGGAGAAAAGTTGTATCTTTGCCGTTGGAATAGTTAACGATAAATAGCTGTAAATCAACATTAAAATGATAAACTTGTGTGCCAAGTTAGTGTTTTGGTGCCTATCAATAAGGTGGAGTGGTCCATTTCCGATTTTGAGATGACCACCCATGAGGAACATGTTTCTTTTTTTGAGAGCCACATGAACGATGATAATTTGGAGACACATTACAAGTTGAGTTAACCAGTCGAGAAAAAATTGTGACCTTGCGCACAATGTGATTTTTTTATAATTTTGCACCGTTAAATTCTAATTTTGTGACTAGAATTGCATTTGTAAATCGAATATAAGCAATTTGTTCTAAAAATATTGATATGAAAAAAAAGATACTGTTCATAATGTACAATTTGGCAGGTGGTGGCGCAGAGAAGGTGTTGGTGGACATCCTTCAGCATTTTGATTATAGTCAATATGATGTTGAATTGGCGTTAGTGTTACATGAAGGGGTTTATCTTTCAGACATTCCGAAAGATGTTAAAATCACGACACTTTTCAACAGATTCACGTTTGTGTTAGGTTTTAGACTGTTGAAATATTTTAATATTCATTTTGTGAACAAACTGATTGTTCAGCATAGAATAAAGGACAAATACCATGCGATAATCTCATTTATGGAGGGTCGCCCCTTAGTGATTCACTCATACTTGACAAACCAATCAGAAGTGAATATCAGTTGGGTCCATATAGATCTGTTCACACATCATTATACTAAATACCTTTCCATTTATGGTGATAAAATGGAGAAGGCCTGTTATTCCAAAATGGACAAGCTCGTCTTTGTTTCAAATGACAGCTCCAGTCAATTTGACAAACTGTTTGATATTAATGTGCCAAAAACAGTAATTTATAATCCAATTCCTAAAGAGAGCATCATACAATCAGCCAACAACACACATATTGAAAAGGACAAATTTGTTATTGGAAATGTTGCGCGATTTGTAGAACAGAAAAGATTGGATAGATTGTTGAGGGTCGCAAAACGACTTAAAGATGACAATTATAACATTGAGTTTTGGTTAATTGGAGAGGGTGTGTTAAAAGACGATTTAATACGATTACAAAAACAATTAGGATTAGAGGATTATGTGATTTTCAAGGGTTTTAAAAAGCCTTCATATCCTTATATGAATCAGTTTGACCTGTTTTTGCTGACTTCACTGACCGAAGGCTATCCTTTAGTAGTCTGTGAGGCAATTTGCTTAGGGATTCCTATTTGCGCTACGCGAGTCACAGGTACTGTTGAAATACTTGATAATGGCAATTTCGGAGTGCTAACTGATCACGATGATGATTCTATTTACAATGCGGTTAAAGCATTGTTGGACAATCGGGATCAACTGAATTATTACCATGAAAAATCTCTTGAACGATCAGCAATGTTCAATATTGATAAAACAATGGAAGAAATATATGCTCTTTTTTAATCTTTTAGTACTCTTCACAGTCTTTTTTTAAGTTGGTAAACCTTCAACAGTTCATCACAGCGTCGAACACACGTTCACAATTATGCGTATCACGCATAGGAAAGAAACGGTCAACCATCTCCTCGTAAGAGGGCTCCAGGTGCATGTTGTTCCCTAAATAGGTGTCTAATAGCGACAGGAGGTCATTGACGTTGTTGGCCCCTGGACCGAAAGCGCATTCATCGACATAACCCGACCCGATATGCTTGCTGAAAAAAACATCTTTGTCAAATTGGTAGAACAACACTGGTTTTTTCATATAAGTGAAGTCAAAAAACACACTGGAGTAGTCTGTTATCAATAGGGCCGATTCCTTAAGCAGTTGCTGCACGTCGTAGTGCAACACATCGGCAACGGTAATGCGTGGAGAACTGATTCCTTGTTTGAACTGTTCGACCACAGGCTGGAATCGGTGGTGGGGGTAGAAGATCAGGTCTATGTTGTAACGTTCGAGAAGCGTGGACAATCGGGGATCGGTCAAAAGGGCATGGTAGGATTTGTAGTACTGACTGTCGGCAATTCGATCAAGGTGTATGTATCCGCGCCACGTGGGCATTACCAGTAGCTGGCGCTTTACTTGGAAGTCCAGCAGTTTGTCATATCGGCAAAAACCCGTATAACGTGCCATGCGAGGAGGATAATGGAATTGTTTTACGAAATAATCGGCCTCGGGTGCAGCACCGCAGATAATCAAATCGAAAAAAGTGTTTTCGAACCTGAAGCGACTTTGGTAGTTCTTTGTGATGCCATGCTGGAGGAAAACGACCTTTTTGTGCTTGAAGATATGCAGTATGCGGTTGAGCCATTTGGCCACCTCAAAGGGCAACGGAGTGTGACCCGACCTGAGGTGAGTGCCTACCAACCAATGGGCTTGGCAGAAGAGTTTGCAGTGCTTGTATGACAGATAGCGTACAAGATTGTTTTCATATCCTGCCAAGCGTGGACGGTCGGGCGAGTTGTCGGAAATGATGTAGTATGTTTCTATTTCCGGGTGATGCTGTAGGACATGTATGAAGAAATGATAGCCATTGTCGCGAGCGTCATTGCCCATCTCCGACACAAGCATCAGATTGCGATGGCGTTGTTTGCCTCGTGTCGTAAACGTTACAAAGAAAGCGGCGATGAGCTTTACTATGGCAATGGCATATTGTCCAACAGAGGTCATGGTTGCACTGTCTTGGTTTTTCTGAAAGGAGCGTAACAGAGTGTGATGGCGCCTGCCATCAGCAGTATTGTAATAATAGAGACGACAAAGCCGATGTTGTCCAGCCGATGGAAGAGAGGTGCTTCATTTTTGAACTCGATGACGTGGTTGCCGGCGGGGATGAACATGGCGCGAAGCACATAGTTGGCACGGAAGTAATCTGCAGGCTTGCCGTCGATGTAGGCGAACCAGTCAGGAGCGTAATGGATTTCGCTGAAGACCGCCAGTTGGTCGCTACTGCTGTGAGAGATATATTTGCGGTAATCCGCGCTTTCCTCCTTTTGGGGCTCCAATGCTATTGTGGCGGTAGTGTCAGCCCCAAATGCTGAAGTCTGGATGCTAAACTTGCTTGTGTCAACGACGGCAGTGACGGCGGGGTCGATGCTGTTGAGGGCTAAAATCTCTTCGTTGGGGTTGCCCACAGGTTTGACCTCTTGTACGAACCAGCAGTTGCCTAAAGCATCGGGGAAACGCTGTACTTGACCATTCTGCAGTACCACATATCGGGTGTTGAGCATGGATAACACTTCGGGCTTGATATGGCTGCTAAGATAGAAGTCGATGAGATTTTGATAGCGGCTGAGCTTAGCGGCACTGTAACCGCCAACTTGATTGTGGAAAGCCGCAGGTTTGCTGTCATTGAAGGTGTTTACGGCCAAATTGAACACTCGGTAGTCGTGATCGCCAAAGCGTGCGGCCAATTCATCAATATCTTTGTCCCATGGATCAGGGCGGAGCTCGATTTTGCGCGTCCTCACGAAATTGTCTTCGTTGAGGTAACGGCGGTCGACGGGCCACAGGTCAACGAGTATAAACACGCCTATGATAGCGATAACAATGCCGCTTTTTTTCAGTTTCTCGTTGTTGTAGAGCCAGATGACAACTGCGGTGAGGAGTATGAAGATCAGGCTTCGCCACGAGTCGCTGCGCAGCAGGGCCATGCGGTCGCTCACCAGCACGCCCTTGATCATATCCCATTGGTTGCCGTATTGGGCGGCCATCTGGGTGTCGCTCAAGCCGCTGTAGCTGAATGAGCCACTGAGGAGAAGCACTACGATAATGAGAGCGCTCAAGACGCCGGTTCCGATGTAGATGCCGAGGTTGACGCGGCGGCGGTCGCGTTCCTGGTCAAGTATCGCTTTCAAACCGAGCACTGCCATGATGGCTACGCACACGCTGGGCAGTACCAGTGCCATGCTCGGAGTGCGGAATTTATTGAAGAACGGGATGTGGTAAAATGCCCATTCGTTGAACGGCATGAAGTTTTTCCCCCAAGCCAAGATGATGCCAATAATTGTAGCCGCCAACACCCACCACCGTTCAGGTCCGCGGGTGACGATCATGCCTACTAAGAAAAGGAGCATTATTACGGCTCCAAAATATACAGGTCCGCTGGTAAAAGGCTGGTCGCCCCAATAGAGTGGCGCGTACTCGCTATGGAACGCCTTGTAGAAAGCGCTCTCTTTGCCCACGCGTTCGCCGCTACCGCCGCCCATGGCACCCGGCACTAACAGGGTGTAGGTCTCGCCAACGCCATAACTCCATGCGTAGGCGTAGTCGATGTCGAGACCTGTGTCGGTATTCTGCGCAATGGTGTTATTCTGTTCGTGATACAAATCGTCGGGCGTTACCGTGATTTCGCTACCGCCACGCATCGTGTATTTGGCATACTCTTGGTTGACCAGCAGATGGCGCACGTTACAACCGAGTGCCAGCCCCGCACACAACAGCAGGATACCTGCATTGACTGCAAAGGGGAGGAAACGTTTGTTTACGATGGCATAGACCAAGTACACTAAACCTATTATCAAACAGCCAATAGCAGTGTAGAAAGTGATTTGGATGTGGTTGAATGAAATCTGCAGGATGAGGGAGACGGTGAACAAGATGCTCCCCCATAGTATCTGTCGGTTGCGCTTCTTTTTGTCCATATCTTTGGCGAGGGCGGCCTTCAGGGTCATGGCCATGCCTGCTAAGATGGGAGCCATCATCGCAATACACCAGCCCTTCGTGGCGTGCCCGGCCTCGATAATGATGATGTTATAGCTCCCTAGTCCAAAGCCAACTGCCCCCAACATCGCCAACCAGGGGGAAAAGCCCATCAATATCATGGCGATATAAAAGCCCAGAAGATAGAGAAAAATAATGACCACCGTACTTGATAAATACAAATGCGGGTTAAACATCAAGAGAGTCTTGTGTAAATACGAAAACACCGACTTCTGAAGATCCGATCTTATTTGGTACGAGGGCATACCGCTGAACATGGCCTCTTCCCATTTCGGAACATATCCTGTTCTATCATGTTCCATACGTAGTTTATAGCTAGCAGCCAAAGATTTCTGTTGGTCGCCTTGCACCAACGTTTTGCCTTCATATATTGGCATAAGATAAATGGATGCCAATACGAACATGGTGACCACCATGCCTATGTGAATCCAAATGTTTTTCTTTTTCATAATCTATATTTGTGTGATTACTAAATCATTTTATTTTCTGAATGTATCCATGAAAATTGAATATAGTCTTTGAGACAGCGGGAAAGAGATATACTTCGCCACATTCAGCAATGTTTTATTTTTCAAAGACATATCTTTCGTTGCCCAGCGAACGTCATTTCTGTTCAACTCTTTCTTGAACTCGCTGTTTGTGATGTTGCGATGCCTTATCATCCCCATTAGCTTGTTCGTATGTACGCAATCTCGAATCCAGGGCTTGTTCATTTCCACAGCCAAACGGTCTGCCTCTTTTTGGTAGATTTCGAAATTTTTCAGCCATTTGGAATTGGACGGGTTGGTATAGGATAGGCTGCTGGCATATTGCACATAGTGGTAGAAGGCGGCGTGCAGGTATGAGACTTTCTTGGTGTGAGTAAGAACTTTGACGTTGAAAAGAAGGTCTTCACAGTAGTTGGCGCCCTCTGCAAACGACACGTGACCATCCCGGATACAGGATATCCTTATCAATTTATTACAGTGACTTCCATGCAATTTGCCGGAAAAAAGACTGTCAATAATGCGATCAGGCTCGAGTGAATCTGGCCGTTGGGTTTTATAAATCTGTTTTTTGGGATAGTCCATGTAAAAGTCGCAAATAACCATGTCGGCATCATCTTCCACCGCCTTGGAGTACAGCGAGGAGAGCATGTCAGCCTCCACCCAATCATCAGGATCCACGTGCAAAATGTATTTTCCCGTTGCTCTATCCAGCCCAAATTGGTTGGCTGAAGCCAAACCGCCATTCTCTTTGTGATACGCATGGAAACGGCCGTCCCGGTTGGCATACTCATCGCAAATAGCCCCCGAAGTGTCCGTACTTCCGTCATCAATCAGGAGCACCTCAAAGTTCGAAAATGTCTGTTTGGCTAGGCTGTCCAAGCAGCGACCTATCCATTTTTCAAGATTGTAAACAGGTACAACAATCGATATCTCCGGAGTTTGCATATTGTTCGTTTTAATCAGTTTTTCATTCTAAATTTCAAGGCCGCAAAAGTACGAAAAAATAGGGTATTCCCCTCAGGGACGCAAATTTTGCGTCCCGAAATCTTTGCGACTCTACGGGAACAGCACCGGCATCGCCAGTTCCACGATGATGGCGACCAGCACGGCGACGAGGGCCACGCGCACCAGTCCGCGGTTGCGCCACGACATGATGATGGCCACGGCGGTGGCGATGGCGGCGGAGACCGTGATGTGCGGTTCCGTGCCTGCCGCGCTCGTTGAGTAGAGCACGTCCGGGAAGGTCATCGCCGACAGCACGCAGAACGGGATGTAGTAGAGGAAGTCCTTGACCCACTCGTTCTCCATCTTGCGGCGCACAAAGCCGATGGGAATCACCCGGATGAGGTAGGTGGTCAGGAACATCAGGAACATGCAGACAATCACGTAGTTCATGCCTCCCTCCTTTCTGCCGCTGCGAGGGCGGCCTTGCGGTGGCGTTTCACCTCCTTGATGGAGGCGCAGATGGCGGCGCCGAGGATGGCGGCGGTGATGATGGCCCATCCGCCTCCGCCGACTTTCGACAGCGCATTGATGCCGGGCACGTACTTGAAGATGCAGGACAGCGCGGCGGCTACCACGACGGACAAGGCCACCTTACGGCTCTTGCGCGCCGGCGGGATGATGATGGCGATGAACATGCAGTACAAGGCAATGCCCATGCAGCCCTGCATCATCGGCGAGAGCAGGTTCGAGGCAATAGCACCCAACAGCGTGCCCGACGTCCAACCCAAGATGGGCGTCAGCATCAGTCCGCCGAAGAACGGGAACGACACGTCTTCCGGCTCCATGGACGCCAACGCGAACACCTCATCGGTGATGCAGTAGGCCATGACGGCGCGCTTGTAGAACGGCATCTCCGGGTTCACTTTCTGCGACAGCGACAGCGACATCAGGAAGTAGCGCAGGTTGATGACGAGCGTGGTGATTACCAGTTCGATGTAGGGGGCGCCGCCTTCTATGAGCCGGATGCCGGCGAACTGCCCGGCCGAGGCCATGTTGGTCAGCGAGATCAGGGTCGCCTGCGCAGGCGTGAACCCCATCTTCACAGCTATCAATCCGAAGGTGAAAGACACGGGAATGTAGCCCAAACAGATGGGGAACCCGCGCTTTATACCTCTAATAAATTCATTCATAATCAGTTAATGATTTTGATTAACCGCCGCAAAAGTACACATTTTTCCTATTCCTCAACCGTTGTCTTTCATCGGAACCCCCATTCTGAGCGACTTTTCAGAGGAAATTTGAAATGTGTCGAAAAAAATTCTCAACCCTATATTGTTGATATTAAAAAAAGTGTATTTTTGCCGTCCAATTTTAACGGCTAAAAAAATAAGAGATATTATGAAAAAAGACATCCATCCGAAAGAGTATAGAACGGTGGTTTTCAAGGACATGTCCAACGATTACGCATTCCTGACCAAGTCAACTGTCAACACGAAAGACACCATCGTTTGGGAAGACGGAAATGAATATCCGCTCGTGAAATTAGAGATTTCCAGTACCTCTCACCCCTTCTTCACCGGCAAGATGAAGCTGGTTGACACGGCAGGCCGCGTCGATAAGTTCCGCAACAAATACGCCCGCCATTTCGAAGCTGGCAAGTCCAAATAATACATATTTTTTGTATTTTCGCTGACCTTTTCCGTTATTCGAAAAAGGTCAGTTTTTGTATTGTAACCTATTGAAATGATGAAAGATATTCTTGCCATTGGCAGTTTTTTCAACGCCGAGTCCAACGTCATACCCATCCTTTCGGCCGAGGATGAGGTCCGGATGAGCGAGGAAGAGTTGCCCTCTGTGGTGGCGCTGCTGCCCATGCGCAACACCGTACTCTTCCCGGGCATGGTCATCCCCATCACCGTCGGGCGCGAGAAATCGTTGCGCCTCGCCCGCGAATGCTCCGGCTCTGACGAACCTATCGGCGTGGTGACCCAGCGCGACAGCAGCGTGGAGGATCCCACCATCAAGGACCTCTATCGTATTGCCACACTCGCCCGTATCCTCAAAACCCTCAACCTCCCCGACGGTAACGTGATGATGGTCGTCCAAGGCGTCAAAGTCTTCGAAATCGGCCGCGTCACCCAGTCCCGCCCGTACTACCGCTGCACCACGCTGCCGTATCCCACCAATGACCTCAACCCCGAAATCACCACCAGCGAGGAGTTCCAGGCCAAAATGATGCTCATCCGCGAGACGATGGGCAACATCCTGCAGCTCACCCCTGGCGTCTCCCGCGATGCGATGACCGCCGTCAACAATATCGAGAGCAACTCCTTCCTGATCAACTTCATCGTCTCCAACCTCAGCGTCGAGTTAGACAAAAAGCAGGATATTTTGGAGACTCAGGATATTATGGAGCGCTGCGACAAGGTGATTGCCATCCTCTCCCACGAACAGCAGGTGATGGAAATCAAACACCAGATCCACACCAAGTCGCACCAGGAGATGGAGAAACAGCAGCGCGAATACATCCTCAACCAGCAGATGAAGACTATCCAGGAAGAACTCGGCGGGCCTTCCACGGAGAAGGACTTCGATGACCTGCGCGAACGGGCGTCGAAGAAGAAATGGAACCAGGAGACCGCCGACATCTTCGAGAAGGAGTTCAAGAAACTGCAGCGCACCAACTTCATGTCGCCCGAATACTCCGTGCAGCTCAACTACTTGGAGCTGATGCTTGACCTGCCGTGGAACGAATACAGCGAGGACAACTTCGACCTGAAGAAAACCCGCGAGATTCTCGACAAGGATCACTACGGTTTGGAGAAAGTGAAAGAGCGTATCCTCGAATATTTAGCCGTTTTGAAACTGAAAGGTGACATGAAGTCTCCGATATTGTGTCTCGCCGGGCCTCCAGGCGTGGGCAAGACCTCCCTCGGTCGCTCCATTGCCGAGTCCATCGGACGGAAGTACGTCCGTATCTCGCTCGGCGGCGTGCACGACGAAGCGGAGATCCGCGGCCACCGCAAGACCTACATCGGCGCGATGCCGGGCCGTATCATCCAAAGCATGCGCAAGGTGGGCTACTCCAATCCCGTGTTCGTGCTCGACGAAATCGACAAAGTCTCCGGTATGAGCGTCAACGGCGACCCGTCGGCGGCGCTCTTGGAGGTCATGGACCCCGAACAGAACAGCACCTTCAACGACAACTACCTCGAAACCCCGTACGATCTGTCGCGGGTGCTCTTCATCGCCACCGCCAACAATATCCAGAACATCCATCCCGCATTGCTCGACCGTATGGAACTCATCGACATCCCGGGCTATCTGGCCGAGGAGAAGTTGGCTATCGCGATGCAGCATCTTATCCCGAAGCAGTTGAAAGACAATGGGTTGACTCCAAAACAGTTGACCATTCCCGAAGAGACGGTGAAGGCGGTGATCAGTGAATACACCCGTGAGGCGGGCGTGCGCACGTTGGAACGCACCCTTGCGAAGATCATCCGCAAGCGCGCAGCCCAGCTGGTGCAGGACGGCAAGATGGCCAAGACGGTGAAACCCAAGGATTTGAAAGAGATTCTCGGTTCCCCCATATTCCAGATAGAGAAAGCCCTCGACAGTGGCGTCCCGGGTGTGGCTACCGGATTGGCCTGGACGTCCGTGGGCGGCGAAATCCTCTTTGTGGAGGCCCTCACCAGCGAAGGCAAGGGCGAGCTCACGATGACCGGTAACCTCGGCGACGTGATGAAGGAATCGGCCACCATCGCTTACGAGTATCTCAAGGCCCACGCTACCGAATATCATGTTGATCCGGAGGATTTCAAGAATAAGAAAGTGCATGTGCACGTGCCCGAAGGCGCCACGCCGAAAGACGGCCCCTCGGCAGGCATCACCATTCTCACCGCACTCGTCTCTGCGTTCACGCAAGAGCCTGTGCGTGAGAAGATTGCTATGACCGGTGAAATCACGCTACGTGGCAAGCTGCTTCCTGTGGGCGGCATCAAAGAGAAGATTCTCGCTGCCAAACGTAGCGGCATCTTCGACATCGTGATGTCCAAGGAGAACAAAAAAGACATCGACGATATCAAGGAGAACTTCATCGACGGCATGAAGTTTCACTATTTCGAGACGATGCAGGAGGCCGTTAAGTTCAATTTTAATTGGAAATAGATGGCGAATCCCTATTATGAATCGGCACTGACGGAGCGCGCGGGCGTGGAACAGCCCATGCAGGTGAACCCCAACTTCAAGCGGCACAAGAAGTCGGAGCTCACGGTGGATGACTACGTGAAGGGAATCTTGGAGGGCAATCGCACCATCCTCAGCCGTGCCATCACGATGATTGAGAGCGAGAATCCCACGCATATCGCAATGGCCCAGACCATTATCGAGCGTTGCCTGCCGCATTCCGGCAACTCGTTGCGCATCGGTATCACGGGCGTGCCGGGCGTGGGCAAGAGCACCTTCATCGAGTCGTTCGGCGGGATGCTGACCGCGCAAGGACACAAGTTGGCGGTGCTGGCCATCGACCCGTCAAGCGAGCGCACCAAGGGCAGTATCTTGGGTGACAAGACCCGTATGGAGACACTTTCCGTCGATCCCAACGCCTTCATCCGGCCTTCGCCCTCCGGTTCCGCGCTGGGCGGCGTGGCACGCAAGACCCGCGAGTCCATCATCCTGTGCGAGGCCGCCGGCTTCGACACCATCATCGTGGAGACCGTCGGGGTGGGACAGTCGGAAACCGTGGTGAAATCCATGGTCGATTTCTTCCTGCTGCTGATGTTGGCCGGTGCTGGCGACGAGCTGCAGGGTATTAAGCGCGGTATCATGGAAATGGCTGACGCACTGGTTATTAACAAAGCCGACGGCGACAATCTGCCCAAGGCCAAGGGTGCTGCGTCACAGTATCGCGCCGCGTTGAAACTCTTCCCCAAGAACGACAACGGCTGGGACGTGCCCGTGGAGGTCTGCTCCGCTAGGGAATGTTTCGCATTGGACAAAGTGTGGCAGATCATCCAGGATTTCGTCGCGCTGACCAAAGGAAACGGCAGCTTTGAAAGAACTCGTAACGAGCAGTTAATCAATATTTTCTATCATTGGATAGAATATACCTTGCACAACCGCTTCTATAACAACGAGGCCACGCAAGCCCGTATTGAGGAGTTGATTCCGATGATCCAGTCGAAGCAGATTTCGCCGTATAAGGCCGCGGCGGAGTTGGCGGAAGGGTGATACTTGAGAATATTCTCGTTGGCTTATGCCTGTACGGGCGTTGGCGTATGCCTCTATAGGCGTTGGGCTATGAGAATATTCTCATTTACTCGTGAGTATATACTCGTGGACCAACCTCAGCAGTTCCTCCGGCTTCTCGATGATGAACTTCGCGCCGGCCTCTTGCAACTCCTCCAACGGCCGATACCCCCACAGGACCCCCACCGGCGTCACGCCTGCGTTGTGCGCGAGCTGCATGTCTGTGGCCGTGTCGCCCACGTGCAGGGCCTCTGACGGCTCGCATCCAGTCTCTCTTAGAATATCGAACATGATTTGCGGGGCAGGCTTCACCGGGACGCCCTCGCGCTGCCCGATCATCGAGTCGAAACGGATCTCGGGGAAGTATTTCTCCATCAATGGCTTAACGGCAATGTGCACTTTGTTCGTGGCCACGGCAATCTTCAGCCCACGGTTCTTCAACTCGACAAGCAACTCCGTAATTCCTTCATACACAGATGTCTTGTCCTCCATGTGGACTTTGTAATACGCCACAAATTCCTGCCGGCACTGCTCGATTCGTGCTTCGGTGCGCTCTTCTTGAGGCAGAATGCGCTCGATGAGCTTCCGCACACCGTCGCCCACGAAATAGCGGTAGGCATCCACAGGGTGCGTCGGGAATCCATGCTGCTCCAACACCCAGTTGGCCGAATCCGCCAGGTCTTCTAACGAATTGAGCAGCGTGCCGTCAAGGTCGAATACGATGAGTCTCATTTAGGGTTTAAGGTTTAGGGTTTAAGGTTTAGGGTTTAAGGGTTAGGGTTTAAGGGTTAAGGTTTAAGGTTAAAGCATTCCTTGAGCGGTCCCGACAGGGACAAGAGCTCGGTAGGGAAGAATATGGCATAGGATCAGCATAGCAGGTTTATAATGTCATCGTGGGTGACATTGTGGAAATAGTCGTTGATATTGATGTTTGTCAACGCGTCTGCGATGGATTGTCTGTTGAGGAGGATGCCAATCAGTTGGTCCACAAGATCTTGCGGGTCTTTTTCGGAGAAGAAGTCCCCGAAGAATTGCAAATCGCGGATGTGGCCGTCGCGGATGTCGGCGACCACCTGCACAGTGCCGCCTTTCGTCCGGATCTTCTTGTTCATCGAATACTCCGGCGATTTGCCGTAATTCCACTCCCACGTCTGGTATTTTTCCTCCATAAGTTGGTTGACAATGACCTCCTCTTCGTCCGTAAGATTTTGCAGTTCAGTCATTTGGTTTTGCCTCATGATGAAGTCCATCAGGTAGGCCTTGAACTCCAAGACAGTCATGGGGTGGGGGAGATGCTCGGAGATGTTGGTGACGCGGCTGCGCACGGACTTCACCGCCTTGTCGATGAACTTGTCGGGATCCACCTTGAGGGCGTTGGCCAAATCCGACATCTGCGAGGAGAACAGCAGCGTGCCGTGCTCCAACACGCGGTTCCCGAAGAAAGTCATGGCGTTGCCGGAAATTTTCTGTCCTTCGATTACCAGATCGTTGCGTCCGGAGAAAGAGGCCGGAACGCCCAACGACTGCAACGCATCCACAATGGGCTGCAAGTACCTCAGAAAGTCGATTTCCTTCTTTCCAGGCTCCACATTCTGGATGAAGGTGAAGTTGAGGTTGCCGGTGTCGTGAAAGACCGCTCCGCCGCCAGTCAACCGCCGAACTATGTTAACGTGGTGACTGTCAACGTATTCCTGATTGATTTCCGCCGCCGTGTTCTGATGCCGACCGATGACAATGGTGTTGTCGTTCTGCCACAGCATGAAGACGTTGTCCGCGGTCTGCTGCAGAAGGTACTCCTCCACGGCCAAGTTGTGGTAGGGGGAGGTGCTGTTGAGGGTGATGTACCGGATTTTGTCCATATTCGAATGATAACGTTAACCCTGAGAGTTTGGCGGCAAAGATAACATTTTTGCAGTTAGTAGTTCGCAATCAAGTTCGCAGTTGTATGGGGAAAAAATGTACTTTTGCAAGTTAAAACTTGATTGTTATGACCGTATCCGATTTTTTGAACATTCTTTGTTCGTTGCCGAAGACATTACGCTTCAACTTGCACTATTTTCCGCTGAAAACGGCGTTGAAGCTGCCGGTTTTTGTGTCGAGACGCACCTACTTGCGAGAGCTGCACGGCGAGGTTGTGTTGCCGGAGAAGGTGGAGACGGCGATGGTGAAGATCGGGTTCGGCGACGTTGGCCACTACGACCGCAAGCGCTCTCGCGGCATTTGGCAAGTGAGCGGAACGGTCACCTTTAGCGGCAAGGCGGGCATCGGGCATGGGTCGAAGCTCTCAGTACGCGGCCATCTGAACCTCGGGGCGGACTTTAACATGACGGCGGAGAGCACGATTGTCTGCGCCGACAGCATCACCTTCGGTAAAGACTGTCTGGTGGGCTGGGACGTCCTCGTGATGGACACTGACGAACATCCGCTGTACGACATGGTGGGCAACCGGCTGAATCCCAACCGTCCCATTGTGGTGGGTAACCACGTATGGATCGGCTG
>Ga0247608_10001890_pt1 | contig 27775 bp, 26 predicted proteins | sample 176DNAGHGlowgp2_FD_193490 | JGI IMG/M metagenome (GOLD analysis project Ga0247608, IMG submission 193490) | Sheep rumen microbial communities from Palmerston North, Manawatu-Wanganui, New Zealand - 1766 DNA GHGlow gp2 | ecosystem: Host-associated > Mammals > Digestive system > Stomach > Rumen ... | reverse complement strand
CCCCGCCTCGGCGACATCGTCGTCGAGGGCCGCGACATCGGCTCGGTCGTCTACCCCGACTCGCCCTACCGCTTCTACCTCGACTGCGACCCCGACGAGCGCGCGCGCCGCCGCCAGAAGGAGGACGCCTCCAAGGGCTTCGTCCAGACCGAGGAGCAGGTCAAGGCCTCGCTCCTCGCCCGCGACAGGATCGACTCCTCGCGCAAGACCGCTCCGCTCAAGGTCCCCGAAGGCGCGATCCGCATCGACACGACGAACCTCCCCGTCGAGGGCGTCGTCGCCGAAATCGCCAGCCGCCTCCGGTAGCGCCCGCCGTCCCGGCGGGCATGGTGGCCGCGCCGGGACGGCGGCCGCTACCGCTCGCCGATTCGCGCGCGCCGGAGCTGCCCGCAGCTCGCGTTCACGCCGCGGCCCTTGCTGCGGCGGAGCGTCGCGTTGAGCCCGCCTCGCTCCAGCGCCGCGCAAAACGCCTCGCACGTGGCGGCGGACGGCGTCCGCCCGGAGAACTCCTTCACCGGATTGAGCGGGATGAGGTTCACGCGCGACGGGAACGGCCGGAGCAGCGCGAGCAGCGCGCGCGCGTCCTCGGGGCGGTCGTTGAACCCCGCCACAAGCGTGTATTCGAACGTCACGATGCGCCCCGTCCTCTCCGTGTAGGCGCGGCACGCCGGCACCAGGACGCCGAGCGGCCACTTGCGGTCGACCGGCATGAGCGCCGCGCGCTGCTCGTCCGTCGGCGCGTGGAGAGAGACGCTCAGCTCGAACTGCCGCCCCTCGCCCGCGAACCGCTCGATCCCCGGCACAACGCCGCAGGTCGAGATCGTGATCCGCCGCGCGCCGATGCCGAGGCCGTCCGGCGCCGGATCGTTCATGCGGCGCGCCGCCGCGAGCGCGGCGTCGTAGTTGAGGAAGGGCTCGCCGATGCCCATGAAGACGACGTTGTCCGGCCGCCGGCCCAGCAGGCGCGCCGCGCGCGCCGCCTGCGCGGCGATCTCGCCCGCCGAGAGGCTGCGCGTGCAGCCGTTGAGTCCGCTCGCGCAGAAGGCGCACCCGCAGCCGCACCCGACCTGGCTCGAGACGCAGACCGTCGTGCGGCCCTTCGCCGCGGGGATGAGGACCGTCTCGACGAGCTCGCCGTCCGCGAGTCGCGAAAGGATCTTGCGCGTGCCGGTCCCCTCCTCGCCGGCGACCTCCTCCGTCGCGAGCGCGCCGTCGAGGTCGAGCCAGCGCTCCGCGAGGGCGGCGCGCAGCGCGCGCGGGAGGTTCGTCATCTCGTCCCAGTTCGCGGCGAAGCGCGTCCAGAGCCATTCGGCGAGCTGGCGCGCGCGGAACCGCTCGCCGCCCGCCTCGCGGACGGCCTCGGCGAGCTCCTCGGGGCCCAGGCCGTGGATCGGCGGCTTCATGGCGCTCCCCTCCCCCGCCCTACCGGATCAGGACGAGATCCTCGGGAAAGACCGTCCGCTTGCGCGGGAGCCACTTGCCCGGATCCTCCGCGTCATCCGCCGGGCGCGCGCCCGGCGGCGGGCGCAGCACCGACTTGAACGCGGGCGAGAGCTCCACGCGGCGCGGCCGCTTCGCGGCGCGGCCGCCCGCGTCGTAACCGACCGCTCCGCCGAGCGCGGCGCCGAGCAGCAGGGCGACGCCGACCGCGACCGCGAGCGCGCCAAGGCCGATCGTGACCTCGCGCCCCTCGCGCGGCGAGAGCGCGTCGCGGAGCTCGTCGAGCTCCCTCTCCCGCGCGTCGAGCCGCTCCTTCTCCAGCGCGAGGCGCTCCGCCTCGAGCGCGAGCTTCTCGCGCTCGAAGGAGAGATTCGGCTCCGCGCCGGAGCCCTCTGTCCTCGTGTCGTCCGGCATGGGGGAAACTCTACCACAACCGCCCTCCGCCTGTCCACCGCCTTGCCCCCCGCGCCGCCTTCGGGTAGAATGCCCGCCCGTGAACCCCACCGACCGGATCAACCGCCTCACCGCCCCCGCCTCGCACCGCAGCAGCCCCCTCGTTCTCCACGCCTGGGCGGGACTTGCCAACCGTATGCTCGGCATCGTCTCCACGATCGAACGATGCAGGGAAACCGACCGCCCGGTCTGGATCGTCTGGTTTCGAAACCGCCGTCGCTTCAACGCTCGCTTCTCCGATCTCTTCGAACCTATGCAAGCGCCCGGCGTCGCCCTTCGGGAATCCTCGCCCCTCGACGTCTTGTCGTTCGGTGCGCCGCGGTGGCGGGAAAACGGGAAGATTCCCTTCCTCGCCCAGCGGCTTCTTTTCGGAAGGGCAAACGTCTGCTATCCGGACGAATGCTATCGCTGCGCCCGGAACCGATTGCTCCCCGACGTCTTCGGCAGGACCGATCGAACCGTCCTGCTGTTCGCGGGCTGCGACCTGAACCCACGCGTTGCATCTTCCGACGGACGGCAAAAGGAGCTGCATTCCCTCTTTCGCCCGTCGCCGTCCATCCTGGCGGAGATCGACGCCCTCGCGTCCTCCTTCGCCGGCACCCGCTGCATCGGCGTCCACGTCCGCCGGGGCGACCACGCCCACGCGATCCGCCATTCGCCTGTCGAAGCGTTCGAGGCCCGGATGGACGCCCTCCTCGCCTCCAACGAAGCAGATTCGTTCTTTCTCGCGACGGACGACTCCGCCGTCCGCGACCGTCTCGCCCCACGCTACGGATCCCGGCTTCTCTTCCGCGACGGCTCCTCCGACCGCTCGACCCTCGCCGGCATGCGCGGCGCCGTCGTCGACCTCTGGACCCTCTCCCGCTGCGCCCGCCTCCTCGCCTCCTCCGGCAGTACCTTCGCCCCCACCGCCGCCGCGCTCGGCGGCATCCCCTGCGAACCCGTTCTCCCCCCCGCGCCATGACCCGGCCGACACCGCCCCGTCGCCAGCACGCCAAGGCCGTCCTGGCTCTTCGCATCCTCGCGGCCTTCGGCGCGGCGCGCCTTCTTTTCTCCTTCTGCGAATACACGCCGTGGATTCCCAAGGTCGACTTCAACGCGCGCTACAACGAAGTCCTGTGCCTACGGGTCGGCCACGACCCCTACGACGTGTTCACGGACAAGGTGTCGATCCCCTGCGTCGTGTCGATGGCGGATCTTCCGTCGATCGCGGACGTTCCGCTGATGCAACGGCTGCCCTCCTTCCCGGATTTCGGAAAGGAAGACCAGAAGGAGATGGCGATCCACACGTATCCACCGTGGTCCTACGCATGGCTTCTCCCCTGGACCTACGTTTCGCGCGACGTCGCCTGGATCTTCCACCTGTCGTTCGAGGTCGTCACCATCGCCCTCCTCTTCCTCCTGCCGTGCCGCCACCTCGCCCGCGCCGGGGACGCCGACGGATTCCTGCGGCTCCTCTTCGTCGCCCTCGCGCTCAACCTCGGCAAGGTGTTCCCCGCCACGTTTATGTGCGGCAACTACAGCACCTTCGTCGCCGCGGGGGCGCTCGGGCTGGCCTTCTTCCTGGACCGCGACCGCCAGGTCCCGGCCGGGGCCTGCCTCGCGCTGATGCTGCTCAAGCCGCAGATCGGCGCGATCTTCACCATCCCGCTTCTTCTCGGCCGCCGATTCCTGGCCGTCGCCGTCGCCGCCGCGCTCTGCCTCGCCGGCGCCCTCGTCGCGTCCCTGTACTGCGACGCCTCCGTCCTCGACCTCGTCCGCCACGCCAATGCCGCCGGGCCGCGCTTCTTCAGCGGAACCGCCCTGCTCCCGGCACGGCTTGCGCGATCCCTCGGCATCGACGTCGCCCCGTCCGTCGCGGTGCCGCTCTGCGCCGTCCTCGGAAGCTCCGTCTGCGCCCTCGTCTCATGGCGCGTCCGCCGTCGCCGTTCGTGGTTGGAACGACTCGCCCCGGCCGCCATCTGCTCGATGTTCTGGATGGTCGCCCGGACCTACGACCATGCGATGGACCTGCTCCCCCTCGCCGCCGTCCTCCCCGCGCTTCGGCCTCGATCGGGGATCGGACGCCCCCTCCGGCTCGCGACCGGCCTTGCGCTCGTCGCCGTCTTCCTGCGCAATCTCAATCCGGCCGAAGGGGATAAAATCCGGTTCCTCGCGGAAACCCTCGCGACAAGGGGCTTGGACATTCTCCCCCTCGTCCACCTTCGAACCATCGTCGCGAACTGGTGCTGGACGTACCAGCCCTGGCTCTTCGTCCCCCTCGCTCTCCTTGTCGCCGAATCGATCCGCCGCCTTCCCGATCGCGCCACGCCTCCCGGTCCGGACGATTCCAGCATCCTTCCCGGCGCACTCCGTCCCGCAGTCCCCCGATGACGATCCTCTTCCCGACCCCCGTCGTCTACGACGGCGACGACGCGCGCTTCCTGCAACGCGACGGAGCGCGCCTCCTGCCCGCGCTCGCCGCCCGCGGCGAGCGCGGCATCAAGGTCGTCCTCGCCCCCTCGGCGGACGGCCCGCGGCCCGCCGCACCCGGCCTTCGCGCCGGCACGTCCGACGAATGGCGGGATCCGGCGTTCTGGTCCTCCTTCGCCGCCGATGGAGCGCTCTGCTACTTCGGGTTCTCGGCCAGCCGCTTCCTGCCCGTCGTCCGCGCGATGCGCACCGCCGGACTTCGTCTCGCGCTCAAGCTGGACTCCTCCTTCGGACTCAACCGCTTTCCGAACCACGCCGCCGTCTGGTTCCGCAAATGCTACTGGGTCGCCCGGGAACGGCACCCGCCCGCCGCAGCCCTCGCCAAGGCCTTCCTCGACATGGCGAAATGGATTCGCGGCCCCGACGTCCGGACGATGCTTCCCTATCTGGAGCATTTCGATTCCATCACGGCCGAAGCCCCGCTGGCGCGCGACAACACCCGCGACTGGCTGACCCGCCGCCGGCGCCCCGACCTCGCCGCCCGGGTCGAATGGCTTCCACATCCAGTCCCCGACGACTTCTCGTTCGACCCCGCCCGCGACGCCAAAGAGAACCGCGTCCTCGCCGTTGCCGCGAACTGGAGCAACCCCCGCAAGGGCGGCACGATCCTCGCCCGTGCGCTCGACCGCTTCCTCGCCGCCCGTCCCGACTGGCGCGCGACCGTCGTCGGCGCGAACTCGAATCTTGTCGCAACGGCCGTTGCGCGCGCACACGACCGGACCGAGGTCCGTCCGCTTCTGGCGTCCGCCGATCTGCTGCCGCTCTATCTCTCGTCAAAGATCTTCGTGACCGCATCCGGTTCCGAATCCGGCCCCATCGTCGCATTCGAGGCCCTCGCCTGCGGCTGTTCCGTCGTCTTCCCGCCCGAACTCCTCCAGCTGTCCTGGATCGCCGACGCCGGCCTCGGCGCGATGTCCCGCGCCCGCACTCCGTCCGCCCTCGCCGCCGCCCTCGAGCTCGCCGCCGCAAGCATCACCTCCCCCGCCGTCCCTCTTCCACCTCTTTACGCATCCGATAGCCTGAAGCGTATTCTCGACACGCTCTCCCGCCATCAATATGCGTAATTCTCACGTTGACGTTGCCCCAACGAGGGCGAATATGCTATCATCTCCGCCATGTCCGAATCCTGTCCCGTATCTGCTGCGCCTGCGGCCCATTCGCCTACCTTTCGAAGGATCCTTTCGCACGGATGGCGCCTTCCCGCGAGGGGTCGCGACCATGCGCGCTCCACATTCTTCGTCACCGACACGTCCTTCCTCTCGGGCGACTTCTGCAACGAGTTCGCCGACCTCTCCGTCCTCGGCTCCCTTCTCGCCGCCAACCGCCGTCTCGCCGAGGAGCGGCTGCACTTGCTACGAAAGGCCCGCTGAGACATTTCGTTAAAATCCCATTTTCCACTTTACCTTTGGACTTCTCGAACCTCCAGTACTGGCTCCTCTTCGCGGGCGGCATCGCGGCGTTCCTCGCGGCCGCGGGCGTCTTCCGGCTCCTCCGCCGGGAGACGCCCGGCGCCGCGCACAAGGCGTTCCTCGTCCTGATCGGCCTTTCGGCCCTCGGCTACGCGAGCCTCGAGACGCTACTCGCGTTCCTCTTCGTCTGCCTCGCCGCCTACGCCTTCGCGGCCGCCCTCCGCCGCGCCCCATCCCCGCCGTTCCGGCGCGCTCTGCTCTGGGTCGGGACCATCGTCCTCCTCCTCCCGCTCGCCTGGTTCAAATACCGCCGCTTCATCGCCGCGAACCTCGGGCTCGAGCTCGCGGGGGACCTTCCGCTCGTCCTGCCCGTCGGCATCTCCTTCTACACGTTCCAGGCCGTCGGCTTTCTCGCGGACTCCTCCCGCTCCTCCGCCCCCCTCCCCTCCTTCCTGGACTTCCTCTGCTTCGAGTCGTTCGTGCCGCAGATCGTGGCCGGTCCGATCGAACGGATGTCCACGCTCCTCCCGCAGATGCGATCGTTCCGGTTCCGCTGGCGCCTCGCCGACGTCTCCTGGGGCGTCCGCTACATCGTCCTCGGCCTGTTCTTCAAGCTCTGCCTCGGCGACAACCTCGCGCTCTGCCACCCCGCCGACCCGCGCGGCAACGTCTTCGCGCTCTGGCTCCGCAACGTCTCCTTCGGCCTCCGCATCTACTTCGACTTCTGCGGCTACGGCCTCTCCGCCTACGGCCTCGCCCGCTGCCTCGGCGTCCGCCTGACGCAGAACTTCGCGAGCCCCTACTCCGCCGCGGACGTCACCGACTTCTGGCGCCGCTGGCACCGCTCCCTCACGAACTGGTTCCGCGACTACGTCTACTTCCCGCTGGGCGGCGGACGCACCCGCCTCTGGGCCGCGAACCTCCTCTTCGTGTTCCTCCTCTCCGGCCTCTGGCACGGCGCCTCGTGGAACTTCGTCCTCTGGGGCGGCGCGAACGGCCTCGCGCTCGTCGTCCACAAGCTCTTCTCGCGCCGGCTCGGCCTCCGCCTGCCCCGCCCCCTCGCGCGCCCGCTCCTCCTCGTCTTCGTCTTCTACGCCTGGATGCTCTTCGACACGACGGACCTCTCCGCTCTCCGCGGCTTCCACGTCCTGCTCCTCACGCCCTCCGCCTACTCGCTCTCCGCCTTCCGCGCGTTCCCGGGCGCGTTCCAGGAGCCCTTCGTCCTCTCCTGCTTCCTGCTGCCGCTCGCCGCCCTCGTCGTCCTCTCGGAGTGGCTCTGCGTCCGGCGCCGCCGCAACCCCTACGCCCTCCTCCTCTCCCTCCCCGCGCTCTGCGCAGAGATCTTCCTTCTCTTCCAACTGGATTCCGGCCATGCGAACGAGTTCATCTATTTCGCGTTCTAGCGCCGGACCGCTCCTCGTCCTCGCGCTTGCGGTGATCCTCTCCGCCGCCTTCTCCTGGCACGCCAAGCGCCACTGGCAGGTCGAGAGCGCCTTCTTCTCCGAGGCCATCCGCGCGTCGGAGCGATACGCGGAAACCCTCCGCGCCGACGGACAGAACCCGTTCATCGTTTTCGGCGGATCCACTTCCCGCACGTCCTGGATCCCCTCCGTCCTCCGCGAGGAATTCGGCGTCCCGGTCGTCAACTTCGGCCTCCACGCCGGATTCGGCCCCCGCGTCATCGCCGAGCTCGCGATGCGCGAGGCGAAGCCCGGCGACACGGTCGTCGTCGCCTTCGAGCCGGCGATCCTCGCCCGCGACGAAACCGCGACCCCCACAAGCGGTGTCGATCTCTTCCTCCACGAGGAGGGGCTCTCCTTCCGATGCGGCCGCTTCTTCCAGCTCGTCCCGGCGCACTTCGTCCAGTATCTCCAGGGGAACACCCGCTACAACCTCTTCATGCTCATGAAGCGCCTCCGGGGAATGAAGCCCTACCGCTACACCGTCTCCGAGAACCTGCACGACGACGGCTGGATGGAGGTCCTCGAGCGGCGACCCCTCTCTTTCAGCGCCACTCCGCGCCCCGCCTCTCCGATTCGCCTCGGCGCCGCCGGGCGCGACCTCCTTCTCTCGATCCGCGACGAATGCGAACGGCGCGGGTGCCGAGCCGTCTACGCGCTCCCGCCCCGGCTCGAGGGCAACTCAAATGTCCAGGCCGCCTTCGCCGCGCTGCTCCTGGACGTTCTGCCGATCCTGCCCGTCGTCCGCGACCCGCTCCTCGGCTGTAACCCGAATCCCGACGAGTTCGCCGACACGCCCCAGCATCCCATCCGTCCCGGCGCCCTCCGCGCCACCCGATCCCTCGGCGCCGCCCTCGCAGGAAACGACTTCTGGGACGTGGTCTCCCTGAAGACCGGGCGTGCCCCTCCAGGCGATGAAGCGACTCCGCCCAAAGCTCTCCCGCATCCCCTCGTTCCGATCTCCCTTCCGAAGCCTGTCCGACCATGAGTCTCCACAACGCCATTGCCGCACGCATCGAACGCGCAATCGGATTCGGCCGGGAACGGCTCATCCGCCTCCCGTGGGCCCCGGCCGCCGGCCCGGTCCATTACATCGTCCGCCGATGCCTCGGATGGGGCGAGGCCGGCTTCTTCTCGAACTACCTCTACGCGCTGACCCACATCGCCTATGCCAAGGACAGGGGCTGGATTCCGGTCGTCGACATGCGGAACTATCGGACGCTCTACTCCGAGCGGCATCCCGTCAACGGATCCCTCAATGACTGGGACCACTATTTCCTTCAGCCGGTCGACACCCGGACGGCCTACGCGAGCGGGCGATTCGTCCTGTCGGACGGCTGGAATCGGAAGTCGGAATACCATCCCATCTGGGAAACGGACGACCTCCTCGAATTGATTCCCGACCGCGCCGCCAAGCTTCGCGCGACGACCGCCGACTACACTCGCATCCGGCCGGAAATTCTGGCCGAGTTCGAGGCCTGGGAACGCGACAACCTCGCCGGCAAGCGCGTCCTGGGCGCCCATTGGCGCGGAACGGACAAGATCGTCCCCCCTCCCGGCCATCGCCCGACGCCGCCGCTTGCCGCGCTTCTGGATGCCATCCGCGAAGCATCCGACCGGCTCCGCCCGGATCTGATCTTCCTTGCCTCCGACGAAACGGGCATCCGCGAACGGCTCGAAGAAGAACTGTCCATGCCCGTCGTCTCCGCCGCCGCCTTCCGCCTCGCGGCGGGGGACCGGCGGGGCTTGCACCTCGCCCCCGTGCGGCACGCCCGCCCGAACCATCGCCACCTCCTCGGCCTGGAGGTTCTTCGGGACGCCTGGCTTCTTTCCCGCTGCGATGGACTGGTTCACGGCCACAGCAACGTGATCAATGCGGCCCTGCTCTTTCGAGACCACCCGTTCGAGGAACGAGTCCTCGTAAAATCGTCGCTCCCGGCGAAATGAAAACGTAGCGCATCCTCGCGCGCCCGTGGAACGCAATTTCGGACCGTCATGAAAATTGGAATCCTGACACTTCACCGCAGCATCAATCCCGGAGCGTTCTGGCAGTGCTTCTCCACCTGCCAGATCCTGGAAAAGATGGGCCACGAGGCCGTCGTCATCGACTACGTTGATTCCAGGCGCCATTCGCGAGACCCCCTACACGCGGCCAAGATCCCCGGGAACTGGGTTCATCCGATACGGACTGCACGATCGGTCGCCGCCCAGTTCCGCCATCGGCACGATCTGGATCTGCTTCCCATCGGATCCGCGGAAAGCGGCGTCTCCATAGAGAATCTCCGGCTGGACGCGTTGATCGTGGGAAGCGACGTAGTCTGGCGGCGGCCGTTCGACCCGGTCTTCTGGGGACGGCATTCCCCCTGCCCCAGAACGATCGCCTATGCCGCCAGCATGGGAAACCATCCATGGGAAAAGACGGACCCGCCGCCCTTCCTTCTCGAACCAACGCCCTTTTCGGCCATCTCCTGCCGGGATTCCAACACGTTGTCCTTTTTGAAAAAAGGAGATTCCTCGTGGAGCGAGAAGGCCGTCCTTGTCAACGACCCGACGATCACCCTTTCCGTTCCGGACGAGTACCGGACCCCGATCCTGGGCGGAGGGTACTGCATGCTCTACTATTCCCGCAGAATGACGGTCGGCGACCATCTGGCGGTCCGACGATTCGCCTCGTCAAGAAAACTGGAGCTCGTATCCGTTTTCTACCCCCAGCACGGGATGCGCAACATGACGTTCCTCCGGTCGACCGACTTCATGCGGCTTCTCCTCAACGCCTCGATCGTCGTGACGAACGCATTCCACGGCGCCGTGTTGGCCCGTCTGCACGGCGTCCCCGTCGTCTTTTCCTACCCTCGGAGCGGCAATCCGCTCAAATGCGCGGACCAGTTCGCCGCGCTCGGGCTCGAGGCCTGTACGACCCATGACTTCTCCGACCTCGAAGCGACCGCCACGACCGGCGAATCGCTGCCGGACGTCGAAACAATCCGCCCGGCCCTGGCACGGGCCAACATCGGCTTCCTGGAACGGTCTCTCGCCCCGATGGAACGACCTTGACATGCCCGCCTTCCTCTTCAAACCGCCGCTGCACAGCACCGGCATTTATTCAGACCCCCTGGCGAAGGCCATGACGGAGCTCGGCGTCGTCACGTGGTGCCGGACCGCCGGGAGCGATCGAATCGCCTCCTTCATCCAGAGGCGCCTCCCGACGACAATCGCATCCAGAACGCTCCCGTATTCGTCCCATCCCCCGTTCTTCCGCCGATTCCTCTCCGAACTCCGCGCCGGCGACGCGGCCTTTGTCTACACAAACCGTCTTCTGACCGACCGGCGGATTGCGTGCCCCTTCGAAAAGGCCCTGAAAAAACAAGGGGCGTACTATGTTTTCCACCTTCCCGACGCATGGCCGCTTTCCCCCGAATGGCGCCCGCACGTGGACGCCCGCGTCCGATTGGCGGACTGCGTCGCGACCGTGACCCCGGAACTCACAGAGCTGATGCGTTCGCAATACCCCGGCGTTCCGTGCGTGACCTGCGAGGAGGGGGTCTCCACCGAGGACTTCGAGCCGGATTTTTCCATCCAAGGCGACGAACCCGTCATCCTTTGGTCCGGCCCGCCGTCCAAGATCAAGGAAGTCGAAAGACTGGCGCCCGTGCTCGAGGCCGTCTTCAGAAGACACCCGTTCCGGCTTCGAATCGTTTCGGGGCGTTCCGCGCCGAGACTTCGAACCAGGGTCCCATCGCAATGGATTCCTTTTTTCGGGACAACGCCCGCGCAGCGATTCCAGGGTTCGTCAATCGCGTTCGCCCAATACGACGATACGCCATACGGCCGCTGCAAGGGAAACTTCAAGATCAAGACCTACCTTTCGGCGGGATGTGCCGTCGTCTCCAGCCCGGTCGGCTACAACCGCGAGCTGATACGGCCCGGCGTGAACGGACTCTTCGCCAGCGCGCCGGAGGAATGGGAGGCGGCCCTCCTGCGCCTCCTATCGAGCCCGGACGAATGTCTGGCGATGAGGAAGGCGTCGCGCGAGCTGGCCGTCCGTCGCTTCTCCTACAAGGCCGTCGCCGGGCAATACGCTGGCGTTCTCCGGCGGCTTGGAGTAGAATCACGCGCCGTCACGAAGTGAACATCGGACTTCTCACCACCGCGACGCAGCTCAACTACGGCGCCACGCTCCAGGCGATGGCGCTGCGGGAGATCCTTGCGGAGCTCGCGCCCCACGACCATGTGGAGGCCGTCAACTATGACATCACTTCGAACGGCGAAGAGCTCTTCGGCGCCCCCTTCCGAAGGCTGATGCGCTTCTGGGAGAAGCCCGCCCTGAAACGACTGGCCATCCGGGCTCTCTGCCCCCTCCGAATGCAGGACCATCGGAGGCGGAGGGCGCGGACGCAGCGGTTCCTTCTCGACAAGGTCCGCGTCGGAACAACGGTCTTCCACGAACCGGACGACCTCTGGGAGGGGAATCCCTACGATCTCTTCGTCGTCGGAAGCGACCAGGTCTGGCGATACCAGAACCGGGCCCACCTGTTCTGCCTCCTGTCGGGCCTTCCCGATCCGTCCGTCCGCCGAATCTCCTACGCCGCCAGCCTCGGCTGGAGCGAGCTGCCCGAGGAATTCCGGAAAGAGTTCGTCCCGGCCTTGGGCAAGTTCGACGCCATCAGCGTTCGCGAACCATCCGCCGTTCCGGTCCTGGAACGGCTTCTGGGCGAGCAAGGGAGCATCCGGGCCGTCGTCGACCCGACCATCCTCTACGGGCGGGAACGGTGGCGGACCTTTCTCCGAAACAATCCTTCCGACGCGGGAGCCGGGGACTACGCCTTCGTCTACTGGCTCCATCGGACCGACGGGCTCTTCCCCATCCTGAAGGGGCTCAAGGACAAGGGATTCCGCGACATCCGCGTCGTCCTTCCCTGGTACCGCACCCTGCTCGGGGGAAGCATCTCCGCGGCGAAACGCTCCTTCGCCCGAATGGCGGGCGACTACGGGGCCCGGCTGTGCGTTTCGGCCGGTCCCGTCGAATTCGTCCACCTGCTCGCCAACGCCCGGTACGTGGTCGCCAACTCGTTCCACGCCCTGATGTTCTCCCTGCTGTTCGACAAGCCCGCCCGAATCTTCGTCGGCCTGGACAAGGAGCGGGACCTCATGGCGCCCCGCATGGTCTCGTTTGCCGAACGACACGGCCTGGAGGGCGTCGTGTTCTCCGGCCTGGAGAACCATTGCGACCTGCCCGTCGGCGCCTCGCACGACTACGGCCGCGTCTGGGAAAGCGTGGAAAGGGATCGGAAGAATTCCCTTGATTGGCTTCGCGCCTCGCTGGAGAACTGCGGCGTCCGAACCGCGTCCGACGTTCGGAAGGATTGACTCCATGTCGAAGAAGCGCATTGCCCTGAACGTCGTCGCCACGTATTCGCAAAGCCTGTTTTCGCTGGCGGTGGGCATCTTTTCGCTCCGCTGGGTCTACCTGGCCCTCGGCAAGGACTCGTACGGGCTGTTCAGCGTCGTCGGGTCGATCATCGGATTCGCCGGAATCTTCAACTCCGTGATGGCGAACAGCAACTCGCGTTTCTTCGCCATCGCCATCGGCGAAGGACGGAAAATCGGCGCGGAGCATGGCCGAAGGGAATTGTCCGCGTGGTTCAACACGTCGTTTTCCGTTCATCTGGTTCTCGCCAGCGTGCTCTGCGCCGTCCTGCTGCCGATCGGAGAATGGCTCATCCTCCATCGCCTGAAGATACCTCCGGAGCATCTTGCCGTATCGCGAATCATCTTCCGCATTTCGCTCGCCACGCTGTTCATGGCCGTCGTCAATGCGCCCTTCCACGCGATCTACACGGCGAAGCAGTATATCTTCGTCCGAAACATGACGGCCATGCTGCAGACGGCCCTCACCGCCTGCGAAGGATGGTGGCTCCTGCACTTCTCCGGAAACCGGATCCTCGGCCACAGCATCGCCCACGCGCTCATCCTCCTCGCCGTAAAGCTCCTGCTGATGGGACTGGCGCTGCGGGCGTTTCCCGAAACACGGCTCCATGCCCGGCTCTGGTTCGACAAACAGCGGCTTCGAAAGCTGTTCTCCTACGCATCCTTCACGATGTTCGGCGCGCTGGGCGGATTCTTCTCCGGCCCCTGCGTCAATCTGGTGGCGAACCTGTTCTTCGGAACAAGCGCCAACGCCGTCATCGGCGTCGGACGACGGTTCACCCGATCCATCGAGCATCTGTCGGAGGCCATCACGTCCGCGATTTTCCCGGAGGTGACCAGCCGCGTCGGCGCCTCCGACCTTCGCAAGGCCGAGAACATGGCTCTTCTTTCCAGTTTTCTGTCCTGTCTCCCCGTCTGCGCGCTCGGCATCCCCCTGCTGTTCTGGATGCCCGCCGTCATGAAGCTGCTTCTCAAGGAGCCGCCGGAGGGCGCCGCGCCGGTGGTCTGCTTCCTTGTCGTCGCATCGATGATCCTCCGCATGACCTCCGGCTACCAGATGCTCGTCCACGCGAGCGGAAGGATCAAGTGGTACCAGATGACGCTCGGCACGGTCAACATGTGCTGCGCGCTCGTCCTCTGGATCCTGCTTTCCTGCGGCACCCCGCTTGTCCCGGCGCTGGGCGTCGCCTGGATACTGCCCCGCTCGGTCCTGTCGGTCGGACGCATCTTCTTCGCCCGTCGGATCGTCGGGGCCGATCCGGCCCGGTTCCTGCGCATCGTGTTCCTTCCGATGGCCGCCTGCCTCGCCGTGGCGATCGCCACGAGCGCGACGTTTCTTTCGCTGGCCGGGGACGATCCGCGATGGATCGTTCCCTGCATGCTTCTGAACTCGGCTCTCGTCGGCGTCCTCGTCGTCCGCTGCCACCCGGAATCCGCCATTCGGAACCTCCCGGGCAGAATCCTCGCCCGCATCCGGAAATGAAAGCCCCCCCGTCCCTTCCAAGGAAAGACCGCTGCTCCGGCTGCGAGGCCTGCGCGAACGCATGCCCCCGGGACGCCATCCGCATGGAACCCGATGCCGCCGGTTTTCCGTTTCCGCGCATCGATCCGCAACGATGCGTCGGATGCGGCCTCTGCCGCTCCGTCTGCCCGTTCCGGAACACATCCCGGCGAAAGACGACGACCGACGGGGAACGGACGCCGCGCGTGTTCGCCGTCCAGCGGAAGGACGAATCGGGATTGCTCGGCTCGTCTTCCGGCGGCGCGGCGTCCCTGCTTGCGGAAGACGTCGTCGAGTCCGGCGGCATCGCGTTCGGCGCCGCGTTCGACGAATCCTTCTCCGAAGTCCGGCACCGATCGGCGGGAACCGTGGAGGAAACCGTTCCCTTCCGAAAGAGCAAGTATGTCCAAAGCCGCATCGGAGACGCCTTCCGTCGCGTGAAGTCCGCGCTGGAGGCGGGAAGCCGGGTCGCCTTCTTCGGAACGCCGTGCCAGGTCGCGGGCCTTCTCGCGTTTCTCGGCAACCGTCCCGAGCGGTTGCTGGCCGTCGATTTCTTCTGCCACGGGGTTCCGTCCCCGCTCCTCTTCCGAAAGTACGTGGAATGGCTCGGAACGCAGCTCGGCGGCGCGGTGAGGGGATTCGACTTCCGGGACAAACGCCGCGGATGGAACGTATGGGTTTCCGTTCGATCAAAGGAGCAAGAGGTTGTCCGGCCGGCCGACAGGGACCCATACATGGTTTGGTTCCTGAAGCATCATTCCATCCGCGGCTCCTGCCTGGCCTGCCCGTTCCGAAACGGAAGAAGTCCCGCGGACGTCACCGTCGGGGACTTCTGGCGGATCCGTCCGAACCAGCTGGACGCCGACGTCTCCAAAGGCGTTTCAAAGGTCGTCCTCCGGACGGACCGCGGTGTCGAGGCCTTCGAGAGCGTTCGGAACCGGACGTTCGCGAACGAACAGGGATCGTTCTCCGGCGCCGCGTACAAACAGCCAAAGGCGCCCGTTTCCCGTTCCGCTTTCCTTCGGGACGTTCCGCAACTCGGCATCGAAGGGCTGATCCGCCGCTATCCGTCCCGGGCGGATCGTCTCCAGGAATCCATCCGCCGCTTCTGGAGCAATGCTTCCGGCTTTGTCCGAACGAGATTTCCCGGAACCGGGCGGACGGCGAGGATCGAACGGTAGACCGGATCCCTACGATTCGGAAACGGCGACCCTGCCGATCGTCCGGGCCGGATTGCCGGCGACGACCGCAAGGGGGGGGACGTCCTTCGTGACGACCGAACCGGCGCCCACGACGGCGCCTTCGCCGATGGTCACGCCCTTGAGGACGATGGAGCGGGCTCCGATGAACGCATCGTCGCAAATCCTGACCGGCGCCGAAGCGGGGCGCCCGCCGTTCCGGCGGGCGGCCGGATCGACGGGATGGGCGTCGTTGTCCACGATGAGGCATCCCGAACCGATCAGAACCCTCGCGCCGATGCTGATGCCCACGTATGCGGACAGGGACGAACCGGAAAGCCCGGCTCCGTCGCCGATCGACAGCGTCGCCCCTCGGCCCACCGTGATGCGCATGCGCTGGGCGACCCCGATGCTGTTCCCCGATGTCCGGCTGCAAAGGACGACGTTGCGGCCGAGCCGAATCGTCCCGCGGTTCCGAACGCAGGGCAGTCCGAGAAGGCCGGTGTCGAACCGATACGGGATGCGGCGCCAAAGGCAGTAGGGGGCCTCGAGGGGGAAGAGGAGAACCTTGGCCATAGCCCTTCGACCCTTGCGCAGAAGCATTCGCGGATGGATTGTCCGGCCCAGAAGCGTCATTTCCGAAAACCTCCAAGCATTCGACCATAGAACGAAACGTGCTTCGCCGCCACGACGGGCGGGGACATCCACTCCCGGATGCGTTGGCGCGCCCCTTCCGCGGCGGAGGGAGCGAACGGACGGGACAGGACCTCGGCAAGCGCTCGCGCCAGGGCGGACGCGTCCCGCCGCGGAACGACCGTCGCGTTGCCGAACCGGCGCGCGTTTTCCGCGAGCGCCGTCCCTTCCGCGACAACGCCGTGGCAGCCGCGCATCAGCCCTTCGATCAGCTGGTTGCCGAACATCTCCTCCAGGGACGGCGCAACAAGCGCTCGGCAGCCGTCGAGAACGGAGAAGAGCTCGCGGGACGGAACGCGCCCGTGCAGGACGAGACGCGAACCGAGGGCTTCGCGCAAGGAACGGAGGCACTCGCCCGAGTATCCTTGGGCCGTCTTCTCGGGCGGATTTCCCATCATATGCAACTCGACGTCCGGAACGATCCTGACGACCTCCTTCATCGCCTCGGCAAGATACCGGACGCCCTTGCGCTCGTCCATCGTGCCGACATAGGCGATGCCGTGCCCGCTCCGAGGCTGAAGCGGCGCATCGAGCCCCGGCTCGTATGTGTTCGGGATGAGCGCCAGCTCCAGATGCGAATATCGCGCGGCGAGCGCGGCCTTCACGTATTCGCTCTTGGCGACGACGAACCGGGTCCTCCGAAGGACCCCGTCCTCGCCCCACCGGAGAAACCGCTCGTTCAAGGTCGGCGGACGACCCAGCATCGGGAGGATCTGGAAGAAGAGACCCTGCGCCGTGATGCAGAACGGCAGACCGGAGCGGAGCGCCGCATGGCCGTAGGCCGCCTCGGTTCCGTGCGCGTGGACGACATCCGGCTTCAGCCGGCGGACGAACCTCGCCATGCGCCAGGCGTCGAGCGCATAGAACGAAAGGTGGCGATACGGATGATAGGTTCGGAGAAAGTGAACGGTCACGCCCTCGATCTCGCAGTCGAAGTCGCGCGACGCCTTGTGCGCCTGGGAAACGATCTCCGCATCGAGGCCCGCCGCCTTCTGCGCGAGCGCGTGGTTCAGCACCCAGCGGCCGGGATGCTGCCTGACCCGTCCTTTCTCCGGATGATTCGCCGGGAGCGGAACGTTGCCGAGATGAAGGACTCTCATGTGTCGACGGGCCGATACAGGTCACGATAGCTGCGTACGATGGCCAGCAGCATCCCATAGCAGATGAAATGCTTCATCGTCGTGTTCGCCGAGTGGCCGGACAGGTACGAAAAGATGTCGTCGACGAAAAAGACCATTGAATAGTATAGGCAGCACGCCGGAAGATATCGCCCGATGACCACGCGGCGGCAGGCGCGATAGGAAAAAGCAAGGACGTAAAGGGAGAAGAAGAGCCACAGCACCATGCACGGAATCCCGAAGTCGGCGGCGTAGGCATACCATGTCGAGTGCCAATTGCCGGCATAGGCGTGACTTGCGAACAGACTGGTCCGCCCGCCGCCGAAAAGAATCCAGGAGGTTTGGTCGATGCTCATCGCGAAGCCCTTGCGCCCGAACCAGGGGCTGTCCTGGATGATGTAGCGCGCCTGTTCCCGCATCTCATGGCGGAAGTAGTCGTGGATGCCTCCGTCCTCGGCCGACTTTCTGTACTGCGGAGCGACGACCGCCAACGCGCGGCGGGCCGAATTGGGCAGACGGTAGAGCGTTCGGTCGCCCGCGATGGCGAAGAAGAGGAAAACGGCGCCGAACACGGCGACGACGCTCGTCAGCAGACGCTCCCGCCCCAGAAGGAACGCGCGAAGAAAGGGGGCAATGCCCAATATGGCGAACGCCTTCCGCTTGCCGGAATAGACGACGAGAATGGCAAGGATCGAAAAAAGCGGGATCAGAACGGGCGACGCGAGGATCGAGGACAGTGGCAGAAGAGAGAACAGAAGCATGAAGATGCTCGCGCAGATGACGAAGGCGTACCGGGTCGACTTCTCCGGTTCGGCCCCCGTGAGGATAATGGCGTCCGGATCGGCGCCAGGGAAGATGATGCCGCGCGCCAGCGCCCAGAGCATTCCGAATAGAATCGCGAAAAACAGGATTTTGGCGTCGCTCTCCGACATGCGGATCGTGGATAGAACGAACAGCGCGACCGTCCCAAGTGCGATATCGAAGTAGAATCGTCCGCCGATCGTGTTGGAGCCGAATATGGCAAGCCCGACGGGATTGAGCATCCACACCAGAGTCATCCAGCCGAGCACGGGCAGGGCGATGGCCAGGTCGCGGTTGAATCGGAACGGCGTGGATTTTCGCAGGGCCAGGCGGACAAAGAAGACGGCGGCCAGAACCAGGCAGCCGATCTCCGTTCCGCTGAACGGCAAGCGGGGCACGGAGAGCCCGGAACCGGAAAGAAAGGGAAGCAGAACCCAGTACTTGTCGTCCAGGGCGAAGACAAGCGCCCCGCCGAACATCGCCGCCAGAATCAATCCGGCCTTTCCGAACGAGCCGAACATCATGCTTCGAACGGCCAGGAGCAAGACACAGAACAGCCCGAACGCGAAGGCGATGCGGAAAATCTTCAGCTGAAGGGCGACGTCGGCTTCACGCGCCATGGCGATCCCCCTTTCGGCCTGCGGAGGAATTGGAGGAATCGGGGGCGGAGCGCGCCACGCGCGGGGTGAGCATCAGGCGGAGTCCGCGGGATTCGCGGAGGGAAAAGGACCCGGACTGGAACAAGACGGCGCTCATGGTTGCGGAAACGCGGCGGATTCTAGCACAGAGGGAAACCCGGCGCAACCGCCGCCGCGCCGCGACGGCGGTTGCGCCGGATCGGAAGGCGCGGTCGGCCTGCGCCGGGCGATTGGCGGGCTCGCGTATCGCGGTTGCCTTGCCGTTTCCGCTATGCTAGAATCCACCCCGTACGGTCCCGCAACCACTGCCCCGCCGGCACGGCGGACGCCGCGCCGAGCGGGGCTGCCACAAAACCAATGAACACACTCGCCCTCACCATCAAATCCGCCGACTGGAAGTCGGAAAAGCACGTCCCCGTCATCACGCTGCCGGAGAGCGCGAAGCCCGGCGAAGCCGCCTTCGACGTCGAGATCGCCGTCGGAAAGGAGATTCCCCACCCCAACACGCCCGCCCACCATATTTCTTGGATCGCGCTGCACTTCGTCCCCGCCGGCGCGTCGACGTCGATCGAGCTCGGACGAGCCGCGTTCTCGGCGCACGGCGACTCGCCCGATCCCGCCAGGCCCGGCCCCGCCGCCGCGCCCGTCGCGCGCTTCCGCGTCCTCCTGCCCGGCCCCGGCACGCTCCACGCCGTCGCCTACTGCAATCTGCACGGGCTCTGGGAGTCCGACGCAACGATCCAATAAGCGTCTTCGATGACCGCCGCCCTTCTCATCGCCGCCGGCACCGGACAGCGGATGCACCTCGACACGCCGAAGCAATTCCTGCGTGTCCGGGGCAGGCCGATTCTCGTCCATACTCTCGAACGCTTCCAGAAACACCCGGAAATCGACGCCATCTGCGTCGTCACGCTCGCGGATCGGCTCGAAGAGGTTCGCGGTTATGCCGAATCGTTCGGGCTCCCCAAGCTTCGATGGGTCGTCTCCGGCGGTGCAACCGGACAGGAATCCATCCGAAACGGCGTCGAGGAACTGTCCCGGCATCTGGCTCCCGACGACATCGTCCTTGTCCACGACGGCATCCGTCCGATGGTATCCTCCGAGATCATCTCCGAGAACATCGCGGTCTGCCGTGCCCACGGGAACGCCATCACCGTCCTGCCGTCCGCCGACGCGATCTGCCGCAGTCCGGACGGTGTCTCCTCGTCCGTCCTGGACAACCGCGACGAACTGTGGCGGACCCAAACCCCGCAGGCCGTTCCGCTCAAGACCCTCGCCTGGGCCCACCGGCAGGCGCGCGAAAGAGGGCTGGCCAACGTCGTCGCGACCTTCGCGCTCCTCATCAAGCTGGGCGTTCCCGTGTTCTTCTCCCGCGGATCGGAAACGAACGTCAAGATCACGACCCAGGCGGACCTCGCCATCTTCCGCGCGTTGCTCGCCGTGGAGCAGGACCCGTCCATCGAGGACTGACCGATGCGACTCGACCCCGCCACGCTTGAAAAGGCCGCCTCGTCGGAGGCGCTGGCGGTTTTCGACGGCGCTTCGATTCTCGTGACCGGGGCTTCCGGGCTGATCGGCTCCGCCTTTGCCGAATTGCTCCTGGCCGCGCGGGCCGGCGGTCGCGACATCGACATCGTCCTTGCCGGACGGAACGAGTCCGCGTTGCGCGCCCGTTTCGCGGACGCTCCCGCGCCGTGGACCTTCGAACCGCACGACGCGCTCCGCCCGTGGCGAGGCTCCCGGTCGTTCGACTTCATCCTCCACGCCGCCGCGCCCGCCCATCCCGCCGCTCTTGCAAGCCGCCCCGCGGACACGATCCGCGCCATCGTCCAAGGGACGGCGGACATCCTCAGCCACGCCGCGGAAACCTCCGCACGCCGCGTCCTCTTCGTCTCGTCAAGCGAAGTCTACGGCGTTCTTCCCGGAAAAACCGCCCCGTGGAGGGAGAACGAGCTTGGCGCCGTCCCCCTGCTCTCGCCGCGTTCCTGCTATCCGCAGGGCAAGCGCGCGGCCGAGACGCTCTGCGCCGCAACCGCCGCACAGTCGGGCCTCGACATCGTAATCGCCCGGCCCGGACACGTCTACGGCCCCACCGTCACCGCAGCCGACTCCCGCGCCCACGCGCAGTTCGCGCGGGCCGCCGTCCTCGGCGAGCCGATCGTCCTGAAAAGCGACGGCATCCAGCCCCGCTCCTACCTTCACGCTCTCGATGGCGCCACCGCCCTCGCGACGCTCTTCGCAAAAGGCGCCCCGGGCGAAGCCTACAACCTCGCATCGTCCGAAATCACCACCGTCCGCGAAATGGCGGAGGCCTTCGCCGCCGCAGGCAACGTTCCCCTTCGTTTCGACCGGCCGACCTCCGCCGAATCGGCCGGCTACAACCCGATGCCCATGAGCGCGCTTGACGGAAGCGGGCTTTCGCGACTGGGGTGGCGCGCCATCCACACGATTGCCGATGGCGCCGAAGATACGGTCGTCCGCCTTTCGCGCGACGGCACGCTCTCGCCGGCAGCGGCTTCTTCCGATTCGTGACAAAGACAGCCCAAGAAGAACCTTTCTCGATGAAACATCGCCAACAACGCCCAAGCGAACCGCCGGATATCGACTTTGTCGTCCTCTGGGTCAATGGAAGCGATCCGGACTGGCTTCGGACAAAGGCGCGATTCGCTCCTCCCGAAGATCCCACGTCCCAAGTCAACGGCGCGCAGCGATATCGAGACTGGGGACTGATGAAGTACTGGTTCCGAGGCGTGGAGAAATACGCGCCGTGGGTCCGGAAAATCCATTTCGTATCCGACGAGCAATACCCGGCCTGGCTCAATCGAAACGCCCCGAAACTCGCCTGCGTTTCCCATCGGGACTTCATACCGGCCGAGCGGTTGCCATTGTTCAACAGTTGCGCGATCGAAATGCATCTTCATCGAATCCCGGACATTGCCGAGCACTTCGTTGAATTCAACGATGACATGTTTATCGGGAGGCCAATCGCTCCGCGCGACGTCTTCCCGGGCGGAAGCCCCGTCTGTTCCGCCCGTCTGACGGCTTTGGGAGCCTTGTATCCGCGTCAGCGTTACTCGCACTGTCTCCTCAACGAAGCCGCATTCGTCCGCAGCCACCATGATTGGCGAAAAACCGTTTTTCGGCATCCTTCCCTTTTTCTCCTTCCCTGGAGGGTCGGACTCCGTGCCTCCATCCACAACGCCCTCGCGGCGCTCTGCCTGTCCTGTCCGGGCGTTGCAGATTCGCATCTGCCGTACATCCTCAAGAGAACCACGGTGGAGGAAGCATGGGCCGCCGATCCGGATCTGTTGACCGAAACGGCATCGCACAGGTTCCGGACGTTCGCCGATGTCAGCGTCCGACTGTTCCGCGACTGGCAGATCGCGTCCGGCGAGTTCACGCCCCGCCGGGTCGGCTCGATCGGGAAACGATACTCGCTCTCCGAAACGGACATCGACCGCGTTTGCTCGGCGATCGTCGATCGGCGACATCCCTTTTTCTGCGCCAATGACGATGCGCCGCTTTCGAACGAGCTGTTCGAGCGCCTCCGTCGGCGACTGTCGGAAGCCTTCGAAGCCTCCCTTCCCGAAAAGTCCTCCTTCGAACTGTAGAAGAGCGTTCGCCATGCCTCGCCCCATTCGAATCCTCCATATCACCTGCGGTCTCAACGGCGGCGCCGGCCTGGGCGCTCGCAGGCTCCACCAGGCGCTGTTGGCCTCGGGATCCGACTCGTGGGTCCTTTGCCATTCCACCGCAGAAGACGAAGCCGTCCCCCAAGTCCGGATTCGCCCCGCCCTTTGCCTCGCAGACCGAATCCGAAGGCTTCCGTCGGCGGCGCTCCACAAAGCCGGTCTATGGAAATCGCCAAGATTGCTCGCGCGGGAGGCAACAAAGGAAGTCCGCCGCAAGTATGGCGTGACCTTTTACAGCGGTCTGTCGGCATTCCATCTGGATCGCGAGCCCATCGTCCAGAATGCCGACATCGTCCATCTCCATTGGGTCGGCGAGTTTTTGGACGTGCCCAGCTTCTTTCGGCGCGTTCAAAAGCCGATCGTGTGGACGCTCCGCGACGAATGGCCTCTGATCGGCGGCTTCCATTATCGGACCGACGCACCCGCCAGCCTGCCAAAATGGATTGCGGACATCGACTCCGCCTCCCGCCGACTGAAGGAGGCCGCCTTTCAAGCGCACCGAAGAACGGCATTCATCTCGCTATCCCGCGCAATGGCGGAATTCGCCCGCTCGACCCCGATCGGCGCGCAAAGGCCCGTCCGCGTCATTCCCAATCCCGTTAACGGCGACGTCTTTCATCCGGGAAACGGACGCGCGATCCGAAGCGAATTCGGGATACCGGACGACGCCATCGTCATTTCGTTCGTGGCGCAACGGATCAACGACAACAGAAAAGGTCTGGCTGACTTGATTTCGGCGGCGGCTTCGTTGCCGCACCGAGACATAACCCTGCTGTGCGTCGGAAACGGGAACCCGCCGACCGACGTTCCGCCGGGGATCCGGATCGTTTGCACCGGACCCGTTTCCGACCCCGCCAGATTGGCTTCGATCTATAGCGCGTCAACGCTTTTCGCCGCCCCGTCCAAAGCCGAATCGTTCGGGAAAACGCTGACGGAAGCGCTCGCGTGCGGCATTCCGGCCGTATCCTATCCGAACGACGGCGCCAAGGACATCGTCCGCGAGAGCGACGGCGTCCTCTCTTCCGACTTTTCGCCCGAATCCTTCCGATCCGCCCTGAAAGAAGCTCTCTCCCGTTCGTTCGATTCGGCGGAACTGAGACGGGGCGCCCTGTCACGGTTCTCCCCCGAAGCCGTGGCCCGTCGGCACAACGAGCTTTACTCGCGGCTCCTTGGAGAGGCCGAGCTTGAATGCGGATTGGAAGGGCGATAGGGAACGCCGCTTCAGCATTCCACTCCATAGAGACGATCAACATCTTCATTGAAGGGCTCGCATGATTCTCGTTGCCAATACGATGGGACAGACCTGCAACCGACTGCTCTTGTTCGCCCACACTCTCGCAACGGCCCTCAAGACGCATCAATCGCTTGTTTTCGTTTTCGGATCGGACATTCATCGGGCGTTCATCCTTTCCGGATCCAAGATCCGCGACATAAGGGTCCGATGCTGGAATCTGGGCGGCGAAAAGTTCCGCATGTGGGTCTACAGATGGCTTTCGCGGTTCAAGAAGTATTTGGGATGGCGCCCCTTTTCCCCCGACGATCGGAAACGTTATGTGGAGACAATGCCGCATCGCCTGTCGGCGATCAAGTGGAAACCCGCACGTATCCATCCGATTCTTGTTTGGGATTTTATGTGGAACGGGGCCGTGCGCGAGTTTCGAAGCGACATCGTTTCCTTTCTTTCGTTTCGCGAAGAACACCGCATCAGGCCCTTGTCGTTCTTGTCCGACTTGCGCACCCGCTTCGATTCGATTGTCGGCGTACATATCCGGCGCGGCGACTACAAACATTTTCACGAGGGCCAATACTACTTTGACGACCGCGCGTACGCGCTCTTCATTTCCTCGTTTGGCAAAAAATCGGCCCGGAAGGCCGCATTCGTCCTTGTTTCCAACGAGCCCGTTGATGTTCGTCTCATTGGAGGTCTCTCCCAATGCAAGGGCAATGTGTTTTCCCTCTCCGGCACGAACATGTACGAAGATCTGTATCTGCTCTCGGAATGCGACTTCATCATGGGGCCTCCGAGCACTTTTTCATGGTGGGCGGCATTCTACGGCGGAAAGCCGCTTCTCGTCCTCAAGTCCAGGGACGAGAAGGTCGATCCTTCTCGGTTTTCCTTGGTCTCTGGCGATGAATTCTGCTGTTATCCCTGGAAGACGGGAGAGGTAGAGCCCTTATGAACGCGAACAATCCGGCGACACGCGACTCTCGCGTCGAATCCTTTCGCATCGCGCTGATGTGGGGCATCGTCTCCTACCATCTGCTCATCCACGGACTCCCCGGAGCCCTTGGAATCCCCGCCTGTTCGGCGGTCATAAACCTGCTTCATGCCGCCGTTCCGTGCTTCGTTCTTCTGTCCGGATGGTACGGCATACGACCATCGGTGCGAGGATTCGTGCGGCTCTGGTTCCTTGTCTTGTTCTATGGGATCCTGGAGCTGGCCGTCTATGTTTTTGGCTTCGGCTCGACCATCGACTGGAAAAACGCGTTGCGGTTTGTGCTTCCCTTGTATGGGAGCCGATGGTGGTTCTTCACGGCTTATCTTTCCCTTTACCTGGTTTCACCGGTTTTGAATGCCTTTGTAAAAGCATCGCGGCCGCAACAAATCTGGGGAGGAGCCCTGGCTCTTTTCCTTATCGCATTCTGGTTCAAGCTCGGAACAGTCGGCGCGGCGTTGTCCAAGCAGAATTCCCTAGCATTGTTTTCGGGTCTCTACCTGCTCGGGAACAGACTGCGTTTCTTGCAGTCCGACAGCATTCGGCGTGAAATGCCATTCCGCCGTCCGGCTGGACTTCTTGCCGTTGCGGCAATCGGATCCATCGTTTTCGGATGGATGGCGCCGACGTCCGAACTCTTTGCCCGCATAAATGGCGTCTTGTTCTTCCAATACAATTCCCCGGGGCTGATTCTGCTCGCCAGCGCAGTCGTCCTGTCCGTTCTCGCGGCTCCGCGGACCTGGCATTCCGGAATTGTGAACCGACTCGCCGCCTCGGTCTTTGCCGTCTACGTCCTCCACGAAGGAAATCCGGCCCTTTCCCCCCGGCTCTACGAATGGTTCGGATCGATCGCCGAGGGACGTCATCCGATTGCCGCGGTCGGGCTGGCCATGATCGGCGGCGTTTCCGTTTTGGCGGTCGGATTGTCCGTCGATCTATTGCTCCGCCCCGTGCGCGAGACCGCTTCCGCGATCATTGCAAAGGCCGTTGAACTGGGGGTGAAACGGATTTCGGCCTGCGGCCGCTGATCAAGAGCAATCACTTCCGCCACGCATGGAAGTCATGGTGCGGAATGCGCTTCTCCGGCGGCGGCGGGGTCATATAATCGCCATAGAGACCGGCCAGATAGTCGCGCCAGCCCTTCATGGCGAAGAAGATTCCATCCTCGAAGGGAACGGGTTCGCCGGACGCGAAGCCCGGCTGGGGAATCACCTCTCCGATGCCATATCCCCAGACCACGACCCCGGCGAAAGGGGCCGCATCGAAGTCCAGCGACGAAACGGCCCGATCCAGGCGTCGCAGCGCATGACGGGCGAGAGCCTTGCGGACGAACGGCGGGACGAGACGCAGGGGCAGCCCCAGCCAGAGCGCGAGCTGCCGCCTCCACGGACGACGCCGGAAGAGCGGCGGCGCGCGTCGGAGCGAGAGAACGGCATAACAGCGCTTCTGTGCGCGCAGAAGCCGACGAGGATGCTCGCCGGCGTCGGCAAGGCCGTCGATGGGGAACACGTCCACGCAGACGGCGGAGCGACCCGTTGGATCCCGATCTTCGACAAGAACGGTCCTGTCGTCGTAGACCTTGGCATACGGGTTGAAATAGTCCGGGTCGTTCCGGAACGTGTGGACGGAGGCGTTCGGCGCGGAGAACTCGCGGCAGAAGCGCTCGTAGTCGGGGCGCGGCATCATCACGTCCACGTCGTCGTCCCACGGGATGAACCCCTTGTGCCGAATCGCGCCGAGCATCGTCCCGCCGCTCAAATAGCAACGCAGCCCCCGCTCCTTGCAGAACGAATGAACCATCTTGAGCAGGTCGAGCTCCATGGCCTTCAGCTCGGCGATGTCTGTGATTTCACGCATGGACCGCACCTCTGCGACTATGACCGTATGCAACGAGCCGGATCACGACAAGGATCCGCCGCCACACGCGCCCGAGGGAGGCGATCCTTCGGTAAGCGTATCGCTCGTGCGATCGGAGGCCGTTTGGAAGCGGAAGGACTTTGCGCCGGATGTCCATCCATTCCTTGCGGCGTGTCTCGGCAAGGACGTTTGAAGCGTTGCCATCGTGCCAGGTGAACGCCGCGACGGTGGCGGGAAGGAAGCGGAAGCGGTAGCCGGCCTTGGCGAGGCGACAGTAGTATTCGCCGTCCATGATGACCTTGTAGGATGGGTCGAGGTAGTGGCCGTCGTCAAGGATGCGGCGGCGCCAGAAGGACGCGCAGGAGGCAATGTAGCAGCAGCAGCCGTAGAGGACGAACTTGGAGAAGCGGTGGCCATAGCGGACGCGGATCGGCGAACCGTCGGCGCGGACGAAGAGGGGCTCGCCGTAGAGGAAGTCGGTCTTCGGGTGACGGGCAAAGGCGGCGGCGACGAGGGCGAGCTTGCCGGGGAGGTACCACTCGTCCGCGTTGAGCCAGGCGACAACGTCGCCCGTCGCGCGGCGCAGGCCCTTGTTGATCGCGTCCGTCTGGCCGCCGTCGGGCTCGGAAACGTAGGAGAAGGTATAGCGGCCGTCCTTCGCGGCCGGCTGCGCCGCCGCGAAGGCGGCCCAGTCCTTCAGGATGGAAACGGAGTCGTCTGTCGAGCCGCCGTCGATGACGATGTGCTCGACACGAAAACTCCTCGGGTCGCACTCCGCGCGACCCGGGGAGTTTGTATGCTCGCTCGAAGAGCTCGCGCCTGACCGTTCAAGGCCGGATTCAACTTGAGCTAGAACGCTCTGAAGGTTTTTCTTCAAAAAGCGTCCGTAGTTGTAGTTGGGGGTGACAATCGAGAACTTCATCTGGATCGGAAGAGCATACGTCCGATGCGCGCGTCGGCGAAGGCCGGCGCGCTGCGAGGACGCGAGAGGGTGACGATCGAGAATGTCACGGGCGGAGGGTCGAGAGGGGACAGACGAGGATGCCGTCCTCGGGACGGCGGTAGGCAATGTCGCCTTCGGCGACGACGACCATGCGGAAGGACGGAGGCGGCATCCGGGTCGTGTCGATCTTCGAAGCAAGCGCCGAGAGAGAGGCGACGCCCTTGGCAATCAGGGCGTCGCCGCCCGTCTTGATTTCGATCAGGCCGTACCGTCCGTTTTCGAGACGCAGCACGGCGTCGCACTCCAGGCCGCTCTTGTCGTGGTAGTGGCACAGCGTCCCGCCGAGCGCGTCGGCGCAGGTCCGCAGGTCGCGAACGGCCATGGTCTCGAAGAACAGTCCGAAGGTCGGCATGTCGTTCATGAGGTCGGCCGGACCCACGCCGAGCGCGGCCGCGGCGATCGAAGGATCGGAAAAGT
>Ga0247608_10001889_pt1 | contig 27785 bp, 11 predicted proteins | sample 176DNAGHGlowgp2_FD_193490 | JGI IMG/M metagenome (GOLD analysis project Ga0247608, IMG submission 193490) | Sheep rumen microbial communities from Palmerston North, Manawatu-Wanganui, New Zealand - 1766 DNA GHGlow gp2 | ecosystem: Host-associated > Mammals > Digestive system > Stomach > Rumen ... | reverse complement strand
CGCGAAAGATGGGGGCTTGGGGGAAGGAAAACAAGAGTTTTCCTTCCCCCATTTATCCATAACATATTCTTCTTTTTCAGTATCTGTATTTTGAAGAGAAGGACTTTCTCGACAGGCTGACGCTGCCCCGAAGGGCAGCGTCAGCCTGTCGAGAAACTTCATTAAGAATCATATTTGAAGTTTTGATCAAACTTTTTCAAAAGTTTGCGGGGTCAAGGGGCAGCGCCCCTTGCCGTGCTCCGCAGAGCACGGAATTCCCCTATTTGCGTTCAAAAGCGCGAAAGATGGGGGTTTGGGAGAAGGAAAACAAGAGTTTTCCTTCCCCCATTTATCCATAACATATTCTTCTTTTTCAGCATTCATACTTTAATACAGAAGGATTTTCTATAACAAAAAAGCTCCGCCAAAATTGACGGAGCTCTTTTTTAAGCTGGTGAAGGGACTCGAACCCTTGACCTGCGCATTACGAATGCGCTGCTCTACCAACTGAGCCACACCAGCACGCATGAAACACGCTAGAAAGTATTATATCACATTTCACCTAAAAAGTCAAGCGGAAACTTTGAAAAAATTTCGTGCCAAATTAGAAAAAGGAATTGTATTTTTCCCGAAAATGTGCTATACTATACAGTGACGAGAACCGCCCTGCTGAACGACGGTTCGGAAAGAGAACAGAAAGGAGCGTCGTCCGGATCCGCCGGACGGCAAAGAATCTTATGGCGAAAAAACGGGAAAAGCGCATGTCGTGCCTCGGTGTGCTGCTCATTGTCTGTATGCTGATCGTGATGGGCACGACGCTGACAGTCAGAAAACTGTTCGGCAACGGAAATGTACCCAAGATTTTCGGAACGCGGTATTGCTATTATCTCGAGAACGATATGGGTGCCTATGTGCCCCGCGGCTCGCTCGTCGTCGTGCAGGATGAACCAGCCGTCAAGCAGAGCATTGTCCTCTACCGGACGGCGCAGAGCGAGTACCGTATCGCGGTCGCCAGCATGATACAGGAAACACCCGCGACCGAGACCGAACCCGCTTCCAAAAAATATTTCCTGACAACCGCTACCAATGAGGTTGCCGTCGAAACGACCGAGGAGCAGATTCTCGGCGTATGCACAAACCGCAGCGCAGAGCTCGGTACACTCATCGGCTTCCTTATCAGTACCGCCGGCATGATCGTCGGGCTGCTGCTGCCCTGCGTCCTGCTCCTGATCTACCTGATCTCCGTTCTGATCGCTGCAAAGGAGGCGGAAGCGGATACACAGGATGACGAAGACACTGACCTCGCATTCGTAAAGTCGATTCAGCAGAAGCAGCAGAAAATCGCAGAGCGCGACGCTGCGCGCCGTGCAAAGCAGCGCGAAAAGCAAATGCTGACTGAATCGCTCGAGGAGGAGCCGGCAAATTCCGGACAGAAGCAAAACGATGAAGTTCACGGCATGGAACGCGCACGCCGGATGCTGAGCGATGAGGAAATCGCACGCCTCGATGAAGAGGAGGCAGCCCGCCGCGCCGAGCGCATTGCTGCTGTCAGAAGCCATATGGAGCAGCGCCGCCAGACCGAAACGCCGGACGGTGTTCCGCTCTACACCACCGAGATTATCACAAAAACCCATACGCTCTCGATTCCGAAGGTCGGGGATAAGCCGCTGACTACAACACAGCGTCAGGAACTGACGCCGACGCCGAGAGAGAATATTCCGCGCCTGACCGCAACCGGTCATATCCAGATTCCGACACCGGAACAGCTTGCTGCCGAGAAGAAGGAAGAGGACGAAAAGATGCACCGTTCCGCGGATATCGGCAGCACAGCAGAGCAGACTGCGGCTGCTCAGGCAGTAACCGCTCAGGCAAAGCTGGTTATCCCGCAGGATCTCTATGCGGCGCCCGCTGAGAAGGCGGCTGCGGAACCTGCACCGGAACCGGCAAAGCCCGCTCCGAAGAAAAAGCGCAAAAAGAAGCCGCAGCCGGCAGTCCCTTCCGCAAACTTTGCCGATCTGATGGCATTCCTCGATGACGAGAAGAAAAAGCTGCAATAATCCGGCATCACGCGGAATCCAAACCGAATCATAACAAAAACGGGAGTCCTGACAAAACAGTGCTCCCGTTTTGTGCTTCCGGAGGCGGAAACCGTAAATTATGATCGAATTTTGACAATATGTATAAAATGACGGAATTTGACAGGAAAACTTTTTTAGATACCTTGATTTTTCACAAAAAATATGCTATAATATATTGAATATTATTTGCATAACGGAAATGACAAGAGAGGAAATGATATCATGGCTAGAAACCGCGAGAATAAAAATCAGAATTTTGAGATTCCACGCCCGGTATTCCCGAAGCGTGCCGTCGTCACAGGCGGTATGCCTTACGGCAATAAGGAGCTGCATTTCGGTCACGTCGGCGGAATGCTCGTATTTGCGGATACCTATGCGCGTTTTCTGCGCGACCGGATCGGCAGCGAGAATGTGATCTTCGTCTCCGGCACCGACTGCTACGGCTCCCCGATTGCGGAGGGCTGGCGCAAGAAGGTCGAGAGCGGCGAATTTGAGGGCTCACTCGAAGCATTTGTGCAGCGTAACCACGAAAAGCAGAAGGCAACCCTTGCCGCATACGGCATTTCTCCCAATCTGTTCGGCGCCTCCGGCCTCGGCAGAACAAAGGAGATTCATGCGGAGTATACGCTGAAATTTTTGCAGTCGCTCTATGACAAGGGTCAGCTCAATCAGATCACGACCATGCAGTTCTTCGATGACAAGGCGGGCGTGTTCCTGAACGGGCGTCAGGTCGTCGGAAAATGCCCGGTTGAGGGCTGTACCTCCGAGAAGGGCTATGCGGATGAGTGTGACCTCGGGCATCAGTATATGCCGGAGAATCTGCTGAATCCGGTCTCGACGCTGACCGGCGAGAAGCCTTCTATGAAGCCGGTCACAAACTGGTATTTCAAACTGCGCGATTATGAGGCGCTGATGCAGGAATGGGTCGCCGAAATGCAGAAGGACAAGTCAATTCGCCCGGTTGTATGGAAGACAATCGGGGAATTCCTGAAGCCGCCGGTCATTTACATCAAGCGCGAATTCGAGGAAACATATCTTGCGCTGAAGGACAGTATGCCGGCACATCAGTATCTTGAGGAGCCGAAAAAGCCTTCCTTTACGATTGAATTCACATCGCTGCCGGACTGCGACACTGCCTGCCGCATCCTGACGGAAAACGGCATCCGCTACCGCACGGGAAAAACGCTTGTACCGTTCCGCCTGACCGGTAATATCGAATGGGGCGTGCCGGCGCCGGTGCTGGAGGGTGCCGAGGGGCTGACTGTCTGGGTCTGGCCGGAATCCCTCTGGGCGCCGATCTCCTTTACGCAGGCGTATCTCGAATCGCAGGGCCGCGACCGTGCAGAGTACCGCGATTACTGGTGCAGCAAGGACGCGAAGGTCTATCAGTTCATCGGGCAGGATAATATCTATTTTTACGGCATCGCTGAGCCTGCCATGTGGATGGCGCAGCAGGAATCTGCCGAAAAAACATGCAACCCGCCGGAAGGCGAGCTGCAAATGCCGGTGATTGTCGCAAATCACCATATTCTGTTTCTGGATAAGAAAGCATCCAGCTCCGGTGCAGTCAAGCCGCCGATGGCGGATGATCTGCTGAATTACTATACGCCGGAGCAGCTCCGGATGCACTGGCTCGGGCTGGGGCTTGGGCAGCGGTCGGTCAGCTTTATGCCGAAGCCGTATAATCCGGACGCCGACCCGAAGGAGCAGGATCCGGTCATCAAGGACGGACTGCTGCTCTCGAATGTCTATAACCGCATGATCCGCACGGCGTTCTATACCGCGCAGAAGGTCACGGACGGCATTCTGCCGGACTGCCCGCCTGAGGAGCAGTTCCTCGCTGACGCGAAAAAGGCAGTGCTCGAATATGAGCGGCATATGTCGAAGTTTGCATTCCACCAGTGCATCTATGTGCTGGACAGCTACATCCGGAATGCAAGCAAATACATGGCAAAGGCACTGAAGCCGGAGGAGCAGTCCAAAGCGGAAACCGAGCAGGTGCTCAGCAATCTGTTCTATATGATCCGGATTGCGGGCATTCTCCTGCATCCGATTGTTCCCTTCGGCACTGCGAAATTGCAGGAGTATTTGCAGGTCGATGACCGCATCTGGTCGTGGGATACGATCTTCGAGCCGGTCAGTTACTTCACCGGCGCGAACCATAAGCTGAAATATTTGCCGCCGCGCACGGATTTCTTCACGCGGCATGAATCGCAGTTTGCTTCCGCTGAGGAGGAGTAAATCAGAGCTTGCAGGTGACGGGGGCAGAGTCCTCGTCGCCCTCCGCAGGCGAATTGACACACGGTCAAAAAAATGAAAGCACCCCGATAACCGAAGTGCTTTTTAGGTGAGTACGCCTGATGCGATTCGAGCGGAGAGCTTCCGCAGGCGAATCGACACACGGTCAAAACATTAAAGCACCCCGATAACCGAAGTGCTTTTTAGGTGAGTACGCCTGATTCGATTCGAGCGGAGAGCCTCCGCGGGCGATTCGACACTCGGTCAAAAAAATGAAAGCACTCCGATAACCGAAGTGCTTTTTAGGTGAGTACGCCTGATGCGATTCGAGCGGAGAGTCTCCGCAGGCGAATTGACACTCGATCAAAAAAATGAAAGCACCCCGATAACCGAAGTGCTTTTTAGGTGAGTACGCCTGATGCGATTCGAACGCACGACCTTCAGAGTCGGAGTCTGACACTCTATCCAGCTGAGCTACAGGCGCATATTCATTTTATACGGATGAACCGTACCTTATTATTATATCAGATTTCTACGCAATTTGCAAGCCCTTTTTTGAAATTTGTGCATGGAACACAAAAAAAACCGTGCCATATGATGAGGAAAGGAACGCAGATCATGAACACGCAGACGACCTCCAAACACCGGTCGGTCTATCTCGTCATGATGAGAACCGGTACCAATGTCGCGCGCGCTATCCGCGTGTTTTCGAGAATGCCCTATTCGCACGTCTCGCTTTCCGCAGATGCTTCTCTGCACCTGCTATACAGCTTTTCCCGCAATTATAAGCCGCTTCCTCTGCCCGCAACCTTCAATACCGAGATCATCGGCGAGGGGACACTCGGCAAATTCAGCCAGATTCCATGCGAGGTCTATGAGATCCGCCTGACTGAGCCGCAGTATGAACGCTTCCTGCATATCATCGGCCATTTCTGTGATAACCGGAAGCAGTATTCTTACAGCATCATCGGGCTGCTCGCCGTGAGATTCCAGATCAGGCGCCAGCTCGAAAAGAAATTCGTCTGCTCACAGTTTGTCGCCCACGTTCTGAAGGAATGCGGCGTTGCGCTCGATAAACCGCCCTGTCTCTATTCGCCCGACGATCTGCGGCATCTGCCGGATGCCAGGCTGGTCTACCGCGGCGAGCTTAACCGGTATTATCACGATCTCAATGAAAACGAGGAGGCAGAACTGCCCCTGATGCACCGGGCGGTGTAATCCGCTGCGCGGTCTGCAAGGGCAGTCAGCCGGAACAGATATTTCAGCGTGCAGGGCGGCAGCTTTGCGGCAAGCTCTGCCGCATCCGATTCCTGTGCCGAAAGATCGGGCAGCGGGATTTCCCATTCCCCGCCCCCGAGCGCAACCTGACCGCCGGTTCCCTCCGGTGTGCGCAGCTCCGCCATTGCCGGCTGCCCGCCGTAGAGAATCTGACGTGTCCTTTGTGCGGCTCGCAGCATTCCGACGCCGCCCGTCAATACACAGATATAGCAGAAAGCCGCCAGCAGAGCGGCTTTTTTTGCGCGTCTGCGCTGTTTTCGTGTCATTGGCACTCTCCCTTTGGAGCGGGGCTCAGTCTCCCTCGCCGCTGAGCTTCCGGATCGTCTCGCTGAGCGACCGCCCGACCAGCTCGCCGGCATACCGCGCCTCCTCCAGTGTATTTCCCTGTGACCCGACCTCGATCAGCAGGCTGCCGTTCGTCAGATCCTGATTGTACTTGCGGTAATCGAACAGGATCGGGCGCGTAAAGCCGGGGAACAGCCCCTCGGCGGTCTGCTGCAAGGCGCTCGCAAGATGAAAATTCTCGCGGTAATTCGGCATTCCCATGTTGCCCTTGTCACAGCCGGATATAATCATAATCTGTGCAGATTGCTTCCCGTTAATCGTGCAAACCGGCGCGACTACTGTCGAACCGTCGGCGATTGCGTCGCGGTGAATATCGAGTGCGATGCAAATGCTCGGATACTGTTTCAGAATGGACTTGATTGTTTTGGCGCTGTTGCCGTAGGCGCCGCTCCAGACAGGGTAATCGTGAAGCTCCCGCGCATGAACAACGCCGATTCCGGCAGCGCTGAGCTGCTCCGCGATCGCGTCCCCAACCATGACCATATTCTTGTCCGGCTCGGTTGTACGGAAGATGCAGGAGGCGTCGTATGCACCGGTTTTCTTTTCGACAAAGCTCTCGGTTGTGTGCGTGTGATAGATCAGCACCATCGGGGTGCCGTCCGTTTTCAGGTCAAGCGCGGGTGCGATTTTGCTCTCTTTCAGCAGATCGCTGCTGTTCCAGAAAGTGCAGTTGCGAACCTGTCCGCCGTTTTGCAGATTGATGAACTGTGGGCCCTTTTGCGCACTGAAATGCCGGTCGATGATCTTGCCGCCGGAATCCGTATCCGGGCAGGAATAAAGCCGCGCATAGTGCATTGCCTGCGAGCCGTCCGATTCGATATTGATGATGTTGGATAGATTCGGCGCCGGCTGATTTTCTGCATGAACGACCGGAACCGAATCGGTGCCGGACTGCACATCTGCGGATGTGTCCTCCGCAGGCACAGGTGCAGATGGCGCCTGCTGCGGCAGAACCGTGCCGGATGCCTGTACCGCAGCAGGTACGCCGATCTGTGTGTGCTGCATAAGCGGAACGGCATAGCGGCCGGTGAGGAGCAGTGTGCCCGTTCCGCAGAGCATCGCCGCCGTTTTCAGTCTGATTCTCATGGTGATCCCTCCGTATGATGCATCTCACTGCTACACCATATGCGCGGCTGCGCGCGTTTATGCGGGAGAAAAAAGAATCGCTGTGTGCCGCAATACAGAGCAGCACACAGCGATCTCGTTTTAGGGCGTGTTGACACTAAGCCTAACACGCGCCTTTTTGGCTGATTTTGTCCCGTTCGTCGTTAAAAATCCTTGCCGGGCGACAGCCCGCCTGCGGATTTTTGCCTTGAACGGAACAAAATCATCTCAAAAATCCGCATATTATTTCAGTGTCAACACGCCCTAGTCGCCGAAGGAAACGCCGATTCGCTTTGCTGTCACGACCATCTGATCCTTCGGATCGACGAATTTGGTCAGACCGGCGATATCTTCGAGCTTATTTGCGGTGACTTTATTATTGACCATTGCGACGGTTCTGCCGTATTTCTCGCCGGAGATGAGCTTTGCGGCATGAACGCCGAATTTTGTTGCGAGAATGCGGTCATAGGCAGAGGGCGAGCCGCCGCGGAGCATATGACCCGGCACACAGACGCGTGTGTCGATGCCGGTGCTCGCCTGAATCTGTGCGGCGATTCTGCCGGTCGCGGTGATGATGCCGGCTTCCTCGCGCTTTCTGGCGCGGTCCTTCTTCTTGAGCTGCGCCTCGTCCTTATCAAAGGCGCCCTCGGCAACCGCGAGAATCGAGAAGCTCTTGCCGGAGGCGGTGCGCTTCATGACGGCATCGCAAACCTTGTCGATATCGTAGGGAATCTCCGGAATCAGGATGATATCCGCGCCGCCGGCGAGCCCTGCATAGAGCGTGAGCCAGCCGGCTTTGTTGCCCATGATCTCGCAGACCAGAATGCGGCTGTGCGAGGCTGCGGTCGTATGCAGGCGGTCGATCGCGTCGGTCGCGGTATCGACGGCTGTATGGAAACCGAAGGTGACGTCCGTTCCGTAGATGTCGTTGTCAATCGTCTTCGGCAGCCCGATGACATTCAGTCCCTCATCCGCGAGCAGCTTGGAGGTTTTGTGTGTGCCGTTTCCGCCGAGCGTCAGCAGGCAGTCGAGCTTCTGCTTTTTGTAGGTTTCGACCATATTCTTGACCTTGTCCACATTGTCATCGCCGATGACCGTCATCATCTTGAACGGCTGGCGTTTTGTGCCGAGGATTGTGCCGCCCTGTGTCAGAATGCCGGAGAACTCGGCGGGCTGCATGACGCGGCACATATTGTGAATCAGCCCGTAGTAGCCGTTTGCGATGCCGATAATCTCGACATTGTCCTCGCCCATCAGCTCAAAGCAAGCCTTTGCGACGCCGCGGATGGTCGCGTTCAGACCGGGGCAGTCGCCGCCGGAGGTCAGAATTCCGATTCGTTTTTTCATGGTTTTGAGATTCCTTTCTGTTTGAATTTGCGGATATGCGTATCAGTTGCCGCTGCTGCGGCAGGATTCCGATGCAAATGCGCGGAAATCGTCCATTGACCCGCGGAAGACGTTGAGGTCGATCAGCTTTTCCTCGCCGTCATAGCCGTCGAGCATTCCGCGCGGGTTATATTGCCAGAAGGTCCAGTCCGGCGTCAGATCGGCAGGCGGGCTGGAGTAAGCGCTCCGGATCCAGAGCGTGTAATCGAACGGCGCGTCTTTGAGGTACGCATTCCAGCAGGCGGTTGTGGTGTAGATGATCGGGGTTTTGCCGTATGCCTGCTGCAAATAGGTAATCAGCACGCGGAGGTTTTCGCGGACAGCGCTTGCCGGCGGAAGATTCTCTTTCCGGTAATATTCGAGGTCGATGACCGGCGGGAGCGCATCCTCTGTTGCAGGAACGACCGAGATGAAATTCTCTGCCTGCGTGATCGCGGAGCTGTCGAAGCTGAAGAAGTGATATGCGCCGACATAGAGCCCCGCAGTACGGGCATTCACCCAGTTTTGCAGAAAGAAGTCGTCAACGGTGCCGGAGCCCTCGGTTGCCTTGAGGAACGCGAACGTGATCCCCTGCGACGCGATAACCTGCCAGTCCATTGTCCCCTGATAATGTGAGGCATCGACGCCGCGCACCGGATATTTTCGATTGGACGGCATATTGAACCAGAGAACCCCGTTCCGGAAAAGCAGTGCAAGAATGCAGCCCGCTGCGATCAGCGCCGACCACACGATCAGGGTTATTTTGAGTTTGCGTTTCGCATTTGTCAATGTTTCCTTTGCCTCCTGTTCAGGGGTCTCTTTCTCTCTCTCTGTGATTTATTCCTGAATCTGACCGAGGACAATGCCTCTGCCGTTTGTTGCGAAGTAGAATTTGCCGTAGGTTGTGGCGTCGCCGGTGATCGACGGGGTGATATTGCCGAAGCCGTTTTTCTCCGAGGTCAGCTTTTTGATTGTCTTGCCGTGATCTGCGGTCATATAGATGCCGCCGCCTCTGTTATTCGCTTCGCCCATGAAGTACAGCACCATCGGGTCGCTGTCGGTTTTGCCCTTGCCGACGCCGATTGCAGAGGCGGAAGCGCCCTTGATATACTCCATATTCGTGCCGAAATCTTCGGAATAATAGATGCTTGCGCCGGAGCGGATCCACAGCGCACCCGATTTTTCCGCAGAGGGAACCAGCTCGGTGTTATCCGCGAGGTTCTGTCCGGTTGTTTCAAAGGTGATGCAGCCGTTTTTCGAGATGTAAAGCTGATTGCCGCAGGTCGCATAGAACACGTTGGGATCGAGCTTGTCCGCATAGACCGCCGCGCCGAGTCCGAGTCCGCCTGCAATGTACCATGTTTCGCCGAAATCCTTTGTGAAATAGACACCGGAGCTGAGATTGCCCGGCACCCATGTCAGAATGCTGCCGTCTGCATTGAGCGAGACCGTGCCGCCGGGAGCGGTCTCCGGCCGGTTCTTGATTGCCTGCCATGTTGCGCCGCCGTCGGTTGTATAGGTGATCGTGCTCTTTTTGCTGTCGTTGGTATATGCGGCGATTTTGCCGTTCTGCCATGCGACTGCGAGGTCTACGGAGGTGCCGTTGCTGTTGTTCATGAAGTGGGCGTCATCCGGTCTGGTCTCCGCATCGAGATGCGCAAAGCCGGTCAGGTCGCCCATGATGGAATAAAGCTCCGGGCTGCCGTCCTTGATCGGCGTGGAGACGACCTTGAATACGGCGGTTTCTTCAATGCCCTTTGCGTCAAATGCGACGGTTACGGGGGTGCCGCTGCCCAGCGCGGTCATGTTTTTCGTCGAATAGAGCGTCGCGCCGGTGCCCCATGAGACTACATCGCTGTTGAACGGGTCAATCTCGACATCCGCCATCCACCAGCCGGTCTGCGCCTGCTCTCTGCCCCAGTTGAGCCACTGTGCCTCTGAGACATCCATCACATAATTGGTGCTGTCATTGGAAAAGAGCGGTGTCCAGTTTTCGCCGCCGTCCGTTGAACGGTAGAGGTTTTCGCCGTTGCCGGACCAGAATCCGAGTGTGCCGCAGACAATTGTATTCGGGTCGCTGCCGTCTACGGAAATGCCGGAAAATCCGCCGTATCTGCCGTCATTGCATTCGGGCGTAATCGTCTCAAAGCGGTTGTCCTTCAGGCTGTACCGGCAGACGGCGCCGTTCTTTACCTGTGCATTCGGGCCGCAGCTGTCGGAATAACACAGATACAGCCAGCCGTTTGCGGAGATCTCCGCCTGAAGCGGATACATCCCCGGCAGATTAACGGGAAGCGCGGTAAAGCTCGCGCCCGCATCGGAGGAGCGGTAGATGCATTCGCCGTTTTTATTCGCGACGCCGACAAACATCTCATTGCTTTCCGGTGCGAATTCGATCCACATCACGCCGATCTGGTTCTTTTCCTGGTAGTAGTCGCCCTCTGAGGGAAGCGCAGTATTTTTCTCCCATGTTTTGCCGTAATCATTGCTGACATAGAGCCCGTCGGAGCGGGAGCCGCAGAAAACCTGCTTGTTGTTTGCCGGATTGACCATCAGCCGCTCGCCGACGCCTCTGCCGGAGGTGTTGCCGCCCATTGCAAACGGCATATCGACCTGTGTCCAGTTCTCGCCGTAATCCTCTGAGACAAGAATCGCACCGTTCGAGCTGGTATATGTGCCGCAGGAGAGGTAAACACGCTTTGGTTCGACCGGGTCGGCAGCGATGGACTCAATGCCGATCAGGTTCCAGTTGTCCGAATTGACGCCGCCGAGGTGATCGGTGATCGGCACCCAGTCGGTTTCGCCTTCCTTTCTGCGGTAAGCGCCGCCGATGTCAGTTCGGCAGTAGGCGAGCCCTTTCTCGCCCTTGCTGTATACAATGCCGGGGATATACCCGCCGCCGCCGATCGCGACATTCCCGTATTTGACGGTCAGGTCTGCGTTCTTTCCGGCAGATTTGTTCTTGTCGCCGCAGGCAGCAGCGGAAAACAGCATACTTCCCGCAAGCGCACTCGCCGCGATTCTGCTAACGGTTTTTCTTTTCATCTGTTCGATAACCTCTTTCTTTTCTGTATCCGGATTTATTCCGGCGTATTCTCTTTTTTCAGCATGATTTGCAGGCTCTTCATATCGCCCCAGAGATTCGGGATCAGAATGCCGCACTGCATCAGATACTCGCCTGTTTTCCGGTAATCCGTGCCGTTCAGATTATAACGGTACACAGCTGTTTCATCGAGCCCCGAGAGCGTAATGCGGCGGGAGCGGAGGTTTGCCTCGGCAGTGATCTGCACAAAGGTCAGCAGCGCCTCATCCTTTTCCTCCGAGACATACATCCATGCATCCCAGCCCGAATGGGTCTGTGCGGCACAGCTGCTCTGCCGGAACGGATTGCCGAGCCGGTACAGCCCGCCCTCGCGGATCAGATGCGCGATGCTGTGCCAGCGGGCAATCTGCTCCGGAATCTGCGCCTTTTCCTCATCGGAAAGCTGCGTGACATCGAGCTCATAGCCAAAGGTCCCGTTCATCGCGACATTGGCGCGGGTATCGAAGGGCGTATTGCGTCCGGTTGCGTGATTCGGGCAAACGCTGACATGTGCGCCGATTGCAGAGGGCGGCATAAACAGCGATGCACCGTACTGAATCCGCAGGCGCTCTCTTGCATCGGTGTCATCCGAGCCCCAGATCTGCGGGCTGTAATAGAGCATACCGGGGTCAAAGCGTGCGCCGCCGCCGGAGCAGCTCTCCAGCAGAATATCGGGATATTCAGTCACCAGCCGCTCCATGAGCGCATAGACGCCGAGCATATAGCGGTGCCAGAGCTCCTTCTGGCGGTGCGGCGGGAGAATGGCAGAGCCCGGTTCGGTAATCTGCCGGTTCATGTCCCATTTGATATAAGAAATCGGGGCAGAATCCAGCACTGCCTTCATCTGTTCCCAGACTGCCTCCCGCACCTCCTCGCGGCTGTAATCGAGCACATACTGTGCGCGGGATTCCGTCCGCGGGCGCCCGGGAATCTGAATGGCGTAATCCGGGTGGGCGCGGAACAGGTCGCTGTCCGGCGAGACCATTTCCGGCTCAAACCACAGTCCGAATTTCATCCCCAGCCCTGTGACGGTATCGGTCAGCGGCTTTAATCCGCCGGGCAGCTTGTTCTGATCGGGAACCCAGTCGCCGAGCGAGCAGTTGTCGCTGTCGCGGTGACCGAACCAGCCGTCATCGAGCACAAAGAGCTCAATGCCGAGCTTTGCAGCCTCCGCCGCGATGCCCTGCAATTTTGCAAGGTTGAAGCTGAAATAGGTCGCTTCCCAGTTATTGATCAGCACGGGGCGATCCTTGTCGCGCCATGTGCTGCGGATCAGATGCCGGTAAAAGAGCTGATGGAAGCAGCGGGACATCCCGCCGATGCCTTCTTCACTGTAAACGAGAACCGCCTCGGGCGAATCGAAATACGCGCCGGGGAGCAGCTCCCATGCGAAGTCCTCCGGCTGAATGCCGATCTGCGCTCTGGTCTGGCAATGCTGATTCAGCTCTGCCTGAAGCATAAAATTGCCCGAATAAATCAGCGAAAAGCCGTATGCTTTTCCGGTCTCCTCCGTTGTCTGCGGGCTGACCAGCGCAAAGAACGGGCTGTACTGGTGCGAGGATTCGCCGCGGAGGCTGTCGATGCGCTGCTTGCCGTGCCGGAGCGGCAGGCGCTCTGTCTGCCGCTCTCTTGCCCATGAGCCGTAGAGTGAAATCATCTCAAAGCGGTCGTCATCAAGATCGACGGAGGCAGAGAGCACACGGTTCAGCAAAACCGGCTTTTCGCCGTCATTCCGGACAGCGGCGCGCCGGATAATCGCATCCGAATCGCGGAAAATGGTATAATACAGCAGCACGGTGATGCCGGTCGGTGCATCCTTCATGGTAATCATCAGCGTTTCGCTGCCCTCGCCTATGGTATGCGGCAGCCCCTCGGGGTCCTGCTTGCCGCTGAAGATGCGGAAGCTGACATAGCGCAGGTCGCAGGCACGGTAGCCGCCGGTCGTTTCGATGCCGAAGGCGTGCTCGCGGTAATCGCCGGTAAAGCCGCAGGGATACTCGAACGGCGTGGTATCGAGAAAGCTCGCACGTTCGCGGTTATTGGATGACGGAACAAAGGGGCTCTCTTTCAGGCGCAGCAGATCGGTCAGATCCTGCGGCTCCAGCCGGGCACCCCAGTAAAGGTGCGCGAGGTAGCCCTCGTCCGCGACGGCGAATGCATAGGTTGTATGCGCGGTATTGAGCTGAAACTGTTTTACGGATTCCAGATAGGTAATCATGATGTTTTTCCTCCGAAGACGTCAGGTTGCTGCTTTCAGCAGGATTTTTGCACCGTAAGGCGCAAGCGCGAGCTTATTCTGCCAGACCTTGCCAGTCTCGAAATCGCGGAGCGCAAACGGCAGCGCGACGGACTTCTGCTCCCGCGTCCAGTTCATGACGAAGTAATAGACCGTGCCGTCCTTTGCGGTTCTGGCGGCGGTGACAACACCGTGCGGCAGTGTCGTATCAAGCACCGGCTGAATGCCGAGCTTTTCGGCGAGCGAGAGCAGGAAATCCGCATAGAACGCATCCTCCATAAAGGCGCCGGTGTAGTAGATCATGCCGCGGCCGAAGCCGCGCCTTGTGATGCAGGGCATCTGGTTCGGCATACAGGGGTTGTCGCTGTCATAGACGCCGAGGATCTCTGCGCCCTCTGCGGCAATCCGCTCGCAGAGCCGCTCACAGCGGTAGCTTTCGGCAAGCGGGAACGGCGTTTTGACCATTGTCACGGTCTCGTGCATTCCGTCATAGAGCGGGTCAATTTCGAGAAAGCGGATCCCCGCAGCTTCGGCGAGCCCGCAGGCAGGCGTATCGCCCATATAGCAGAGGTCGTGCTCATCGACGACCCCGCTGTGCATTGTCAGAATCAGCGTGCCGCCGGTTTTTGCGTAATAGAGCAGCCGATCGGCGGTTTCCTGCGGCAGCAGATACAGCATGGGCACAAGTACCATTGTATAGCCGTTGAAATCCTGCTTCGGATTCAGAATATCGACCGGAATGCCTGCCTTCCAGAATTGCAGATACATCCGGAAGAACAGGTCGTTGTCGCCGATGCCGTCATTGCGCGGCCCCTTTGCGTCATTGACTGCCCAGTGATTTTCGATATCGTAGAGAATTGCGATCTGCGCCTCGGTTTTCGCGCCGCGCAGTCCGTCGAGCTTTTCCAGCAGCGCGCCGACATCGGATACCTCCTGAAAGACGCGGGTATCGGTGCGGTTCGCGTGCGTCATGACAGCGCCGTGAAATTTCTCGGAGCAGCCTCTGCTTTGCCGCCACTGGAAATACTGTATGCTGTCGGCGCCGTGTGCAATATTGTCAATCGCGGTCAGCCGGTGGAAGCCCCATGTTTTCGGGCGGCAGACGCCGTGCCAGTTGGTCTGCGAGGGCGTGTTTTCCATCAGCAGAAACGGCTTGCCGAGCATGGAGCGGCAGATATCGGAGAAGGCATCTGCCCAGAATGCGTTATAGGTATCGTCGCCGTCCTCGTTATTGTGCCATGTCGGGTAGCTGTCCCATGATATGACATCGAGCGACTTTGCCATTTCCCAATAGTTGATTCCGTCATAGAAGCCCATGAGGTTCATGGTGACCGGGATATCCGGGTTTGCGGCTTTCAGCGGCGCGATTTCGTTCTCGAAGAAGCTGCGGGTCTGGTCGGTGCAGAAGCGCTTCCAGTCGAGATTGAGCCCGTGAATGTTGGTTTCCCCGATCGGCGAGGGGGATTCGATCTGATCCCATGCGGTATAGGTATGTGACCAGAAGGCTGTCCACCATGCCTGATTCAGCGCTTCCAGCGAGCCGTAGCGCACCTTCAGCCACTCGCGGAAGGCATCCTGACAGAGCGGGCAGTGGCACTCGCCCTGAATCTCGTTGCTGACATGCCAGAGAATCACGCCGGGGTGATGCGCAAAGCGCTCCGCGAGTTTTTCGTTGATCTCGCGGGTTTTTCTGCGGTAAACAGGGGAGGTGTAGCAGTGATTGTGCCGCCCGCCCTGCAAATCGCGGACACGGGAAGCACTGACGCGCCGAATCTCAGGATATTTGTGCGCCATCCAGACGGGTTTTGCACCGGAGGGCGTTGCAAGAACGGTATAGATGCCGTTTTGATAGAGGTTTTCAATGATTTCGGCAAGCCAGTCGAGCTGATAGTCACCCTCGGCGGGCTCCAGTGCAGCCCATGCAAAAATGCCGAGCGAAACGCAGTTGATATGCGCCTGTTTCATCTGTTCGATATCCTGTTTCAGGATATCCGGGCGATTCAGCCATTGTTCGGGGTTATAGTCGCAGCCGTGGAGCATGTGCGGGAACGGGATCGGGGTTGCGGGCATTCGGAGCCACCTGCCTTCCTGATTGTTTCATTTTGGATGGGGATACCTCCCCAATCTTATTATACATAAAAACGGGCGCACAGTCAAGCGAATTTTGCAGCAATTTGCCGCAAATTGAAAAATAATATTGCCCCGAAGCACATCTGCAAAACACTTCGGGGCAAATCTACTGTATGAAATATCTGTCTGACGCAGCGGATTTTCCGGCAGATTATGCCTGCTGCGGCAGCACCGTGAATTCGGAGGGGAATGCGGTCAGCGTGATCGGGCGGTCGCCGGAGATGACGAGCATATCCTCAATCCGCACGCCGAATTTGCCCGGCATATAAATGCCCGGTTCATCCGTGATGACAATGCCGTCGCAGAGTACATCCTCGCAGCGCGGCGCCGCGACCGGCATCTCATGAATCTCCAGCCCGACGGAATGACCGAGCGCGTGCGTAAAATATTTGCCGTAGCCTGCGTCTTCGATGACCTTTGCGGCGGCAAAGTGCATTTCATTGCAGAGCCGCCCTGCGATTGCTGCTGCACGCGCCGCATTCTGTGCGCGGAGCACGGTCTCATAGACCTCCCGCATTTCATCCGTCGCAGAGCCGAATGCAAAGGTGCGGGTCATATCGGAATGGTAGCCGTGATAGATCGCGCCGAAATCTGCGAGAATGAAATCGCCGTTTCGTAGCTTCCGGTCGCCGGGGACACCGTGCGGCAGGCTGGTGTTCTCGCCAAAGAGCAGGATCGTATCGAACGAAGGCTTTTCGCTTCCGGCAAGCGCCATGTAATAATTCAGTGCAGCGGCAGCTTCGCGCTCCGTGATGCCCTCTTTCAGCTCCGGCAGCAGCCGGCTGAGCGCTGCTTCGGCAATGTGCTGCGCGGTGATGATACAGGAGATCTCCTCTTCAGATTTGCGTGCGCGGAGGGAGAGGATCTGTCTGCCGATCGGCAGAAAGCTGCACGGGAGCTTCTCGCGCATCACGGCGAACTGATCGACCGTCAGAACGTCGTCCTCATAGAGCAGCTTCTGCACCTGATAGGCGTCGAGCACGGTACGGAGATATTCATAAAGCCCGGTCGAATTGGTACGGGTCAGGACGCGGAAGCCGCGCGGGGTGAGCTGCGCTTCGGCAGACTCGGTATAGCGCCCGTCCGTCACAAAGATCGCGGTGCCGTCTGAGAGAATCAGGCACTGTCCTTCTAAGGCAGTCGCGTTCAGGGCATAGATCAGATTGACCTCGCCGGTCAGGAGCATGGCATCGGCGTCGTTCGCACGGATGATCTCCGTGAAGGCTGCGGTACGGTTCATGCGTTCAGCGCTTCCTTTCGGTTAGAAATGTGTATTTAATATAGTATAATATTCTGATTTACGGGTTCAGTTTACCATAATTTCCGGCTTTTGTCAAGCAGAGAACATTTGTTTTAATTCAAAATGTAAAAATTATACGCGGGGGAGCAAACCGCATCCACTCCCCCGCTTTTTTTGCGGCTTCAGGCGATTCTCCACTGCGGAATCCGTCTGTTGATTATTACAGATTGTATATATTTATACCGCAACGAAAACCCACTCCCCTGCTAGGAATTTCTGTATATTAAAATTGCATAAATACACAAAAAACGCGCATCTAAAGATTGTTCTTGTTGAATGCAAAATCGTGCTTAGGCAATGTGCGCAAAACGGCACAGGTTCTTTTGTACCAATTGTAGAAAATCGGGAAATGGCAGAAACATTGCCGAAAAAGCCTTGACTTTTTTTTGATATTTGCTATAATTATAGAATAAGCAGCGGTATAATCTGTCGCACAAGATGGGAATTTCGGCTGCGAAATCTGCCGGGAAAAGCAGAGATGAGAAAGGGAGTAGATTGGTATGGATGGGAAATTGAGAATCGGTCCGGCACCCTGAATGCGCGCCGGAAACGCATAGTCCCTGCTCCGCAGCCGGATGCGGCGGCGCAGGTGTACCGCTCAAAAGGCGGAAGGCATCCGCTCCACTATAATCAGCGCACTTCTATAATAGTATGTCCTGAACTGTTCCGGAAGTAGAGAAAGGGTGAGCGCCGCGGACGGCGGTGCTGCTTGATGCAAAGCATAATCGGGGGGCAGATTCAGCCGTACTCTGAGGAAGGTGCTGAGCGGAATAGATATTCCAAAAAATCTTACAGAAAGGAAGGTACCTCTATGAGAATAGGATGGGGCAAACGTGTTGCAAGCGGAATCACGGCTGCGGCGATGGCGTTTACTTATCTGATGCCCTTCAACGGTATTCCCGCCGGGGCAGCAGATACGTACACTGTCGATGTATCGTATTTCGACAAGGACTCCAACCCCGCTCCGATTTCAGATGCGGCAGCAGGTTATCAGTACTATACATTAGTATCACTGAAAGACGGCGACGGCACTCTGGTCGGATGGGCAGCGGAACCGCTCGATATTACGGGCACGTCAGACAGCCAGACGTTCCAGACGTTCAAAGCGTGTGACACAAGCGGCGTCCCCGGCGGCGATACATTTACCTATAATTCGGATGAATATACAGGCAGTGCCCGTATCTACCGGATTCTGGGAAGCGGCTTTGATCCTGATTCTGAAAATGCGTATCTGGATCTGACGGAATCCGACCGCGGTATTGCGGTTGATACTGTTCCCGGATATTCGTTTACGAATACGAAAAAAGGCGAAGACGGCGCCGCAGGACGCGATATTACCCTGACCCGCAGCGATGTTACCTATGCAATCGACATCAACTACGGGAAAGCAAAAATGTCCGAATATGAGCATATTTATCTGCTCGTAACGGCAAAGCATGACGAGGGTAATGAGCAGTACGAAGTTTACTACTTCACAAAGCTGAGTAATGACTTAACCCATATTGACGTTCAGACAGAAACAGAGTCTTTCTGGATGAATGCAGACGGAACTGCATATCAGTTCGGTGAGCACCGTGTCGGTCTCGGCGGAGCCGAGAACGTGAGCATGGAGCTCTATGTCTCAACGAGCGGTAACTACACCAAAAAGAGCGACCTCAAGGATTCCGACCAGAAACTCGGCGAGGGCGCACTGATTGCAGGCGGAAAGGTCGCCTTTGACAGCAAAGTCAATGCTTCGGGTGGCTATCAGGTTACGGAGTATGTGACCTTTGAGGATGTTTCCGTTTCAAATGACACGAACTTCCGCAAGATCCTCGGCAATGCCGTTAACTACGGTATCGTCGCGGATGAGTGGTTTAAGAAAATGCATGCCCAGACCAACTTTGCCGTCAACTACTATCAGTACAACGGCAACGTTGACCAGGATCTGACCGGCGAAAACGGCGGTAACATCTGGATCGGTCATGTCGTGGACTTTAAGGGCGCAACGGAATACGTTGAAGGCGAGACGAAAATCCTGACAGCCGCTGACGGCTACCTTGTAAACCTCGGTTCGAGCCACTGCGGTCCTGTTACCCTTCACCTGAATCCGGATAACATCCTGAAACCGGACGATCCGGGCGCAGGCTCTGATGTGACGCATCCTGTTGCCCTCACGGATAAGGGCAGACAGGTAGATTACGGCGGATGGGTTACGGTTCTTCCGACTGATCCCACGGAGACTGCCGGTGTTGTCAATTCGATGATTGAATACATGAAGGCGTCTTCTGAGAGTCTGGCGGCACATGAACCGACTCTGGATTCCTATAAACTGGGAGATAAGGTTTACGTTAACACAACTGCTTTCCCGGACGATGCGACCATCTACATCGACGGCGATAAGCTGCTTGAAATGGCCGGCGGCAAGATCGGCGGCGGTAATGTACTGCTCGAAATTAAGGAGAATCAGACGATCGTCTTCAATTTCGAGACCTCAACCGGTCCGATCAACCTCGCCGAAATGCTGATTAACTACCATTTCGCAGATGAAGCCGATTATGAGAAATTTGATTCGGCCGGAGCCGGCGCGCCGTACAAAACCAATACGGCACCGGCAACCAGCATGGGTCTCCGCAATGACTTCCTTGAAAAGCTGACAAAACAGCTTGTCTGGAACTTTGCAGGCGGCCAGACCGCGAATCTCGGTCCGGGAGCTGCGGGTATTTTCCTGAACCCGGATCCGGATGGCGAAACATACGTCCCGTCTACCTCCACCGGCTGGATTTGCACAGCAGGTTATGTCGAGAACAACGGCGACGAGTGGCACAATGTGTTCACCGAGCTGGATAAGGTTGTCGAAACCGGCTATCAGGTCGAGCTGAACAAGGTTGACAAAAACCATAACCCGCTGCCGGGCGCGACACTCGCAGTTTATGAGTATGACAGCGCAACCGGTACCGAAAAGCTCGTCAAGAGCATCGTAACCGGCGCTGAGAATCCCAACATTCTCACAGGGCTGCAAACCGGCAAGTATATCATCCGCGAGACCAAGGCACCGGACGGCTATGCGCTTGATACGGAAACCGAGTTTTACGTTGAAATCACCGAAGAAAAGGATACGCTTCAGTACAATGCGGCAGGTGACCATGCAGACTATACAAAGTCCGTTACGGTTACTGTCTACGAGGACGAGACGTTTACAACTCCGGGCGACCCTGTAAACTATTCTCCGTTTGAAATTCTTTCCAACGTATACAAGGATTCCAACGATTACGAGTATACCTTTGCAATCGGCGAACATGAGACGATTATCATCAAAAAAGACGGACAGCAGCTTTCCGATTCGGATGGCAATCTGTATTCCTTTAAGCTGAATCCTGAAGGCCGTACTATTATATATAGAAACGGCGAGGAGATCAGAGGATACAGCTTCGGCTTTGAAACAGAAGACGAAGCCGACGGTGAGGTTGTTTCCGTTTATAAGGGCAGAGATCGTCTCGACCCGACGCTTCCGGAAGAGGAACTCGATGATATTTTCTCTGACCCGGTTGTCACAGAAGGCATTTATCAGTATCTGCTTCACGATGCAGGCGTTGAGAACACCAAAACCGTTTATTACGGCGATGAGCCGGTTACGGCAAACAACGGCGTCTACACTGTTGAAGGCAGAAGATACAATGTCAGACAGGCGGCGGACGGCAGTATTCGTTCTGTAACGGCTGTTCTGAACGGCAACTACGGCAACTACAGTTTCCCGTATTTTAACCTGACAAAAGACAATGATGAACTGACACTTTCTTATTATCAGAATGGGTACAATACCTGGAGGCCGGAGTACAGCACTCTGACAGCATCGGCAGTTCTGACAGATAACGGTGACGGTACAGCAACCGGCGATCTGGATGGCTGGGGCAATGTTACAGTCCGATTCAGAGCCGGAGCGAACAATGATTATGTCATTCAAGAGGTCAGAGTAAACGACTCGTTGTTTAATGTCAAGATTTACAACTACATCGTTTCCAAGGGCCTTGACATTCTTGCTACAACCATTAACATCAGCAAGAAACTTACGACACCATTTGAATTTAAGAACGAAGATGCTTACACAATCAAGAAGGTTGACAATCACGGCAGACCCCTGAAGGGCGCCGTACTGGAACTTCAGGAAGAAAAGTACCGCATCAACAAAGAGGACAATTCGATTAGCGGGCAGACATCTGCCGGCAGAAATGTCCTGACATGGGACAGCCAGAACTCCAGTACAACATTTGAACTGAAAGACCTCGGCAGCTCGGAAAAGTATATCGGCTCATATTCTCAGGGCGAAGCAAACTGGAAACCCAGACTCGGTCCGGAAAGCGGAGCGGAATATGATGCAAAGGATTATGATTATACATACTACCGACTGACTGAGACACAGGTTCCGGAGGGTTATACACTTTCCGAAACCGATACGATCATCGCAAAGCTGATCGTGCGTGCATATGGATACGGCGGACCGCAGACGCTGGAAACGCATATCTATAAGCTGGAAGTTCCTTACGGTGAAGAAGTCACAGAACCGCTGTTCAATGATGATTTCAGCATCAACGAAGCGTGGACGGAAGTTCAGCAGGACAGCGCGGACAGCAGAACCTTCACTGTTGCCAATGCACTCATTACCGCTGATGTTTCGGCAAAGAAGATTGACGCCGATACCGAAGAACAGATCGGCGGCGCGACATTCTCTCTCTTCCGCTATATTGGCGGAGACGATGTCCACAATCCGTGGCTCGCTGATTACACCTTTGACGCGGAAGGCACCATAGACCTTCAGAGCCAACTCAACAACGACGACCTCGTCGCGGGCATTTACTACTTCGTTGAGACAAAAGCTCCGGAAGGCTATGACGACTCGCTCGTGAAGAACAAGACACCGCTGTACTTCACAGTTCTGGATGACAGAACAGTATATCTCGGCAAACCCGAAGACCCGACAGTCTTCCCTGTCGCTGTTGAGAAATCCGGTTCGGATGATGCACCGAATTATACCATTTCGACATCCGATTCGGTTGAGAAGGTTGAAAAGATTGTTGTGAAAGTAAACAAGGAGGCGGATATTGCCAATGTTACGACTCCGGCTGACGCTTACGACATTGCCTTCAGCGACAATACTTACACCATCACACCGAACAGCGAAGAAAATGCAACCTTCAAATCGCTTGTACTTGGTTCGGCACAAAATCTGACCGTTACCAAGGATGCGACTACTAATCCGAATGCGCCGTCCTACACCATCAAATATGACGGCGGCACGATTCCGAAGGTCACCAAGATCACTGTTCATACGGAAAATATCGGTAACGGTTATGTCACCGCGGATGGTTTCGGATCGGCACAAAGCGGCAATGAATGGGTTCTCACTCCGTATAATGGTTCCGCAGACGTTGTGTCTGTCAAAGCCGGATCGTATCACAGCGATGATCCGGATTCCGTTAAGGTTATTGATGCAACAATCGAGACTGCTGACGGATTGCGGTATACGACCGCTGCATCGGCCGGAGAACCGCTTGAAGTAATCTCTGTCGAGATTACCACAACGGACGGCAAGACCTACACTTCTGCCGTTACCGCTCCGGTCAAGAACCCGATTACTTCTGATGATGAAGAGATCGCGCAGTACATCCTCAAGGAAGGCGACGTCAATGACGGTTACGTCTTCTCGATCCGCAACGCGAAGAAGCCGGGTGCGAAACTGAGCATCGGTAAGGTTAATGCTGCAAACACCACTGAGTTTGTTGCAGGCGCAACAATTGAACTCTATAAGGTCACTGGCGGCGAAGAAGACCTCCTTGTTCAGAAGATTGAGTCTACGCCGGAAGAAGGCGTGACGGAGATCACCGAGGAGCTCCTGCCCGGCACTTACTACCTCATTGAGACGAAAGTACCGGACGACTGCCTTGAGGATCAGCTGAATGTCAAGCAGTACTTCACAGTCAAGGAAGACCTTACTATTATGAAGGGCATTCCTGTGATTCCGGAAAGCAAGGTCAAGGAAATCGGCAACGATACAACCGGAATCAAGTACAACAACGGCGCAGTTCAGCAGGCAGTCATTAACAGCACAGAGTTGTTTGAAGGCCATACCGGAAAGCTCACGTCTATTGAATTCTTCATGGATGCAGCATCCGGCGGACTGCATCTGGTAACATGGGGCGGCTACACCTTCCGCGATCCGGACAGCATCGTGACTGAAAACGGTGAATCCGGTCTTGTCGCGACCGTTACTTATACGGACGGCGCAACCGCAGAAGAAGCGAACGGCGCATTGTTCCAGACAGATGACTGGGATAACGGCAAAATTACAGGCTATGCCGCACACTTCACAGACGATAGTGAAGAAGATCAGCCCGAGGCAGAATTTGCGGAAAATGCTCTGGATATCTCCGAGCCGGATGAGACCAGCGGCGTAATTACCGTATTGCTGCCCAATACCAAGGGCTCCGGCATTGTCATCAGCAAGGAAACCCTCGGCGGCGAGGCACTTGCGGATGGCAACATCGCAAAGTATACCCTGACCTTTGTTGCGGCCGACGGCGAAGGCGTAACGAAGAACTTTGAAGGCGTGAAGGTCAACGACGAGGAAGTCGAAGGCGGCGCTGACAAGACCTCCGTTGAGATCGAAGGCAACAGCATCAAGGTCGAAGGCCTCAAGGACGGCACCTACACCCTGAAGGAAACCGTTGCTCCGGACGGCTACACCGTTGTGGAGTCCGAGTTCACCTTTAAGGTAAAGGACGGCGTCATTGACAGCGAAAGCATTACTGCCCAGACAACCGGCGAAACCAGAGTGGCAGGCATCACTGCTACCAGTGAGAAGAAGATTGTCGTCGTGGATGACATTTCTACGATCAACGTCAGCAAGGAAGCACTCGGCGGCGAGTCTATTGATGATGACAACACCGCAGAGTACCGCCTCACCTTCGTCGAAGCCGGCAGAGAGGATGCAGACGCTGACTTTGATGGAGTAACCGCGAAGAACGGTGAAACTGAAGTCACACTGACAAAGGGTGCCGAGAATGGCAAGAACTATGTCGAATTCAGCGGCAACTCAGTTGATCTGACCGGTCTGAAAGACGGCACTTACACATTGAAGGAAACTGTTGCTCCGGACGGCTACACCGTCGTAGAGTCTGAGTTTACCTTCACCATCGTGAACGGTGTCATTGATACCGAAAACGTGGAGGCAATCACAAACGGCGACAATGAAGAGATCATCGGTACCGATGGCAATTCTAAGATTGTTGTCAAGGATGACATTTCCACGATCAATGTCAGCAAGGAAGCACTCGGCGGCAAGGCGCTTGATGAAGGCCAGATTGCAGAATACAGCCTTACCTTTGTCGAAGCCGGCAGAGAGGATGCGACCGCTGACTTTGAGAATGTCAAGATCAACAATAAGACAGACTACGAGGTCAAGACCGATGCAGACGGCAAGAATTATGTCGAATTCAGCGGCAACAGCGTCGATCTGACCGGTCTGAAAGACGGCACCTACACTTTGAAGGAAACCGTTGCTCCGGATGGCTACACCCTCGTGGAGTCTGCGTTCACCTTCACGATCAAGGATGGCGTTATCGACACCAACAGCGTAAAGGCAACCACGACCGGCGATACAGCAGGCGTGATGCTCGGTGTCAAGGACGAAGAGACAGGCGAGGCAGACAATACGCAAATTATTGTTCTGGATGCTGCGTCTACCATTACGATCGACAAGAAAGCACTGGACAACACAAAGACGATTGATGACAACAACAAGGCGTTGTTCAAGCTTTACAGCACCTACACCGTAGAGATCACCGATGCTGAGACCGGCGACAAGAAGACAGTTTCTGTCCTCGAACTGATCGAAGCAGAAGGATCCAAGCGCGAACTGAAGGAAGATGAAAACGGCAAGTACATCGAGTTCGAGGGCAACACCGCAAATCTCGTTGGCATCCGCGACGGCGAATACAAGCTCGTTGAGTCTGTTGCACCGCTCGGATACAAGACCGTTGACTCTGCATTCACGTTCGTAATTGAGAACGGCGTCATTTCCCGCAGCAGCGCTGTTACAAACGGCGATACGCAGGTGATTACGCAGAACGGCGAAACCCGCATTGTCGTTCTGGACGACGCATCCCTGATCAAGATCAACAAAGAGGATCTCGGCGGAAATATCCTTTCCGACGATATCCCGGCAACATTCCGTCTCTACTCGAAGGATACCATGGAAATCACAGAGAACGGCGAAACCGTCAATGTTTCGATCCTCAAGGATGCCATGGCAAATAACGCGGAAAAAACAGTTTCCTTCGACGAAGAGACCCAGTCCTACTTCATCGAGTTCAACGGCAACCAGGCTGAGCTCGTCATCAGAGACGGCGGCTATGAGCTCGAAGAAATCGCTGCTCCGGACGGCTATACCAAGGTTACATCCCGCTTCTCCTTCACAATCGAAGGCGGCGTGATTAAGACCAGCCAGGCAGTCAGCGACGGCGACACCGAAGTCATCTACGCAAACGGCGAGGAAGAGATCATCGTGAAAGACGCGATCTCGACCATCAACGTCAGCAAGAAGGCACTCAATGATGACAATACCGAGCATGAACTCGGCGACTCTGATTCTGAGCAGGCCAACTATGAGCTGAGCGGCGATGCCGATAAGCTCGTCGGCGTTAAGGTCAACGGCGTAGAAATCACGGCAAATGATATTGTTGACGGCGTTTACAAGTTCTCCGGCAATGACGTGACCTTTGAAGGTCTGAAGGACGGCAGCTACACCCTGAAGGAAGTAGTCGCACCGGACGGCTTCACAACGGTTACGACCACATTCAAGTTCACCGTCGAGAACGGTGTCATCACCGATACCGAAGGCGAAACCGACGGCGAGATCGAAGTAGTCGATCTGACCGATGAAGAAGGCAACGTCATTCAGGAAGACGGAAAGATCATCTTCACCGACAAGGCTTCCGTTATCAATGTCAACAAGAAGGACAACAAGGGCGCTGATCTTGCAAATGCATGGCTGAAGCTGACTCTGACTGCACCTTCTGACAAGAATCCGAACGCAAACCTGACAGACATTAAGCTGAAGAATGTTACCAGAGAGCGCGCAGACGCTGACGGTAACCCCGCAAAAGCAAATGAGATCATCTGGAAGTCCGGCACGGAGGGAGCAATCTTCACAATGCTTCCGGACGGCACCTACAAGCTCGAAGAGCTCAAGACTCCGGATGAGACCTACATTCTCGCAGCAGCTACCACCTTCGTGATTGAGCAGGGTGTTATCACCAAGATCAACGATGAAAAGCTTAAGGCAAGTACCGATACGCTCAATGTGATCAACAGCAAACTCGGCGAAATCACGATCAAGAAGACTGACATGACTGACAACCAGAAAGAGTTGGCAGGTGCAGTGCTTGAGCTGTATGACAGCGAGGACAATCTCATTGATACCCACATCTCCGGCGAAGAAGAATGGGTTGTTACCCTGAAGGAAGGTACCTACAAGATCGTAGAGACCACCGCTCCGGACGGATACACCATTAAGGCTGAAACTACCTTTGAAGTCAATGACAAGGGCAATGTAACAAAGATCGACGGCACCGAAGTGACGGATAACATCGTTCTCGTTGAGGACGCTCCGTCTACGATCGTGCTCGACAAGACCGCGTTCGACGCTGTTGCCATCGAAGACAAGGCTGAGTTCAAGCTGACATTCGTAAGCAGCAGCCGCACCGAAACCGATGCGGACGGCAACGAAACGGCCAAGAAGGCTGATTTCGAGGGCGTTACGGTGAACGGCGAGAGCGCAAGCAAGCTCCTGTATGCCGACGACGAAGGCACAGTGCATGACAATGTACTCACATTCACGGGCAATTCGGCTACATTCCTGAATCTGAAGGACGGTATCTACGAGCTCGAAGAGACCGCAGCACCGGACGGCTTTACCGTCGTATCCACATTCAGATTCACCATCGACCAGGGCATTATTACCGCACATTCTGCTGTTACAAACGGCAACGTCGTTAAGACTGATAACGGTCTGCGCATCGAAGATGCTGTATCGACGATCACCATTGATAAGGCAGCATTCGGCAGCGAGGCTCTGGACGAGAACAACAAGGCAGAATTCAAGCTCTACAGCGACGAGACCGTTGAGATCACCGATGCTGAGACCGGCGACAAGAAGACAGTTTCTGTCCTCGAACTGATCGAAGCAGAAGGATCGAAGCGCGAAGTCAAGGAAGACGAAAACGGCAAGTACATCGAGTTCGACGGAAATTCCGCAGAGCTCGTCGGTATGCGTGACGGAGTGTATACGCTCGAAGAAGCAGCAGCTCCGGATGGCTTTACTGTCGTTTCCACATTCAAGTTCACCGTCGAGAACGGCGTCGTTGACTCCGATTCGATTGAGGGCGCATCGACAGGACAGGTTGAGGTTACCGAGACCGGTCTGAAGATCCTTGACAAGATTTCTACAATTGAGATTTCTAAGAAGGGTCTGAATGACGAGGACGAGGAAATTGACCTCGACGAAGACAACCAGGTCAGCTACAAGCTCTATGCAGAGGATGAGGATCAGCTCAAAGAACTGAAAGTCGGTAAGAACGGCGATGAAGAAGTTACCGTGAAGTTCGATGAGGAAAA
>Ga0247608_10001884_pt1 | contig 27843 bp, 30 predicted proteins | sample 176DNAGHGlowgp2_FD_193490 | JGI IMG/M metagenome (GOLD analysis project Ga0247608, IMG submission 193490) | Sheep rumen microbial communities from Palmerston North, Manawatu-Wanganui, New Zealand - 1766 DNA GHGlow gp2 | ecosystem: Host-associated > Mammals > Digestive system > Stomach > Rumen ... | reverse complement strand
TTTGTATTATCATTTATATTAATTTTATGAACATATTTAGAATCTCTTTGATGATGATTTATGTTTGTATTGTTTTTCATAGTTGTGTCATTTGTAATTCCATTGTTTGCATCAACACAACACATCATCTGCATTCCAAGACATATTCCTAGAATTGGCATGTTTTTTTCTAATGCATATTTGTAAATAACTTCGTCAAATTCAAACCACTTATATCCACCAGGAATTAATAATCCATCACACATATTTAACATAGATTTTAAATCATTTTTTTCTTCTTCAGTCATTCTAGGAACATCCTTAGGCCTAACTGAATCGTATTCAACATCTTGATTTGGAACTATTAAAAAAGGAATTCCTCCTTTTTTAATAATTGCTTGTCTAGTTTTTTCCCAAATACATATTACTCTATCACCGTCACTATCAGTACATGTTCTACTGATTATTCCAATAATTGGTTTCATATAATCACCACTTATATATGTCTTACGTTTTCTTCTTGGTCTATTTTTTCATTCATTAATGTATATACATCTTCTAACATTTTATATTGAATAGAAAGTTTTAATGATGGATGAACAACAACTGCATCTCTATCCCAAGCAAATCTTGTTGCATCTATTTTTATTTCTCCGTTTGGTAAAACTATTGTTTTCTTCCCATTTTCATCAACTTTGACTTTTTCTTTTTGAGCTGCATCAATAAATGTCATTCTATTATGAGATCTATTTCCAGCCATAAAGAAAAATAATTGATTTATTGGATCTACAGTTAATTGAGTTCCTGTCCATCCAGCTGATGCTAGTGCTTTACCACTCATAGCGTGAAATAATTCTGAATTAGCTAAAATCGGATTTTTAGAATAACATAAGAATCCTAAATATTGAACGTACTTTTCTTTATCATCTTGTATATATTTTCTACCAGTTCTATTTTTAGCCATCATTTCAACATATTTGTTGTCAATTATTTGGCCACCCATAATTCCTTTTGCTAGATTAGTCATATCATTTACTGTTGAAAACATTCCAGCGTGTCCACTTAGTATTCCTTCTTGTTGACCCATTATTTGAGCTTTAGGATCATATACTATTCCTTTTTTAGCGCTTGTAGTAATTGCAAAATTACCATCTTTAAAATATTTACCATCTAGGTTTGTGCTTGCAACTCTATCTAATTTCATTTTAGGAACTAGTACATGTGTATCTTTCATGTTTAATTTATTTAATATGTTTTCTTCAACAAAATTATAGTAGTTCATGCTACTTGCATGCTCAATAACATATTTAAGTACCATCGCACCCATATCGGTATATGGGACTAAGTTTTCACTTTCTTTATTTACTTCTATATTAAATAATATTTGTTCTGCTTCTTCTCTTGAACTTGCTTTATCAACTCTACCATTTGTTTTAAGTGGAACTCCAAAAGATATTAAATCAAATATTGTAACACCTTTTAAATTTTTGAATTCAGGAGCATATTTTACTACTTCGTCATTTAAATTAATTACACCAGATTGTACTAATTTTAAAATACTTAGTGATGTAAATACTTTTGTAACCGATGCTAAATCAAAAATAGTATCTTCTGTCATCTTTTCTATATCTGGAACTATATTATTGTTTTCATCAAGTGTAACTTCTTGTCTATTTCCAATAACAACTGTTTCTTTATAATTGTTTGTTCCATAACTGAATACCATACCAGGTACCATTTCTTTTTTATAAATAAAATCATTTAAATTTTCTTCTATACCTGAGTTTTTGAAAAGTATATTTCTAATTTCATTTATTGATAAATCTTTATTACATAAATCAATAACAGGTTTTAATAGTTCATAATAATCCTTTTTGGAATATAATCCTTGTTGTTCTATGACAGCACCATTATTTTGGCTTTCATATAGATTATTTACATAATCTTCTAAATATTTTTCTAACATATTTTGCCTCCTATTTAGTTTCATTATATGTGATATAAATAATTTGTCAAGATAAAAGATTACATTTTTAATTTCGTAATCTTTTTTTATATATTTTATTTTACTGGTATATTAGATTTTTGAGTATCTACATCATTTACTAAATATTTATTTTTTAAAGTTTGAATTGTTCTTCTAATAGGAACTTCTTTTGAACTAAGGCTCATTGACTCATACGCAAGTTCACCAGCCCATTTTTCTTTATCATAGTATTCTAGTAAATATTTAAATGGAATAATGTTTTCATCATAAATTTGTATTGCTTGCGCTATAATATTTTTTGTTAATTCAAACTCAAATTCATTTGCAGGTTCAATTTCTACAAGTGATGTAAATATTTGTGTTGATACATCAAAAAACTTATGTGCAGCATCAACTAATTTTTTATCCTCACTTTTTTTATAATTCTCCATTATTGCACAACGATCATGGTATGCTTCATATGTGGAATAATCTTCAGTGTTATCCCTAACAAACCAGGTATTATCTAGATTTACAAATCCCATAATATTGTCCCCTCCTTTTTCCAGAATATTATACACGATATCATCTAAATGTCAAGTTTTTAATATATAATCCTCTATCATATTTATATCTCTCAATAATTTAATCAGCAACTAAATTATTCTATTTCACTTTACTTTTATGTAATTTATAATAATCTTCTTCTGACATTATATTTCTATATTCTATACTCTCACTTCCTAGAAAATTTTTTGTTTTTATTTGCTCATATGGTTTAAATCCTACCACATATAAAAAAATTATAAATTATGATAGATCTGTTTCTTCAAAAGATTATAATTTATTTACAACTAATTTAGCGAATATCAAAGAATTACTTGATAAAATTGAGGTATATAAACGTAATCTTAAGCCTCATAATAATAAGATTTTATCTATTTTTAAATAATTAGTATTTTATATTATAAAAAATGTTAGATGTAAAAGTTTCTTATTTTCTGATATAATTATTTTAATATAAAAAATATTTGTATTTTATGAAAATATGTGTTATTATACCTTTCAACAAGGAAGGAGTGTGATTAACATGATTATAGTAAATAATAAAAACAAATATTTAAATAATAATAGTGGGTTAGTTGCACTCTTTTTAACTATATAATTTTAAAGTATGTTACTGGCTCTCTATTATTAGAGGGTCTTTTTGTATTTAAAAGACCTAGAGAGGAGAGTAAATATGGAATTTATAATGCAAAACAAAAAATCAAATTATAATGAAATAATAGAAACTATTATTAATAATAAAAAAAGTGAAATATTTTCATTCTTCAATAGTGAAGAAATTGATTTACCAGTTACTATATATGTTTATAATAGCAAAGAAGATTTAGTTAATGGAATGAGAGAAAGAGGATATAAAAATGCTCCTCATTACATGTGTGCTTGTCAAAGAGATGAAGATAATTCATTAAATTTCTTTGAACCAAAGGATAATCCAGGTGAAAAAGAATGTACAAAGGAAGAGTATGAAAATGTTATATTTCATGAATTAATTCATTGTATTCAATTTAATTTATTTGGAACAACTCCTGAATGGATAAATGAAGGAATTGCTAAATATTTAGATGGAACATATAGTAAAGGAATTAAATGGTTATTAGAAAATTATATTAATAATAATTCTATTCCTAAACAAGAAGAAATAGAAAATGAATTTGGAATGCATGAATACGATAGTTATGATTATGCTTATTTGATGGTAAGTTTTCTAATTGAAACATTAGGTAAAGAAAACTTTGTAGAATTATTAAAAGATAAAAATAAATTAATTAGTATTAAAAATAATTTATTGAATAAAGCAATTAACTACTATAATTCAAAATATTTTAGTGACAGTTTAGATATATATTTAAATCAAGATATTGAAAATCCAATATATTTATTTCATGGTAGTCCAAATAAAATGAATAAAGTAGTACCCAAACAATCTCATGATTCAAATGGTATTGATAATAATATTGCAAATGCCGTATTCTTATTTCCATCTTTTTTAAAAGCTACTCCTTATGCATTTAAAGATACAATAAAAGCAAATAGTAATGGATTACATTGGAATTTTATAATACCAAATAGTAATGATTATCCATTAATGATAATGGAAAATGTTAATATTGAGAGTGATATTATAGGGTATATTTATGTATTTAAGAAAGATAATGATATGGTAAAAGATGATAATTCATTTCAATATAAGTGTTATAAAGAATTGATACCAATTGATGTCATAGAAGTAAATTATAGTGATTATTCTAATTATTATGAAGTTAAAAATAATGAATATAAAAGTTCAAATAGAAAAATGTAATAAATATTAAAAAAGGAGTTGATTTAATTGAAGAAGAGTATAATAAAGATGCCAACAGAATTATTAGAATATATGAGTGATTTTGAATATGAATGGATGGATAAAGATGGAAATTTTCATGATGAATTAATTCCAGAAATGTATGAAAAGTATTCTTTAATGTCACCTGAGGAAGTATTTGAAAATAAAAAAGGAATATGTGTAGATCAAACAGAGTTTGAAAGAGAATGGTTTTCTAAAAATAATTATAAACATAAAGTAATGGTAATCCAAATTAAAAGAGAAGAATCTAAACCAGGACATGCATTTTTAGTATACGAAGATAAGGGTGAATATTATTGGTTTGAAAATGCTTGGTATGATGAAAGAGGAATCCATGAATATGATTCTTATGAATTATTAATAGAAGATATTAAATCTAAATTTATAATTCAAAATAATATAACAGAGCAAGAAATAAGTTACATAGAAATATTTGAACAAAAAAAATATCCATATCACTTAAGTTATGAAGAGATGGATAAATACAATGGCTGATAAATTTTTAAATTAGAGAGGTCAAGGTGATATATATGAATGTGAATGATAACATTGATAAGAAGCAATGTATTGCAAATACATGTGAAAATTTATATAAAGAATGTTTATGGGAAATACCACAATTTGAAAATGATGAATTAATATGGGTATTAAATGGGTCAACTTTATGTAATTTTTTATATAATGTTGATAAAATAGATGGTAAAAATGTAAGTGAAGAATTTAAAAAACATTGTTATGAATTTATAAGACAACCTAAAGGTGATATAGATATTACATATAAAGCAGATAGACCTTTTAAATTTGATTTAAGTAATAAGTATATAATTGATTTTCAGTCCATTTCTGAAGAGCGTAGGACTTATAATTTTGTTGACCATAATTCAGAGTTATCTAAAAATGACTTTAGAGAATTATGTACTATGGAAACGAAAAATGGACTTAGATTTGTTGCTAAGAAACCCCAATATTTATTTTTATATAAATTTAAAGAATTTTTGGCAGTATATAATAAAGAAATAATAAGTGGCGATTTAAAATCAATTACTAACAAAAAGAAAAATATATTATCTGATGTCACAGTTCTATATAATATTGCACTTGCTTATTGTGGACAAGATGAATTAAATAGTGTACTTAATAATTTGATTAATATATCATCTTCTTTGAAAGAAATTTATGAGAAAAATACGGATGATTATTATGAATTAATTGAGGAATCTTTAAAAATAATAACTGATTTGGGTAATAGAGAAAAATGCAGGTAAATCAATGAAAAATATATTTAGAAAGAGTGTTATTTCGTGAAAAAATTATTAATGTTTTCAATTTTTGGATTTATTGCAACAGTTTTAGTTGGTTGTGAAGAAAAGAATAATGTTAACAAATTGAATTATGACGAAGTGCAAATTCCTAAAACAAAAATTGATAAGAAAAAATCAGATAATGATAGTGTTAAAAATTGGGATATAGTGCAATATCCGAGAATAAAAGAAGTTTATGATAGATTTATAGAAACGCTTAATTCAAATACCGTTAATTATGAAAAAATTATTTACAAAATAGATTTATATAATAATAACAAGGAATATAAGACTGTTAAAATTGTATTGAATCAGAACGAAGAAATTATTATGAAATTTAGTGATGATGGCGATTTATTAGTTCTTGAATTAAGTGGAAGTATGTCGCAAAATGGTAGTAAGGATTTTGAAAATTCAAAATTATCAATGGTGAAATTTGATTATTATAATTTTAATGACACTGAGGTATCTAATATACTGAATGCTATGGTAAAAGGTGAAGATTACATAATTGGAAATTACACTGTTACTTCTTCTTTATCACTTAATATATTTCTTATAACAGATCGTTCAAAAAATTAAAAGTTAATTATATGAGGATGTGATTTTATGCGTATAAATATATTTTTTAATAAAATGGTTGAAAAACTTAATTTGGGAAAAATAATTGAAGAACCTTCAAAAGTAACTGGTGGACTTACTCATAGAATGTTTAAAGTTGTTACTGATAAAGGAAGATATATTGTCAAATTATTAAATCCAAATATTATGAAAAGACCTACAGCAATGGGTAATTTTGATAGAGCTGATAGACTTGAAGAAGTATTGAAGAATAATGGTATAAGTGCTGTATATTCTTTAAAATTTAATAATAAGAAAATGCAAGAGATTGACGGGCAATATTTCTATGTATATGAGTGGTTTGATGGTAAATCACTTAAAGATGGAGAAATAACAAGTTATCATTGTGAAGAAATAGGTAAAGCATTAGCAAAAATTCATAATATAGATCTAAGAAATGAAAATAATAATTTCCATGAAAAAGAGATTGACTTTAAATACTATATTGATTTAGCAAAAGAAAAAGGATCACCTATATATGATTTAATATGTGATAAAGTTGGTATTTTAAATGAAAGTATGAGTAAGGGAAATGAGGCAATAAAACATTTGCCAAATTGCTCAGCTATTTGTCATAATGATATGGATTCTAAAAATGTAATGTGGTTAAATGATGAATATAAATTAATAGATTTAGAATGCTTAGGATACTCAAATCCATATTTGGAATTATATGAACTAGCATTATGCTGGTCTGGATATGAAAAATGTAATATTAACTTTGATTTATTTAAAACTTTTTTTAAAGCGTATTTTAATAATACTATGCTTGATAAAAATGTGAACTGGGAAAGTATTTACTATGCAAATAATGGAAGACTTGAGTGGTTAGAGTTTAATATAAAAAGGTCTTTAATGATTGAATGTGATTCACAAGAAGAACAAGAAATAGGTATTAACGAAGTTAAGGAAACTATTGAACATGTTGTATATTATGATAAAGTTAAAAATGATATATTAAAAAATATAAATGATTTAATTAAATAAAGTGGTGAGAATATTCAAAATTATATATGTACTAATAGAACAAAAGAATATAAAAATAGAGTAGAAAATATAATTAATAATTCTAAAAAAGAAATATTAGATTTTTTTGAATTTGATGATGATAGCAGATTTAATTTTAATGTTTATATTTATGACACTAATGAAGAATTAGTAAAAGGATTACAAACAAGAGGATTTAAAAAAGATCCTGATTATATGTGTGCTTGTACTAAAGGTGAAGATCATTCACTTAATTTCTATGAACCATTAGATAAATCAGATGTAGATTGGACAAAGGATGAATATGATAATGTTATATATCATGAATTGATACATGGTATACAATACTACATTTATGGTAAGCAACCAGAATGGTTAACAGAAGGAATTGCAAAATATTTAGACGGAATGTACAAAGAAGAAATAATATATAGTCATTTAGAAGATACATATAGTAATGAGTTAGAATATGTATTAAAAGAAAAAATTGATGTTGATAACCCTTTAAGTATGAATGAATTAGTAAATGAATTTAATGGATCTATTTCATATTATCATTCATATTTAATAGTTTCATACTTGATTGAAATAGAAGGTAAATCTGAATTTATTAAAAGAATATATGATAATAATTATATAAAAGAATTAGAAAATAGAGATTTAATTAATGAATCAATAAATTATTATATATACAAATTTAATATAAAAGTGAAGTGATGAATATGAAAAGAGTATTTTTAGTTGTACCAAGTATAGAAGATTTGAAATATAGAAAAATGTGGATGAATGATCCTAAAACTATGTCATATAATGCAGGATTTGATTTAGATTTAAAAGGTTATAATAAAGAGACAGGAACTATATCAAAGACTGATGATGAAATGTTAGATTGGTATAATAAATGGGTTAATAAAGAACCAGATAGATATTTTGCCTATATCCATTCTATAGATGAAAATGAATCAATTGGTGAAATTTATTATTATCTAGATGGTGATATTCATTCCATGGGAATATTAATTAGTGATAAGTATAGAGGAAAAGGATACTCTTATCTTGCATTATTAGCACTGGAAGAAGTGGCTTTTGAAAGAAACAATATTAATGAATTATCTGATATGATTCCGCTCAATAGAATTGGTGCAATTAAATTGTTTAAAAAAGCAGGATTTATTCATACAGAAAAAGAAGAAAAAGGTTTAAAGTTTGGTAAAGAAGAAATTTCAAAGCAATTGTTAATAACAAAAGAAATGTATTTTAAAAATAAGGAGGATATTGATTATGAATAAAGAGCAGATTGTAAGTATAATAAAGAAATATTTATCAGATAAGTTTGAATGTGATATTTCAGATTTAGATAAAAAAGGCATAAATGTAGTAAAAAATAATCAAAAAAGTAAATTAAAAATGTTATTATTTTATGATTTGATTTTGGTGTCTTCATCAGAAAATATGTATGATTATGTTTGCGAAAAATTAAGAAATAAAAATACTTATGAATTATTTGAGTTTCCGTTAGTATATGGACAATCAATTTATTTTATTCCTAACTTAAATAAATTATCTAAACAAGATGAAATATCTAAATATGATTTCAAATTATTTGATGGAAATACTAATGAAATTAACTTATCAAGTGGATTTGAAAATGCTATAACTTTTGAAGATGGTAAGTGTGTATCAGATATTGCATATTGTGCATATAAAGATGAACAAATTATTGGAGTTGCAGGTGCTGACAAGATAAATGATGATATTTGGGAAGTTGGTATAGAAGTATTACCAGAATATAGAAAAGATGGATTAGCAACTATACTAACTAAAAACTTAACATTAAAAATATTAGAAAAAGGTATAGTACCAATATGGAGTGCTTCAGTATCAAATATTGGATCACAAGCAGTTGCAACGAATAGTGATTATATTCCATTATGGATGGAAACTTTTGGAGATATTTTTGAAGAAAATTATGTATTTAAAGATATTACAAAAAATATAGAAATATAAAGGTATGTGATAGTATGGATATATATGAGTTAATGAAAAAAGTAAATGAATGGGTAAAGGAAATATTACAGGATAATTATGTTGGAGTTTATTTTCACGGCTCATTAAGATTAGAAAGTTTTAATCCTAATAAATCTGATTTAGATTTTATTATAGTTGTAAAAGAAAAAATAAATTTAGAAACAAAACAATTTATTTGGAACAAAATGTTAGAAAATGAAAAAATATTTCCTAAAAAAGGATTCGAATTCAGTGTTGTACTAGAGGATAATTGTAGAAATATAAAACATCCAATACCTTATGAACTTCACGGTAGCAGAGATTGGGTTGAAAGATATAAGGAAGATAAAACAATAGTTATCAATGATGATTATAAAGTTGACCCTGATCTAGCAAGTCATTTTAATGTTATTAATGTTCCTAATGATAAAATGGATTTTGGTAAGCCATCAAAAGAAGTGTTTGCAAAAGTACCAAAGGAATATGTCATAGATTCTACTTATTCAGATATATTAGATTGTGTACAAGAAATTACAAGTAATCCTATATATTGTATTTTAAATCTATGTAGATTTTATGCATTAATCAGAGATGATTTGACATTATCAAAATATGATGGTGGTAAATGGGCATTAGAAAATATGAACTCAAATTATAATGACGTCATTAAAAGTGCGATTGAAGATTATTTAAGTGATACAAGTAATATCTATGATAATGCAAGATTGAAAGAGTTTGCTTATGAAGCAATTGGTTTAATTAATGAATGTATAAGTGCTAATAAAATTAGATAATAAAACATAGATGGAGTTGAGATAGATGGAATATAAGATTTTAGAAGAACAAGATTTAGAACTTATGCTAGATTTTGTTGATGATGAAAATACTAAATATAGTATAGAAAATTTAAAGAAATATATAGATGAAAATAATAATTTTGGATTTATTGCAAAGTTAAATGAAAGAATAGTTGGCTTTGCATTTGGTTATATTTTATTAAAGCCAGATGGAAGAAAAGTATTCTATCTTGACGCTATTGATGTTATGCTAGATTATCAAGGTAAAGGTTATGGAACAGGTTTAATATCATTTGTACGTGATTATGTTAAAACTATTGATTGTTATAAAATGTATTTAATAACTAATAGAAGTAATGTTTCTGCTTGTAAATGTTACGAAAAAGCAGGTGGAATAAATAAAGCAGATGATGAAATTATTTATGTGTATGATTTTAAGGAGAAAAACTAATGGATATAAAAAAGATAAAGAAGAAAAAATAAGGAAGTGAATTATGATAAATAATTTTATAATTGAAAATAAAATTTGTTGTTTAGAAAGTATTCCTGAAGCTATGAATAAAATAGTTATTTATTGTCATGGATTTGGCGAAAGTAAAGAAAGAATAACACAACATAATGAAGTTTTGAATAAGAATAATATTGGAATCATTTCTTTTGATTTTCCATGCCATGGAAATGATCTATCTGATGATGATTGCTTTGGTTTGAGTAACTCTATATTATATTTAAATAAAGTAATTGAGTATGTAAAAAATAATTACAATGTTGCTATTTGTTTAATGGGGTCTAGTTTTGGTGGATACATAATTTTAAGTAGAATTAATAATATTGATGAGAAGTTTGATAAAGTATTTTTAAAATTTCCCGCAGTAAATTTCTTTGAATGTACTAAAAGAAGATTAAAAATTGACTTTGATTATTTTGAAAATAATAATTATTATGTATTTAACAATGGTAGAAAGATGTGTAAGAATTCTTTTGCAGAATTTTCAAATGATGATTTGATGAAAAGTTTTAATAAACATAATAATGAAATTTTTATTATACATGGAGATTTAGATAAGACAGTATTAATAGAAGATGTTAAATTCTTTTGCGAAAAATATGATATTAGTTTAGATATAATAATTGGTGCTGGACATGGAATGAAAGATTATTTAGATGTAGTAAATGAAAAAATGATTAAGGTTTTAAAAAAATAGTGTTTAATTTTGATAAAATAAAAGAGTATGGTAACAGCATTATAAATGATATGTTTATGTATTATGATAATATTTTAGATAATCATTAAAAGAAGTAATAATAAAAGTAAGGTGTTAAAATGAAGATAAAATTTAGATATATGACATTAGAAGAAGTTTCATTTGTTTTAGGATGGTCAGCTTTTCAAACAGATGGTATTTTACCTTTAAGTGAAGGGACATTCTATTTATATCCTGAGTTAAAGGATAATATTAGTATTTTAGAAGATGCAGATTACAGAAAAAAAATTAATATTATTAGTAAATTAATTAAAGAAAAGTATGATAATAGTATTAATGAATTTAATAATAAAAAAATTAAAGAACATTATCAAGATGTATGGTATAAATATAATGATCAATATTTTAAATCTTTATCAAATTATTTTAATGTGTCATTAAATAAAAATATTGATGCAACGATTGGTTTAATTCCAGTATGTCCAAGAGATATTGGTAATTTATCATTTTCAGTAGATTTGCAAGATGATGAAAGATTAATTGATACATGTATGCATGAATGTTGTCATTATTACTTTTTTGAAACTTGTAAAAAGATATTTAAAAATTTAAAAAATGAAGATTTTAATAATCCAAGTATGCTTTGGTATTTAAGTGAAATATCTATTGATGCTATATTAAATAGAGATGAATTTCAAAAATTATTTAAACATGATTTTAGAACATATGATAATTTTTATAACATAGAGATTAACGGGGAATGTATTGTTGATACTATAAAAAGAATATTTGATAATAATGATGTTGAAAGTTCTATTAAAATAGGTTTAAAGTATTTAAATGATAATAAACAAGAGTTTTTAAGAAAATGTAATGGAGAAAAAGTATTATAGGTTCTATAGTTAAAATATTTTAAACTAAAAAAAAGATATAATTTATATCTTTTTTTGGTTAATGTATTTTTTTACTAACGGAATTCTTTTTTTGTCTTTTTCTCTAGAACTATTTTCTAAATATTCTAAATAATTATGTATTTCTTGTAAGTAGTAATCTCCAATTTTTTCTTTAATTCCGTCCATATCGTCTAATACACATTCTACTTTTTCATTAACTTTATACCAACTATTTTCTTTTTCTTTTAAATCAAATTTTTGATTTAATTCATTCAATCCTTCGTTTGTGACTGCTATGTCTAAGTCATTAGCGCTTTCAAGTATTCCTCGTAAAACAAGTGCACCAGAAGATAGTACAGTAAAGTCATTAGGATTTAAGTTTAATGATTTTATTAATTCAATTAATTCTTTTTTTTTCAAATACAATCACTCCTTAAAAATATTCTATCATTTTAATAATTATTTTTCAAATTATATTTGTTCTTTTTAAAACTCTGTTATATAATATTAGTATAAGAATAAGGAGGGTAATATGCCAGCTAAAATATTAAACACAGATGAATTAAATAGAATAGATGCTTACTTTAGGGCATGTAACTATTTGTCGGTAGGACAATTATATTTACTTGATAATCCTTTATTAAAACGTCCTTTACAATTATCAGATGTAAAGAGTAATGTTGTAGGTCACTGGGGTACAACTCCAGGACAAAATTTTATTTATGTTCATTTAAATAGAGTTATAAAAAAATATGATTTAAATATGATTTATGTATCAGGTCCAGGTCATGGTGGACAGGCTGTTGTATCTAATGCATATTTAGAAGGAACATATAGTGAAGTGTATCCAAATATTACAGAAGATGAAGATGGACTTAAAAAATTATTTAAGCAATTTAGTTTCCCAGGAGGGATATCTAGCCATGTAGCACCTGAAACACCTGGTTCTATTAATGAAGGTGGTGAACTTGGATATAGTTTGTCTCATGCATATGGGGCTGTACTTGATAATCCAAATTTAATTGCAGCATGTGTTGTAGGAGATGGTGAGGCAGAAACTGGTCCTCTTGCTACATCTTGGCATTCTAATAAGTTTATTAATCCTATTACTGATGGAGCGGTTTTACCAATACTTCATTTAAATGGATATAAGATTGCGAATCCTACAGTACTTGCAAGAATTTCTGAATCAGAGTTAGATGCATATTTTAAGGGTTGTGGATACCATCCATATTATGTAAGTGGAAGTGATCCTAAGATAATGCATGAAAAAATGGCACAAGCTCTTGATAGAGCTATAAAGGATATAAAAAAAATATGGAAAAATGCTAGAAATAATGATGATACAGAAAGACCAATTTGGCCAATGATTATTCTTAAATCGCCTAAAGGTTGGACTGGGCCTAAAGAAATAGATGGTCGTGTTGTTGAAGGTAGTTTTAGATCACATCAAGTTCCGATATTAGTAAATGAGGAAAATAAAAAGAATATTAAATTATTGGAATCTTGGTTAAAAAGTTATAAACCAGAAGAATTATTTGATAAAAATGGTAGGTTAATTCCTGAGTTAAGAGAACTTGCTCCTATTGGCGATAAAAGAATGAGTGCTAGTAAATATGCTAATGGGGGAATATTATTAGAAGAATTAAGACTTCCTGATTTTAAAAAATATGGGGTTAATGTTAAGAAACCTGGTAGTACTACTGCACAAGATATGATGGAATTAGGTAAGTATATTTCTGATGTTGTAAAATTAAATGAAGATAAAAGAAACTTTAGAATTTTTGGTCCTGATGAAGCTTTATCTAATAGATTAAACTATGTATTTGATAATACTAATCGTCAATTTAATGGTGAAAGAATAAAGACTGATGAATTTTTATCAAGTGATGGAAGGGTAATGGATTCATTTTTATCTGAACATGCTTGTGAGGGATGGTTAGAGGGTTATCTTCTTACAGGTAGACATGGATTTATCCATAGTTATGAAGCGTTTGCTAGAATTATTGATTCTATGGTAAGTCAACATGCTAAGTGGTTAAAGGTAACTAAACAACTTCCTTGGAGAAGAGAAATTTCGTCTTTAAATATTATATTAACTTCTCATGCATGGCAACAAGATCATAATGGATTTACTCATCAAGATCCTGGATTTTTAAATCATATTGTTACAAAAAAAGCAGATACAGTTCGTATTTATTTGCCACCTGATGCAAACTGTTTAATATCTGTATTTGATCATTGTATTAAGAGTAAAAATTATATTAATACTATTGTTGCATCTAAACATCCTCGTCCACAATGGTTAACAATGGAACAAGCTATTAAACATTGTTCTCAAGGTATAAGTATTTGGGATTGGGCAAGTAATGATCAAAATGCTGAACCAGATATTGTTTTGGCTGGTTGTGGGGATACTCCGACATTAGAAATACTTGCTGCTACTATGATTTTAAGAAGTAATTTTCCTGAATTAAAAATTCGCGTTGTAAATGTTGTTGATTTAATGCGTTTACAATCAAGTGAAACTCATCCTCATGGATTAACTGATGAAGAGTATGATTCTATTTTTACAACAGATAAACCAATTATATTTGGATTCCATGGATATCCATCCTTAATTCATCAGTTAACATATAAAAGAAAAAATCAAGAATTACATGTACATGGTTATATAGAAGAAGGAACTATTACTACTCCATTTGATATGAGAGTACAAAATAAACTTGATAGATTTCATTTGGTAATTGATGCATTAAATTATTTACCTAAATTAGGAAATAAGGGTTCAAATTTAAATCAGTGGTGTAAGGATAAATTGGTTGAACATAAAGAATATATTAAAGAATATGGTATTGATTTAGAGGAAATTAGGAATTGGAAATGGAAAGACAAATAAGATATACTTATTTGTTTTTTTTTTTAAATACTAATTTTAACGTTTTGAGATACTTTTTTTACAGATGACTATTATCTGTTTAACAAAAATTAGCGTTTTGCTATAAAAAAATAACAAATGTCTAAAATCAGTATTTTGACCTCTTTTTTGCACTGTGATATAAAGAATGCGGAAAGGAGGAATGTATGAAAAATATTGTTTTACTTGGAGCACCACGCTCTGGAAAGAGTACTTTTTCAAGAATTTTATTAAATAATTTTTGTAATTATAATATTATACAGGGTGATATAATTAGGCAATTGTATTCATTTATACAGTATAATAATCCTGTTAGCATGAAAGGGAGTACCGCTACTGTTGTAATTAATAAAGAAGATATAAAAAATATGATACGTTATTTTTTTGAATCATCTATTGAGTGTGAACCAGATTTAAGATTTATACTTGAAACGTGTGATTTAAAGATAAAAGATGCTTGTAAATATGCTAGAAAAGGATATATTGTAATAGCATTTGAATATCCAGATATTACAGTTGAACAAGGAGTAGAAAATTTAGAAAAATATGATACAATTAAAGATTGGACTTATATAGAAAGCCCATTTAAAAAGAAAATGTTTATATCTAGTTATATTGCAGAAAGTAAATACTGGGAAAAAAATTGCAAAAAACATGGAATTAAATTTGTTAATACAAAAGGAGATAGAAATAAAATATTTAGTGAGTTATTAGAATGGGTAAAAGAAAATATTGAATAGTAGTTTTATTAATGTTGCAAATACTTTTTAATGTAAAAAATATGTGATATAATCATGTGTTAGGAAGTGATTAATTTGAAAACTGTATTAATAACTGGAGCTAGTCGTGGTATAGGAGCAGCAACTGCTCGTGTTTATGCTTCTCATGGATATAATGTAATTATAAATTTTTTAAATTCAAAAGTTGAAGCAGAACAATTAAGTGATGAATTAAAAAATAATTATAATGCTGATACATTAATAATTAAGTGTGATGTATCAAAAGAAAATGAAGTAAAAGAAATGGTTAATGAAGTTATTACTAAATTTGGTAAAATAGATGTTTTAGTAAATAATGCGGGTATTGCTATAGATACTTTATTTGAAGATAAAACTGTGGAAAACTTTAGAAAAACAATAGATGTTAATTTAATTGGAACTTTTTTAGTAAGTAAGTATGTTGGAGAATATATGAAAAAGCAAGAATATGGAAGTATTATAAATGTTTCATCTACTAATGGTATAGATACTTATTATCCTATGAGTTTAGATTATGATGCATCAAAAGCTGGTGTTATTTCTTTAACTCATAATTTATCTATTGAGTATTCACCTAATATCAGAGTTAATGCAGTAGCGCCTGGTTGGGTAAATACGGATATGAATAAAGAGTTAGATAATGAATTTATAAATGAAGAAAATAAGAAAATATTATTAAATAGATTTGCTGACCCTAAAGAGATAGCTAATGTTATATATTTTTTAGGTAGTGATGAATCTAGTTATATAAATAATACAATAATTAGAGTAGATGGAGGATTCTATGTATAGTGAATTTGGAATAAGTGAAGAAATAGAATCATTAATGAATTCTTGTGAGAATGAATTAAAAGATATTTTTAGTGATATTGATAAAATAGAACATATTAATAGTTTAAAAGTATTAAGTGCATTTAAAAAGGAAAAGGTTGAGGTTGCTCATTTTAATGGTACAACAGGATATGGATATAATGATTTAGGAAGAGATATAATAGAAAATATATATTGTGATATTTTTAAATGTGAAGATGCTTTAGTAAGAACTCAGTTTATATCTGGTACTCACGCTTTAACAGTGGCTTTATTTAGTGTTTTACGTCCAAATGATACATTATTAAGTATAAGTGGTAAACCATATGATACACTTGATGAGGTAATTGGAATAAAGGAAAATAATAGTTCTTTAAAATCATTTGGAGTTAATTATGATCAAATAGATTTAATTGATGATGATTTTGATTATGAGGGTATTGAAAATAGATTAAAAAAATCTTTTGTTAAATTAATTGAAATTCAAAGATCTAAAGGATATTCTACAAGAAAAAGTATAGGAATAGATAAAATAGAAAAGGTTATATCATTAATTAAAAAGGTAAGTCCTAATACAGTTGTAATGATAGATAATTGTTACTGTGAGTTTGTTGATATTAAAGAACCAACTGAAGTTGGAGCAGATATGGTAGTTGGATCATTAATTAAAAATTTAGGTGGTGGTATAGCACCTAATGGAGCATATATAGTTGGAAGAAAAGATTTAATTGAACTAGCTTCTGAAAGATTAACTGTTCCAGGTGAGGGTAAAGAAGTTGGACCAACAATGGATATGAATAAGCTGTTGTTACAAGGACTATTCTTTTCACCAAGTGTTGTAGCTAGTGCTTTAAAAACTGGTATTTTAGCGAGTATAATGTTAGAAAAACTTGGATTTGAAGTTGAACCTAGATATATTGAAAAAAGAGTAGATATTGTTCAAAATATAATATTCCACGATAAAGATAAACTAATTAAATATGTTCAAGGTATACAAGCAGCTTCCCCTATTGATTCTTTTGTTGTTCCTATTGCTTGGGATATGCCTGGATATACTGATCCAGTTATTATGGCTGCAGGTACTTTTAATCAAGGATCTTCTATTGAATTATCATGTGATGGTCCAATAAGAGAACCTTTCATTGCGTATATGCAAGGTGGACTTACATATAATTATGGCAAAATAGGTGTTATGAAGGCTATTTCAAATATAGTTGGTGAATAAAATGGATGAGTATGTAAAAGAATTAGTTAAAGATGTTGATTTTGAGTACTACATGAAAAAGAATGTAGGTAATGGTATATATTTAAGTGATGAAGAAGTAAGTATTTTAAATATGTATAATATTGATTATAAAAATGTTAAGGATATAAATGAATTAATATATAAAATAGATGAATATCTTGAAGATGAAGATATAGAAGAATTAGAATGGCTTGCAAGTAATTTAGCAGAAACTAATTACTATCAAAATACTAATAAATAGGGAGGATAAATGAAAGTAACAATTTTAGGTGCTGGTGCATATGCATTAGCGTTATCATCAAATATAAAAAAAGAATATAATGTTGTATTGTGGACAAAGTTTGAAGAAGAAAAAGAATTACTTATGAAGAAAAAAGGTAATGATAATGTATTACCTGGATATAAAATTAGTAGTAATGTGAGTATAACTACTAATATGGAAGAAGCTGTAAATGGTTCTGATTTAATTATTATTGCTGTACCTGCGCCAGTTGTGCATGATATTACTTTAGAACTTAAAAAATATTTTAAAAGTAATCAACATATTTGTATAGCATCAAAGGGTATTGAAGAAAAGACATATTTATTTGTTTATGATATATTTACTAAGGTTATTAAAACAAGAAATGTTTCTGTTATTTCAGGACCTTCATTTGCAATTGATATGTGTAATAATCATCCAACAGGATTAACACTTGCTACAAGAAGTACTAAAACTGAATTTGTTGTTAGAAATGTATTTAATAGTGATAATTTAAAATTAAGGGTTACAAGAGATGTAATTGGTGTAGAAATTTGTGGTTCAATAAAAAATGTTATAGCAATAGGTGCTGGTATTTTAGAAGGAATGGGATATTCTGAATCTACGCGTGCTATGTATGTTACTGAATCATTGCATGATATTAAGGGGTTAATTAAAGCATTAGGTGGCAATCCAAAAACAATTTTGTCGTATGCTGGATTTGGTGATTTAATGCTTACTGCTACTAGTACAAAGAGTAGAAATTATAAATTTGGTGTAATGATAGGTAAAAGAACACATAAAAATATAATAGATGAATATAAAAATAGTACAACAGTAGAAGGTATTAATACATTAAATTCGATATATAAACTACTAAAAAAGAAAAAAGTTGATATGAAAATAATCGATTTATTATATGATATTGTTTATAAAGATGTAGATATAGATAATCTTGTGAAGTTCTTAATTAATAAGGCATAACTCGTAATTTAAGTGCGTAATTTGACTTTGAGGGGTTATTATGGTATAATTTATTTGTTTCCCCAATTATGAGAGGTGAAAGAAATTGGAACTGAGTTGGAGGGAATTTAGAAATTTTCTTGTAGGGATATTTGTTTTAACAATAGGTATTTTCTTAATTGGAAAGGCAAATGCTTGGATTGATGAAAATGATGTTGTTGAAAGTAATTTGATATATAAACAAGGTATTCCAAATGAAATGGTAGCAGTTAAAACTGAGACTAAAGAAGAAAATCTAGAACCCGAAAATAATGATATAGTCGCTGATAGTAACGATGAAGTAAGTGAGGTTTCTTCTGTAGAAACTGAACCAAAGGCTGAAATTGTATATGATGGTCTTACAATGGAAGAGTTGAGTGCTAAGTTAAACCGTTCAATGAATTCAACAATAGCTGGTTATGGAGAATTATACGCAAGTTATTCTTTAGAATTAGGGTTGGATCCATATTTAGCGTTAGCTATTACACTACATGAAACTGGATGTAAGTGGGAATGTAGTACATTAGTTAAAGCATGTAATAATGTTGGGGGAATGAAAGGACAACCTAGCTGTGGAAATGGAAGTTATAAGGCTTTTGCCACACTTGAGGACGGTATAAAAGGTTATTTGAATAATTTATACAACAATTATTATGCACAAGGTTTAACAACTCCAGAAACTATTGGACCAAAGTATGCAGGAAGTAGTGAATGGCCTGCAAAAATCAATTACTATATCAGTGCGATAAAAGCAAATTAAATTTGTGAACCAAAAGTATAGATACTATCTATACTTTTTATATTTTAATTTGATATTTTTCTTTTAAAAAATTATTATGTGTGTTATATTTATAATAATAAATGGTTTTGGATTTATGGAGGGATATTAAATGGTTAATTTAAATAATGATGAAAAACTAAACTTAATCTTTTATAGCCCAAGTATATGGAAAGAGAAAATTGACTTTACTGATGAAGATTATGAATTATATATTGATTTTGGTTATGATATAGGTCAATTAACACTTGACAATTTATCTAATGTTTGTACTGCTGATGAAATAGATGCATTTAAACTAAAGATGAATTATGTTGATTCAAATGATGAATTTGAAAGTAAACTTAATTATTCATTTATTTCTAAGGATGATTTTATTTATGAAACAATAAAAAAAGTTAAAAAAGAGTTAAAATTTAAAAAGAATTTATATGTTGAAAAATTTAATTCAATTTCAAATGAAGAAATACTAAATTATTTATATATTGGAATTGTAAAAATGTATAATAAGGATTTTTTAAAACTATTACTTGGAATAATAGATGAAGATGCTGCAGTATTGGTTCTAAATGAGATTAAAAAAACCGATGGTATTTATATTGATAAAGAATGTAATATAAGTGAAAATAAGTTGTATAGTTTAATAAATTTTCCTAAAGAAAACAATGAAGAGACAGTAGATTATTTTAATATGTTGAAACCTTTAAGGTTTACTTCTTATAAAAATAATAATGGAGTGATTAAATTAAGTAAAAGTGAAGATGAAGTTCAATATGAATCTTATTTAGAAAAGGAAATGTTAATTAAATTTGATAGCTGTGAGTTTATTAAATTTATTAAAACACAATCAATAGAAATTGAATATTCATATAAGGAAAAAAATTATAAATACTATCCTGATTTTCAATTACTAACTTATGATAATCAATTGATAATTGTAGAAATAAAAAATATGTATGATATATGTGATAGTTTAAATATTGCAAAATACAATGCACTAAAAGAATTTTGTGATAGTAATGGATTTGGATATTTGATGGTTGATGATAAGGGTAATTCATTGGAAAAAATTAGTAAAATAAAAATTAATGAGATAAAGACTAAATCATTTATAAAACTTTTGAAATATAAAGGAAAACTTAATTACAGGGATTTTAAAAGTTTTAAGAAATTATATAAATTAACTATGAAGGAAATGGCAAAAATATTATTAGATAATGATGAAATAGAAATGAGAACTAGGCCATATTTTTATATAAAGTATAATGAACAAGGGTAAACAGAGATGTTTACTTTTTTGGTATAAATTAGAATGCTCTCTTCCCCCTGAAGAGCGCAATAATATAAAAATACCCACAAAATAAAGGGTTTAATTATATCAAAATAGAATTAGGTACCAATTAGGTACCATTTTTATTTGAAAAACAAAATATTAATTAGAAATTATATGGATTTTAAAAAAGGAGAATTTTTACGCATAATAATTTGACATAATACTCAGCATAATTATTTAAAAAAGTTAAAAGTTATTGTATAATTAGATTAATATAGTATAATAAGCTTTTATAAGTGGTGGTGAAAAAAATGTATTCAAAAAAATTGGCTGTATCTAACATAATTTATGCTATTACTTCTTCTACAGAAATGCACTTTCAGGAGAAAATGTTTGAATTGATAGATACTATTTGTAAGTATAAAGGAGTTGAATTTGAAAGGGTACAACCTGCTAATGGTGATGCAAAAAATGACGGATGGATACCAGCAAAAAATATATATTTTGCAATGTATTCGCCAAGTGATAAAAACCTTTCACAAATTGCTCAAATAAATAATAAACTAAGCTCAGATTTAGATGGATTATGTGACCATGTCTATAACAAAGAACATTGGGGAGGATGTATTAATGAGTTTTATCTAATCGTTAATACACATGATAAAGAAATGCCTGCAGATCCTGACAGATTAAATGATAAAACTATTGCCGAAATTAAAAGTAAATATAATAAGGACTTTGTTGTCAAAGTTATGGCTGCTAAAAGCATAAGTAGTTATTTAATAGATTGTGATGAAAATTTGCTTGAAAAATTAAAAGTAGCGTTAGATGTTTACACTGTTGAACATGCTATTTCTATACCGGAAATTCATGATTTTATTGATGAATATGTAAGCTATTTGGCAATTCAAAATTTAGAATCAAATGGAACTGATTTTAATAGAATTCAAATAGATAAGAAGATAGATTTAAATAATTTACAAAATTTAAAGGAAAACATTATTAATAAGATGGATGCAGCTGAAAGAGTTGAAAAGTATTTGAATACAATGAATTCTGAAGGTTGGAATGATAATAGTTGGCTTGAGACAAAAAACTATGTAATAAGCAAATATAATGAACTTTCCAAGTCATATAGTGGTGAAGACTTATATAACAAACTATTAGATGAATTATTATGCAATGAAAAATTAATTGGATATAAATCTGTTATATTAGAAGCCATAGTGATTGATATTTTTATTAAATGTGATATTTTTGCAAAGGAGTGATAAAAATGGTTTTACCAGATAAATATACTGAACCTAATAATAGTTTATTTTATTTAGGATCTTATATTTTGAAAATTGTTGCCAGTAAAAAATTGGAACTTGCAGAAATATGGATTAAATTTAAGAAAGAAACATCTAATACTGTATCATATAATAGATTTTTACAAACTTTAATTTATTTGTATAGTATTGGTTCAATAACATATACAGAAGAAGGTGAAATATATAATGAAAATATTAAATATTGAAATATATTCCCCAAGTCATGAATTATTACGTGAAGTTAAATTTAATGAAAAAGGTTTATCGGTAATATATGGAGATGTCGAAAAGCCAAAATCAGAAAATGAGACATCAAATAGTATTGGTAAAACAGTTTTGTTAAAGATGATTAATTTAGTATTTGGTGCCAAAAATAGTGGAAATGATACAATTAAAGGGTTAAATGATTATATTGTTAAAGCTACTGTAAAATTAGATAATGCAATACATAATGTTGAACTTACAATTGGTGATTCGAAAAATTACTATATTGATCATGAAAAATATACTTATACTAAGTATAAAGAAGCGTTGAATATTAAAAGAGATTTATTGAGTAAACAAATAATGCTAGAAAAAAGAAAAAATTTGATTTCAAATTTATCAACTAAGGCTAATAAAGAAGATATATCAACTGTTTTGAAATTATTATATTTAGATAATATCAATCTTGTCTTTAGAAAAATTAAAAAGTTACAAGATAATATTGACTTAATTGCTAAATTTAATAATTCAAATAAAGATGATGTAAAAAACGTAGAACGTGAATTATTTGATCTTGAAATGAAAAAAAAGAAAGTTGATTTTGAATTAGAATCATTAAGTGAAAGAATTAAAAAATTAAAAGTATCTGAGGAAATAAAAGATATATCTCAACAAAGAGTTGAATTAGATCAAAACATCAAATCTAAAAGTGAACTTGTTAAGATAAATAGTTTACGAATTGAGAACTATTCTCAATTAATAAATGATGCTAAAAAATCAGATATAACTGCTTTAGATGTAACTAAAATATATGAAAATGCTAAAATCGAAATTCCATCATTAATCAAGAAAAAACTTGAGGAAGTAGAAAAATTTTATCTAAGTCTATCTGAAGATAAGATTAATTTATACTCAAGGCAAATTTCAAATCTAGAGAAAAAAAACAAACAATTAATGCAAGAATTAGCTGTAGAAAGTGCTGAATTAGATAGATTATCAGAAATAATATCTATAAATGCATCTGTGCTTGAAGCTATCAAAATATATGATTTGAAATCAAAAGAAAAGATGGATATAGATACATCTATTGCTGAAATAAATGGTAAAATGGCAAAGATAAATGATTCTAAAAATATTAAGTCCGAAATAGATGTCGAATTAATAAAATTGGAAGAAGAATTTAATGAAACTAAAGAATTAATAGGGAATTATAAAGAATTCATATATAAAATTGTTGGAAAAATATATGGTGATAATAGACAACCATATTTAAATATAAGTCCTACTGATTCTAACAGAAAATATAAAACTATGCCTGTAACTATTGAATTGAATTATGATGGTGATTCGGGAGAAGGATTAACTTCTTCAAAGTATCTAATTTTTGATTATCTTATAATGAATTATAATAATGAAATAAATGTTTTAATTGAAGATTCCTCATGTTTTGAAGCAATAGACAGGAGACAAATAAAGAATATAATTAATGAGGGAATAGATATATCAAATAAAAAAGATAAACAATATATTATTTCATTAAATAAATACTTGCTAGATGATAGCGAATTTATTAAAGATTATATTGTAGTGTCACTTAATGAAAATGATACATTGTTAAATATAAAATTTTAGTTGATTTTGTTGTTAAAATTAATTATTTTTAATTTATAGTGATATGAGATGAAAAAAGACTAGGAGAAATCCTAGTTTTTAATTTAATTTGTCTATAAGCTCAACTATTTCGTTTAATGCTGAATTAAACAGATGTGTATAAGTGTTTAATGTTTCTTCTATTTTAGTATGACCTAGATATTTAGCCACTACAGTAATATTAGCTCCATTATTAACAAGTAGAGACGCACATGAGTGTCTGAAATCATGGATCCTAATTTGAGGTACATCAGCTAATTTACAGTTACGATTTTTTCTTGCTGTAATAGTATTACTTGCAACAGGAAAAGCATCACCAATAACAAAGTAATCATCATTAAATCCATACTCTTTAGATACCTCGTTTTTGAGCATTTTAAGGTCGTTTAAGAGAACTTTGTTAAGTGGTAGGGTTCTTATACTACTTTTAGTCTTTGGAGTGGAGAATTGGAACTCTTTAACGGAACCACCACGGTCTGTAATTTGCTTTTTAACTGCTAAAGTTTTATTAGCAAGATCTATGTTTCTCCAAGTTAATCCTCTAAGTTCACCTTTTCTTAATCCACAATAGTAGAGTATTTCAAACATAACTTTCTTTTGTAAATCATCTTCAACAGAAATAAATTGTTTCCATTGATCGTAAGTAAAATACATCATCTCTTTTGGGATATCAGAAGCATTACTAAACTTAGTCATTTTATTATAAACTTTATTAAGATTAAAATCATACCAGGTCATAGCAAAGTTTAATACTGATTTTAGAAATTTTAATATATAATTTTTATATCTTGTTGAAATATTAGTTTCATTCATTTGCTTTTTCCAATTATCATAGTGATTGATATTAAAATCTTTTAATTTAATATTTAATAAGCTTTTTAAATGAGTTCTTTTATTTCCATAATTATATAGAGTAGTAGGTTTAACTTCAATAGTAGAAGTTCTATTTTCAATGAATATGTCAATCATTTCATTTAAGGTAATTTTATCCATATTCTCATGTCTATGTATTTTTAGTCTAAATTCAAGTTCTGCATCTTCTGCTTCTTTTTTGGTAGCAAATTTACCAGACTTATACTGTGCATTTCTACCATCTATATCTTGATATCTAACTCTAAAAAACCAGACGCGACCATCTTTAGTTTTACCGGATTTTGCTTTATAAACTCCCATTATATCATCATCTCCTTGTATGAATAAAAGCATAGTGATATAATGTAAATGGGAACCCAATTACATTATTAAATGTTAAAGTTGTGCTAAACTTTTAATTTGTGTTTCTATTTGATCTACTGCGCCAACAGTAGGTCTTTTTTTATGATATTACAAGTGTGTTGTAATGTTAACATACTTTAGAAACTTAATCAAATAGTTTGATTTCTACCTGACTGTACTCAATATAACACAATTGAAACAAAAATCAATATGGTAAATAAAAAATGACAGTTAGTGACAGTAAGATGACAGTTAATGACAGTTAAAAATGTGTTATAGTGATTACGGTTGTAAATAAAATATACGTTTACTATTTAAAAATTTACAGTATATGTTTATTACAATTAGTTTTAAAAGTTTAGCATACTTTAATGAACGATAGAAAGGGATGGAAAAATGAATAGTGAGAAATTAAATGCTGAACAAATATTAGAAGTTGCATCAAGTCAATGGGCTACTGCAAAAGATATAATGATGCTTGGTAGTGTAGGTAGAAATAAAGCTTATGCAATTAGAAGTGAAATGGCATTAGCTTTATATAGCGATAATACTAAACATAGAAATAGGGGATTAGTACCTATGGTAGAAGTATTAAAATACTTTGATATAGATCTAAATTATTTAAAAGATATTTTAGCATTGCATAAATAGATGCCCCCTGGATGGAAAGATAGAATTATAAGATTAATTTCAAGACCGACCAGCCACCCAAATTCACACAATCATAAATTTTCCGTGAGTTTTTTGGAAAAAATAGAGATAATCAAAATAAAATCAACATTAAACAAAGATAAAATCATTTTTAAATCAAATTCAAATCAAAACAAAACCAAACGAAATGATTGACCTCCTAGGATAAGGATAAAGGATAAGGATATGGATAAGAATAAGAAAAGAATAAAGAATATATTTTATTGTACTATTACTACTACAATAAAAAAGAGATTAGCAATCACTAATACTCAATTATTTTGAAGTCCAAAGGATCCTCACTGATTATTTCTAAAGAATACTTTAATCTGAGTAGTTTGATTACTTCAGCTTTCATTTTTTTATAATTCTTACATATCAGATTAAATGTATCATATGCAGAATTAAAATGTTGTTTAAAAGTTGCTTCCCACATGGCATTTCTGTAGAATGAACTAGCAATATAAAATGCTATAACTTCAGGAATAACATATTCTTCTAAATAACTATCATAATTATCATAAAAAGGATCAATAACCTTTTCACATTCTTCATCCCTTATATCTTTATCAGTACATTTTCTTAACATAAACACCTCCGTATGTATTAATCACTCTAAAAAGAAAATAATACAAGTTATTATGAAAAATAAACAAATAATTCGTACTTTTATAGGAAAAATGCAAGTTTAATGATATAATTAATGTGTATACAACATGGAGGTAGATAATAATGCTAAAAGGAAAACCATTCGTCAAATGGGCTGGTGGTAAAAGACAAATAATTGATAAGCTATTAAAATATGCACCTGATGAGTTTAATACTTACTATGAGCCATTTGTAGGTGGTGGAGCTTTATTATTTGAATTATCACCAAAGAAAGCTGTAATAAATGATTATAATAAAGAATTAATAAATGTTTATAATGTTTTATGTAATGAAGATAAATTTAAAAAGATGTGTAATGTTTTAAATAGTTATGAAACAAATCATAGCGAGGAGTTCTATTATGAAATAAGAAACAAAGATAGAAATAAAGCATCATTTAATAGACTATCAGATTATACAAGAGCAGGAAGAACAATTTATTTAAATAAAGCTTGTTTTAATGGCTTGTATAGAGTAAATAGCAAGAATGAATTTAATGTTCCATTCGGTAAGAAACTAAAGGTAAATACATACGAGGGTGGAAATCTAATAACAGTTAGCAATTATTTAACAATGAATGATGTTAAAATATTAAGTGTAGATTTTGAAGAAGCAGTAAAGGATGCTAAAAAAGGTGATTTCATTTATTTTGATCCACCTTATGATTCTGATACAACAACATTTAATAGCTATACAGAAGATGGATTTGGAAAAGAAGAACAAAAAAGACTTGCAAGAGTTTATAAAGAACTTTCTGATAGAGGTTGTTATGTAATGCTTTCGAATCACAATACTTCACTAATACAAGAATTATATAAAGATTTTAACATTCATGTAATTGAAGCTAAAAGAAATATAAATGCAAATGGAAAAAAGAGAGGTAAAGTAGAAGAAGTAATTATAACAAATTACGAAAATAAAAGAGGATTTGA